>Ga0180215_1003421_pt1 | contig 14902 bp, 14 predicted proteins | sample eDN3rd37CBELigBY_FD_128871 | JGI IMG/M metagenome (GOLD analysis project Ga0180215, IMG submission 128871) | Enriched backyard soil microbial communities from Emeryville, California, USA - eDNA 3rd pass 37_C BE-Lig BY (version 2) (version 2) | ecosystem: Environmental > Terrestrial > Soil >...
GAAGGAACTGTAGACAAGTCTATGAAAGGCTATATGAAGGATATGACCCAACTATTGGAAAAAACAATTCAAGAGGTAAGGCTTCTGGCTGTAGAATTACATCCTCCTACACTCACAACATTAGGATTACTTTCAGCTATGAAAACCTATTTGAAATTATATACTTCTACCTATGGCATTGAAGTGGATTTTCACGTTTCTGGTGATGAAGTGGAGCTGGGAGAAAAAGAGAGGATCACACTTTTTCGAGTCTGCCAGGAGGCGTTGGTAAATATCGCTATTCACGCCGATACGATGAAGGCTACTATCACTCTCGTATGGGAAACGGAAAAAATATTTATTTCAATAAGTGATTCTGGCAAGGGCTTTGAAGTTGAAACAGCGATGAAGCAGTCAACGGGCCTTGCCTCCATGATCGAAAGAATGGATTTAATTGGAGGAAGCTGTATCATTACGTCTAAGCCGCAGGAAGGGACTTCTATAGAGTTTTCCCTACCGTTATAGTAGAATAGTGATTTGGGGGTTTGCAAAGCGCAATCCCCTTATTGTGTTTTATTCCAGTGCAATCAGTCTTAATTAGGGGGGATATGATTGATTAAAATTGTACTATGCGATGACCATGCCGTTGTAAGAATGGGCTTGAAAATGCTGTTAAATAATCATGAAGATATGGAAGTTGTGGGCGAAGCCTCAGAGGGAAATGAAGGAATTCAGCAGGCACTTGAACTTAAACCAGATGTGGTGGTTATGGATTTGAGTATGCCCCATGGAAAGGATGGCTTATCGGCTACATCGGAGCTGAAAAAGCTGATGCCGGAAGTGGAAATCCTGATTCTAACCATGCATGATGATGAGGAGTATTTATTCCGGGCGATACAGGCGGGAGCTTCAGGCTGTATTTTAAAAAGTGCACCACAGGAGGAGCTTTTAGGGGCCATTCGATCTGTGTCGGGCGGGAATGCATACCTTCACCCATCCGCAACCAAGCGATTAATGGAGGAGTATCTAGGGAGTGTAAAGCAGGGAAATCATGATACATTCAATCTCCTCTCAGATCGCGAAAAAGAGGTTCTGACGTTAATTGCGAAAGGCTTTTCGAATAAGGAAATTGCTGAACAGCTGTTTATCAGCGTCAAGACAGTTGAAACTCATAAAGGGAACCTAATGGAAAAGCTCCAGATGAAAACAAGACCAGAGCTTGTGGCATTTGCTTTAAAAAAGGGGTTATTAGGCTATGGATTATAAAGGGTGCAATCGCGAGGGTACCTGCCAACATATTGAGGCATGCTGTGAAGAGCTATTGGCAGAATTAGGCTGTAATTTTGTTGGTTTGGCTATTCAAAATAGTGACGGTCCTGATGTTAGATGGCATTACGCTGCTGGAAACAGTAACGATAAATATATGAGAATTACAGTCCGTTATGGAAAAGGAATAGCTGGCAAAGTCATCTCCACAGGAAGGCCGATGACTGTGGAGGATTTTCCTAATCATATTACAGGAAAGGCACTTGAGTACCCGATCATGCTTGCTGAAAATCTTCTATCTGCTTATGCTGCTCCCATTCAAATGAATGGAATGCCAAAAGGGGTTTTGTTGGTGGGGAGTCGAACAAAGCGGATTTTTTCGGAAGCTGAACATCGCGTTGTTTTACGAGCAGCAAAGGGGCTGGAGGAAACGTTAAACAATAACAGGAGGAAATAAAATGGACAGGAGTAATCCTTTAAATAAAGAAAGCATGATTGATCCTAGTTCCAGTGATGCAACCATTCTTGTTAATGACTCTGGTATCATCTCTTTTGCCAATAGGCTGGCATGTATCAATTTTGGTTATCAAGAAAATGAATTAAATGGACTAGCACTTCGTACCCTTATGCCGGAAGTGGACCTTCATCACGAAAAAGAAGGGATGGTTATTCATCAATACGGCATCCATCATGATGGGCATACCATTTCTCTATTCTTCCGTGTGAATACCTTTATTCTAGCTGGTGTGCAGTATTATTTAATGGCCTTTCATGTCGTTAAGGATCAATCAAGGCTCAATAAACATCAATCCTATTCATTACATGAATTGGTTGATATTTATTATGCGCTGAATGAGTCGACCATTGTTGCCTTTACGGATGAAAAAGGGAAAATCAATTACGTGAATGAGAAATTTTGTGAGATATCAAAATACTCACCCGGGGAACTAATCGGAAAAGATCATCGAATCATAAACTCAGGGTATCATTCGAAGGAGTTTATGAACGAGCTTTGGCGCACGATCTCAAGCGGCAATGTATGGCGTGGAGAAATCAAAAATAAGGCAAAAGATGGTACATATTATTGGGTGGATACGACGATTGTTCCTTTCCTGGATGAAACCGGTAAGCCTTATAAATATCTCGCTATTCGTAAGGAGATTACGGAACATAAGCGTGTCGTTGAGGAGTTAAGAAAGTCTATTCATGAGCTGATGGACCTCAAGTTTGCCCTGGATGCTTCCTCCATTGTTGCGATAACGGATCAAAAGGGGAAAATCTCATATGTGAATCAACAATTTTGCCGGGTATCGAAGTATACAAAGGAAGAGTTGATTGGAAAGGACCATCGTATCATTAATTCCGGCTACCATTCAAAGGAGTTTTTCGCTGAATTGTGGTCAACCATTGCTCAAGGGAAGGTATGGAAGGGCGAAATCAAAAATCGTGCAAAGGATGGAAGCTACTATTGGGTGGCTACCACGATTGTTCCTTTTATTGATGAGAATGGAAAGCCGTATCAGTATTTAGCCATCCGTCATGAAATTACCCAGCGGAAAAATGCGGAAGAAGAGCTGCAAAAGATGATGACGAAAATTATCGATGTCCAAGAGGATGAGCGGAAACGAATTTCCCGTGAGCTTCATGATGGAGTCGGACAAAATTTATACAGTCATTTGATAACGATTAACCGGCTTCAAACCGAGGTCAGTCATCCGCTGTTAGATCAGATGCTGGAGGAAGCGACAGCCATCATTGAAGAGCTTCGGGATCTTTCCTGGGAATTACGCCCATCTGTGTTAGATGATCTTGGTTTAATTCCTGCGATTCGTTCCTATCTTGTCCGATACTCTGACTACAGTAGGATCAATGTTCATTTTGACTGCTATCTGCAAAGCCGGTTAAGTGCGAATAAAGAAATTACCATCTACCGGATCATCCAAGAGGCATTAACGAATATACGGAAATATGCTCATACAGACGAAGCATTTGTGACCATGCGAGAAATGGAGAGCGAGATTCGGGTGGTCATCGAGGATTATGGAAAGGGCTTTGATATTGAGCAGGTTGCTCGCGGTGTAGGCTTGTTCAGTATGGAGGAAAGAGCTCGAGCGGTCGGAGGTTTGCTTTCAGTTCATTCGACTGAGAAAAAGGGAACCAAGATTGTTTTGGAGGTTCCAAAGTAGGATAAAATGAACCCTTATACTTAGAAAAACGATGCTGTCAGTCAGCCTGGCAGCTTTTCTTAGTAAAGGGTTTATTTTACAATTATATTAAATCAACATAAATAGATTGAAAATTTAGAAAGGATTATATAGTATTAATAGTGGATATAGGGATATTCGCTCTATTCTATCAGAAGTCACCTTTTATATTACAGGAAGATTGTGTTCTAACATTAATAGGCAATGAGTCTCTAGATATGATGCTAGAATTTAAGCCGAAATAAGACGTAGTTGGGAAGAACTATGCTTATTTTGGCTTTTTATTTTCTGCTAAAAAACGGGAGGTAGGATCGAAATGGTGATAGAGCAAATAAAAGGCTTTGAAAGCAAACTATCTATGAGGGAATTGGACATGCAGCTGCAATCTGAAAAGCATGCAGTGGCAAGTCAATTAGCAGCTGGAATTGCACATGAAATCCGAAATCCAATTACAGCTATTAAAGGTTTTTTACAATTGATCATGGCAGATTATAAAGGGAAGCCTATGTATTTTGAAGTAGTAGAAGCAGAGATTGCCAGGGTAGAAGCTATTTTGAAAGAATTGATGGTGCTAGGAAAACCAACAAAGATAAAGTATGAAGAGCTTCCTATTGATTTGCTGCTGGATCAAGTACTTACGTTAATGGAGTCGCACGCGCTATTAAATAATATTGAAATTGTCAAAAGGTACGAGCTTAGCGAGTTAAAGGTACTAGGTGATGAGGGCCAGCTGAAGCAAGTGTTTATTAATTATATAAAAAATGCAATTGAAGCCATGCCAGCTGGAGGAACCATCTTTGTGGATGGATGCACTGTTTCTAAAAGCAGCATTCAAATTAAGATCATTGATCAAGGATGTGGGATTCCGTCTGACATGCTTGAGCGAATAAATGAGCCATTTTTTACAACCAAGGAAAGTGGAACAGGTCTTGGGATGCATGTTAGCAGCCAAATCATAGAAGAACACCAAGGAAAAGTAACTATTAGTAGCAGCAATGATGGAACGTGTGTAGAAGTGATTTTACCTGCAGGCAGATCTTAAATAATTGCTGAATAATGAATAATCATGCTAGTATGACTATGTCAATTGTCTAGTAGTCATCTGTCATAGTAAAGATATAGATACTTCTAAAGACCAATTTTAGTAATATGGTATAGGGAATAAACGATTTGATATAGTCGTTTCAGCCGTGGTCTAGCTTCTTTTATCAGGGGTTAGGCCTTTTTTTCTGAAAGGGGATTGTTATGATTACAACAACACAGGAGAATATGCAGTACCTTAGCAGTAAGTTTAGTAAGCTGATAAAGCGAAGGTTCGGAAAAGGTCCGGAAACCTGTTACGTTATGCAGAAAGGGAAACGATTCTATGTCTATATGAGAAATTTCATTACCCCTGCGGAGGAAGTATTGATTTGTAATAACGAGTTAAATCTTGCAACCAATTTTCGTTCGACTGTTATCAACACGGTAATCAAAGACTATATTCCGGAAGTTGAAAAGACGCTGGGAATACTGTATGAATACTTCCGTTCTGATTGGGATTATGACCGAAATACCGGAATCCTTGTATTTGAAATCAAGGATATGGTAGAAGAAAAAATCGAGGTAAGCTTTGAAAAATCGCTTTTAAAGCTGCTGGATGAAATAGGCTCGAAGACACATAAAAAAGCAGCCTGCCTAAAAATCGTCAGCTACTCGCAAAATATTTGTACGGTTGAGTCGAAGCAGGTCCTATTACAGCTGGAACGTTTCGTTTATCAAAAAGGCGACTACGATTTATTGCTCCACCAGGCAAGAGATATAAAAAAAGAGTATATGGACTGCAAAGGTTTATTTGAGGGTATTTTTAATCGCTCTATTGAAGATATTTTTATTATCTGGGATTATGAAAAGGATCGAAATGATATTGTGTTTATTTTTAATAAAGAATATAGATCAAATTAACCTATTGTCGGAATTCTTATTGCGGCGGTAACTTTGGGCTCGTCCCTGCCGCATTGCGTTGTCATGTTTTTTTAAGATGTAAATGGGAAGCTGGCCATCCTAACTACGACTGTATTGGCTTTCATCGCAACGTTTATTGTGGAGTGGGTTTTATGGGATGCTCCCAATTCAGTGAAAGGGACACCTTTTTCTTTTTACATGTTAAAAAAAGTGATCACCAACAAGCCGGTCATGCTTGCGAATTATGGCAATTTCAGCCATCCGTGGGAGCTTTATGCGATGTGGACCTAGCTTCCCGCCTTAACTTTAAGGTGACTTTCCCGCAGATAAGGAAAATATGGACTGAAGTTTTTTAATAAAATGGACCTTTTCTATATACCAGTCCTCTGCTAAAGTCATAGGTATATTCTAACGAGGAAGGGTTATGAAAATGGAAAATATTCAGAGTTATTCAAAACCAGGTCAGAAAACATTTGATTTAATTATTACCTCCGTATTAGCTGCACTTATTTTCCTTGCAACGTTCTTTATAAATATTAAATTGCCTATTTCTATAAATGGGGGATTGGTTCATTTAGGAACAGCGATGCTTTTTATTGCCTCTATTTTATTTGGGCCTAAAAAGGGAGCTCTTGCCGGTGCAATCGGAATGGGATTATTTGATATTGTTGGAGGCTGGCTGCTGTGGGCGCCAATCACCATTGTGGCGCGTGGTTTACAAGGCTTCATCGTCGGTAAAATCTCTTGGGCAAAAGGCCGCAAAGGAAGCAGCCTTGCTTTAAATATAACGGCAACCATTATTTCGATGCCATTTATGATAGCTGTTTACTACTTTGGTGAAGTAATTCTATACGGAAATTGGATTACACCTTTAACGTCAATCCCGGGAGACATCCTGCAAAATGTATTAGGAATTATCATTGCCGTTCCGGTTTGTGTTGCTTTGAAAAAGGTTCCTTATTTTAAATAAGAGTTATGTTAAAAAGTATTTTGCCCTTTCATTTTTTTGCTGAAGGACAGAAGGCGGGGAACAGTATTATGTTTTGTCTTTCATGGATGGTATGAGGGCCATTCTTTATGTAGATTAACTGAGTTTTGTCCTTCATCAGTGAAATGAAGGACAGTTGATAGGTAAATTAAACATAAATTGTCCTTCATAGGCCTTATGAAAGACAGTATACAAGTAAAACAAAGAAATTTTGTCCTTCATAGGCCTTATGAGGGACAATAGAAAAGCAAATCAATCACGAAATGTCCTTCATCGTCATGATGAAGGACATTTTTTTTCGGACTACTGAATTATTGTCCCTCATTAAAACTTCTAAAGCTAAACGAGGCCTGAGCTAATCGCCGCCGTAAATATTTTCCATTTATTTATTTTTAAAAAGTTATTGAACCAGATTTACTACTATGCTAGTATAATTAACAACAACAACATAATACCTTTAACACAGTCCAGAGAGGCTGAAAAGGGCGGCAATAAGCTATATTTTTAGCTTGTTCACTATTCTATACTTACTTTTGCCTATCCATACCCTTTTGTCCTCTGCGACGAAAGGGTATTTATTTTGTAAAAAAGACCTCTTTTAAGCGAAGTCCTGTGAGGCTTCAAAGGAGAATGGGAAACGTAACGATCCATTCTTTCGAGGTACAGCTTGTAAAAAACGGAAGGGTGGAAACAAAATGGATTATCGTAAAAAAACAGTCGTCGCATCAACAGCCGGTTTAACGTTAGAAGGGATGGATATCATGTTTATCTCCTTCGCGATGTCGATGATTATTTCAGAGTTTGGCATTGATTTTGCAACAGGTGGCCTTATTTCTTCTATTACAAATATCGGAATGCTTGTTGGTGGAATACTATTTGGAATTTTGGCTGATAAGTTTGGCCGGGTACGAATTTTCACCTATACAATCCTATTGTTCGCTTTAGGTACAGCATTAACCGGAATTGCAACAAATATTGAACAGGTTTATTTGTTTAGATTTATTGCTGGACTTGGCGCCGGCGGTGAGTACGGAATTGGTATGGCGCTTGTAGCCGAAGCGTGGCCGAAGAATAAACAGGGAAGAGCTTCTTCTTATGTAAGTGTTGGTGCACAGTACGGTGTGATCCTTGCTGCATTACTAAGTGCGATGATTCTGCCGATGTTAGGCTGGAGAGCGCTGTTCTTTGTAGGTGTACTTCCTGTAATTTTTGCTTTCATTGTAAGAAAGAACCTGAAAGAATCTCCAAAATGGTTAGAAGCTCAAAAAGAAATCAAGGTTAAGAAAGTAGAAAAAGGAAAACTAGCTCAGTTATTCTCCACGCCAAAAACGACGATGACAACCATTGCTCTCGTGATCATGGCGACAGTTCAAATTGCAGGCTACAATGGCTTAATGATTTGGCTGCCATCCATGCTTCAGCAATCACAAGGCTTATCGGTTTCAAGCTCAGCACTTTGGACAATTAGTACAGCGGTTGGAATGATCATTGGGATGTTAACCTTTGGACGATTTATGGATCGATTTGGAGCAAAGCGTGCTTACGGTACCTTTTTACTAGCCTCTGCAGCTGCAGTATTCTTCTATTCCTTTGCAACCGGAAGCGCAGGCTTATTAATCGGAGGAGCGATTGTTGGTTTCTTTTCAAATGGAATGTTTGCTGGATATGGTGCACTTATTAGCAGCTTTTATCCGGTTCAAATTCGTAGTACAGCTACCAATACAATCTTTAACTTTGGACGTGCGGTAGGAGGTTTATCACCAATCCTTGTTGGTTACATCCTTCAAAGTTCGAATATGACAGTCGTAATGATTTATCTAGCAGCGCTTTATTGCCTATCCTTTATGGTCATGCTGACGCTTAATAATAGAGTGGCTAGCCGTAATACAATAAAGATTATGCAGCCTGTTGAAAAATTTTAATAAGAGATAAAAATGAAACCATCAATGAAGGTGCAATGCGCATCGATTGATGGTTTTTTTATGGATAATATGAATGAAATTAGTGAACGATAAAAAAAGATAAGGAGGGGTCCGATATGAATGATGATAAGGAAAAGCTTGAAGAAGTTCTGAAAAATTCAATCGAGACTGAAGAGGATTTAATGCGTACATATCTTATTAGTGCTGAACGAGTCGAGGATGATGATGAGCTAAAAGAACGGCTCGAGAATTTTGCGCAGGGAAATGCAAAGCGTACGAAGCAGCTGATCGATGAGCTGAATGAATTGAAGGAAGAGTAGCTATGAAAAAAAGAGCCGAACAAGGCTCTTTTTCTACTATTAACGTACGATAAACCAGCTGTTTACAAGCTGTTCTTTATTATAAACTAGCGGTTGTTTTGTTTCAGCATCAACCACTTCTCCTCCGGCAGCTTCTACAATGGCTTGTCCTGCTGCGGTATCCCATTCCATTGTTGGGGCAAAGCGCGGATAGACATTTGCTTTACCTTCTGCGACTAGACAAAACTTCAATGAGCTTCCTGCAGAAATCATCTCAACTACACCATGCTCCTTCTTAAGTTCCTCAACAAATGTCTCCGTCTCAGGAGATAAATGTGAGCGGCTTGCCACCACTTTATAAGAGCCCATATGACCAACTGTTATTTTTTCAGAAACGGCCAACAAATCCTCTTCTGATAGAAGCTGATGGGCGCTATATTGATGAACCTTAAAAGCCCCAAGCTGGTTTGAGAAATACATTTCGTCCTTGACTGGAACGTAAATAACACCCAGGATAGGCTTTTGCTGATGTGTAAGGGCAATATTTACTGTAAACTCCCCGTTACGATTTACAAATTCCTTTGTTCCATCTAAAGGATCGACAATCCAAAGTGTGCTCCACTCTTTTCTTTCTTCAAAGGGAAGGTGCTGACCTTCTTCACTTAAAATAGGGATTTCCGGATAGCTCCTGCTTAAATGGTTAACAATCATTTCATGCGATTGTTGATCGGCTAATGTGAGCGGAGAGGCATCCTCCTTTGTTTCGACTTGAAAGTCAGTATCATATACTTCTAAAATTTTTCGCCCTGCTTCATAGGCTGCTTTCGTAATATCAAGAATTTGAATCGTATCGAGCATGCAAAATCATCCTTAACGTTTAATAGTTGCTTTCTTTTTCGAAAAAATGAAATAATAATGAATATGTTTGTAATTTTACATAAAAGAAAATCATCCTGCAAATGAATGAATCAATTAATTGGAGGTAGTGGCATGGATTTACAGTTAGCTGGAAAAAAAGCGCTTATTACAGGCGGGAGCCGTGGCATCGGGAAAGCGGCTGCACGTCAATTAGCATTAGAAGGTGTTGATTGTGTCATCTGTTCCAGAAATGAAGCGGTGTTAAAAGAAACGGCCAAGGAAATCAGTGAGGAAACAGGCCGAAATATTTACCCTGTGACTGCTGATTTAGGGAACCCTGAATCTATTCAGCAATTGGTAGCAACTGCTGCAGATTTATTAGGCGGTATTGATATTCTGGTAAACAATGGAGCCCGTGTTAGTGGAAAAGAGCCAGAAGGTTTTAATGACGTAAGCGATGAATTAATCCTAAAGGATTTCGAGGAGAAGTTCCTTGGCTATTTCCGTTGTACAAGAGCTGTAGCTCCCTATATGAAGGAAAATAATTGGGGTAGGATTATTAATGTGAGCGGCTTGGCGGCTAGAATGGCTGGTAGTGTGAGTGCGGGGGCACGCAATGTATCGGTTGTTCATTTGACGAAGACTTCATCCGTAGAGTTAGGGAAATACGGGATTAATGTGAATGCTGTCTATCCAGGATTTACTGAAACAGAAACCATCCTTGAACGACTTCCAAATGAAGAGGACCGAGAGAGACTTGCCAGCATGAACTCAATCGGCCGCTTGGTTAACGCTCAGGATGTTGCGAATGTTATAGCCTTCCTGGCATCGCCGCTATCAGTTTCCATGAGTGGAGAAGTGCTATCGCTGACAGGCGGGTCGGGTAACTCTGTCTTTTATTAAGAATCAAGGGTTCGGTTCGCTCTCCTCAAAAGGAAGAGGAGCCGGACCTCTGGTTTAATTGAGCTTTTGCGCTGGCAACGTTTTTTTATGACGCCAAAAGAGTGTCTGTCCCATTTGACTAAGCCTTTTCTTCAAACTAAATTCCTCACTTGTTTTCTCGTTTTCTACCTTTTTTGATTGATAGGCTCTATTACATAACTCTAGCTGGCTGTCGATTTCTTCTTTATCATTTCGGTGTACATAATGATATACACCAGAAGAATCCTGTTCGCGGGCTTTTGTATTATCCGATAAAATAATTTCGAGCAATGAATAAATTCGATCCTTTAAATGGTCCTTTAAAATAGGAAACAGGATTTCTACTCGATTGACCATGTTTCTTGTCATCATATCGGCAGACGATAAATAGATTTTTTGCTTTCCATGATGATGAAAATAGTAGATTCTTGTATGCTCTAGAAATCGTCCAACGATGCTCTTAACGGTAATGTTTTCACTGACATTTTTAATTCCAGGCCTTAAGCAGCAAATTCCTCTAACCATCAAATCAATTTTCACACCAGCAATGGAGGCTTCATACATTTTCATAATTATCTTCTTATCTGTCAGCGAGTTCATTTTCGCAACAATACGGCCATCTCCATATTGTTTATGGAACTCGATTTCTTTATCAATCAGTTCTAGAAATTCATCTCGAATGTCATGGGGCGATACAATTAAGTGGTGGTAGGACGGCTTTTCCATATGACCGCTTAAGTAATTAAAAAAGTTTGAGGCATCAAGTCCAATTTGTTCATTTGATGTAATTAATCCCATATCTGTATAGATTCTTGCTGTCGCATCATTGTAGTTACCTGTACCTAAATGAACAAATCGTTCAATTTTATTTTTCTTACGGCGGACAACCAGCGTTATTTTACTGTGCGTTTTCAAATGTGTCATCCCATAAATAACATGACAGCCGGCCTTTTCGAGCTCCTTCGCCCACTGAACATTGTTTTTTTCATCAAATCGAGCCTTTAATTCTACCAGCACGGTTACTTGCTTGCCATTTTCGGCAGCACGCTCGAGACTCTTAATAATCGGGGAATTCCCGCTTACCCGGTAAAGTGTTTGTTTAATCGCCAGTACATCTGGATCATCCGCTGCTTGTGAAATAAAGTCGACGATTGGTTCAAATGATTCGTATGGATGATGAAACAGCAAATCATTGCCCAGTGCCGCTTCGAAAATGTCCTTCTTTCCAATCATGTCCTTCGGAACTTGAGGAATGAACGTTTCATAGACTAAGTGCCCATGGCTGGCAAGAATGGTAGTATAAAAGGAAAATAAGAAGGTTAAATCAAGAGGTGCCTGTACAAAATAAACATCCTTTTGCGTAATTTCTAATTCTTCTATTAGATAATCAACCACCTGTTGGTCATGGAGCTGACTTTGTACCTCTAATCTTACACATGCTCCCCATTTGCGTTTTTTCAATTCCTCTTCAATTTCACGTAAAAGATCATCGGCACCTTCTTCATGAATCGTTAAATCGGCATTACGGGTAATACGGAAAGGCGTAACAGATTTGACCTCAAAGCCCATAAATAATTTATCAATAAATTGAGTAATAACCTGCTCGAGCAGAACAAATCGTCTTGTGTTATGTTTAGAAGGCAGCTCAATATAGCGCTTAATAACGGCTGGAACCTGAACAATAGCCATTTTATTTTCGTTACGGTTCTGGACGCCCTTACGAAGGTCACGGAGAACGATAGCTAAATTAAGCGACTTATTTAACAGCATTGGAAAAGGCCTGTAAGCATCTATTGCCATTGGTGTGAGGACCGGAAAGATATGCTCGTCAAAATGGTCTTCCAAAAATGAAAGGTCCCCTCCAGATATTTCCTTGATTTGGATTATTTTTACACGTTCTTTTTCTAATAGAGGAGTTAATACTTGTATGTAGGTATAATCGTGTTGTTCAATCAATTTATGGGTAATAGTAGAAATCGAAGATAACTGTTCAGCTGGTGTTAGTCCTGCTTTGTTCTCAGGACGGTTAAATCCAGCCTTTACCTGATCTAACAAACCAGCGACACGAACCATGAAGAATTCATCTAAATTTGAACTAAAAATGGCCATGAATTTGAATTTTTCAAGCAGCGGATTGCGGTCATCCCGTGCTTCTTCTAACACTCGTTTGTTAAAATCAAGCCAGCTTAATTCCCGATTATTATAGTAGGAAGGGTTGCCTAATTGTTGTAAGGGGTCTTCTAGCTGTTTTTCCGTTGATGTATTCATATTCTATCCATCTCCTAATTCGTTAGATGTGTCCAAAAAGAGCAGGCGCTGTTCTGCAAATTAGAAAGCAACTTTTTCATTTATATTGCAGACATGTAAAAGAACAAGGATAATCTTCATGATGGCTGGAACTGCATCCACAATGCTTGCTGCAGTAAGCAATTGAGAAATTCTTATCTATTACATCCTTGTCAATTTTTGAACAATAATGTTAAGTTATATTAAAAATATCAAAATAAGGTAAAGATTGTGTGTGAGGATTGTAAATTTTCTGTTAACAATGTCGAAATAGGTTAATAAAAAGTCGAAAAATATTGTATGAGATGAGGCTATTTAATGAGTGAAACTGATTTTAAGGAATATAGCATAAGTGAAGAAATTATTCGGGCACTTGAGGCTATGAACTATGCGAATCCGACCAAGGTCCAGCGTAAAGTGATCCCGATAGCATTAAATAAAAGAGATTTGGTCGTAACGTCACAAACTGGGAGCGGTAAGACGGCTGCTTTTGGTATCCCTGTATGTGAAATGGTTGATTGGGAGGAGAATAAGCCGCAATGTTTAATCCTTACTCCGACCCGTGAACTTGCCGCACAGGTAAAACAGGATATCACCAATATTGGCAGGTTTAAACGGATCAAAGCAGCGGCCATCTATGGAAAGCAATCCTTTGCAAAGCAAAAGCTAGAACTGAAGCAAAAAACGCATGTTGTAGTCGGAACTCCTGGACGGGTATTGGATCATATTGAAAAAGGAACATTGATAATGGAAAAACTGAGGTTTCTTATCATCGATGAAGCCGATGAGATGCTGAATATGGGGTTTATCGACCAAGTAGAGGGGATCATTCAAAAGCTTCCTATTGAAAGAGTGACGTCGGTTTTCTCAGCCACGATGCCGGAGGACATAAAAAAGCTCTGCCAAACCTATATGAAGGATCCGGTTGAAATCGCAGTTGAAGCGGCAGGTATTACAACTGAAAGTATTGACCATAGCCTTATAAAAGTAAAAGAGGAGGAGAAGCTCTCGCTTTTGAAGGATGTAACAGTTGTAGAAAATCCGGAAAGCTGTATTATTTTCTGCCGTACGCAGGAGCGTGTGGATGATATAATGGAGAGCCTGGATCGTGCCGATTATCCATGTGATAAGCTTCATGGCGGCATGTATCAGGAGGATCGTTTCGCCGTGATGGATGATTTTAAACGAGGCGTTTTTGAATATTTGGTTGCAACAGATGTCGCTGCAAGAGGAATTGATATCGAGAATGTCAGTCTTGTTATTAATTACGATATTCCATTAGAAAAAGAAAGCTATGTTCATCGTACAGGACGGACAGGCAGGGCAGGGAAAGCAGGCAAGGCTGTTACCTTCGTTACACCTTTTGAACAAAAGTTTTTGGATGAAATTGAACAATATATCGGCTTTAAGATTCCTGCTGTAGCGCCGCCTTCAAAAGAGGAAGTAGAAAGCAGGAGGGCAGCATTTACGGAAAAAATACATGCAGAGCCCATATTAAAGGAAGATAAAGGGGCAAAATTAAACCAAGATATTATGAAGCTGTATTTTAATGGTGGAAAGAAAAAGAAACTGAGAGCGGTAGATTTTGTCGGTACCATTGCCAAATTAGACGGCCTAACAGCAAATGATATTGGAATTATCACCATTGAAGAAAATGCATCCTTTGTCGAAATCTTAAATGGAAAAGGTCCTGCTGTCCTGCAGGCAATGAAAAATACCACTGTCAAAGGCAAGAAGCTAAAGGTATATCAGGCAAAAAAATAAAATCAGGGGGACGGTTCTTTTGCTTCCGAGGAAGCAAAAGAACCGTCCGAGACCGCTGAAAAATCAATCTCAAGTGGATGCATACAGCGGATATCGTATTGATATGACAAGCCTAGTATGTTTTTTGGAATATCTGTCCGAAGAAAGGCTCTCTTTAGACAACTCAAATGGAATATTAGGGAACTCTGTCCGAAGAAAGGCCCTCTTAAGACAACTCTAATGGAAAATTAAGGGACCCTGTCCGAAGAAAGCCTCTCTTTAGACAACTTGAACGGAAAATTAAGGAACTCTGTCCGAAGAAAGATTCTCTTGAGACAACCTGAACGGAAAATTAAGGAACTCTGTCCGAAGAAAGGCCCTCTTTTGACAACTTGGGTGGAAAATTAAGGAATTCTGTCCGAAGAAAGGCTCTCTTTAGACAACTTGAACGGAAAATTAAGGAACTCTGTCCGAATAAAGCTTCTCTTGAGA
>Ga0180215_1003423_pt1 | contig 14899 bp, 3 predicted proteins | sample eDN3rd37CBELigBY_FD_128871 | JGI IMG/M metagenome (GOLD analysis project Ga0180215, IMG submission 128871) | Enriched backyard soil microbial communities from Emeryville, California, USA - eDNA 3rd pass 37_C BE-Lig BY (version 2) (version 2) | ecosystem: Environmental > Terrestrial > Soil >...
CCGACGCCGCCATGCGCCGGGTCTACCTCGGGATCTGGACCCTACGCGACGTGGGCCTCTCGGAGGTCCTCCTCAACCAGACCGACGGCTATCTGCTGGACCCGAAGGTCCCCCTCCTGCGCCACCGGGACTGAAGGAAATTCCCCCGCTTTCGCGAGGGGAATCTCCGTCTCAGGCGCTGCGCCGACTGCCTTGCGGAGCGACCCTTCTTTAAACCGGACAAAATCCGTTTAAGGAGTTTTGCAGGGCGTTCGGCGCCGAGGCCTTGCCCAATGGAGATGCGATCGCCTGCACCGGCGGCGCGCATACGAGGAGTGTCCATTGGAACGGAATCGGCTTGCGGAGAAGGTCTCGCTCTTTCTGGCAGTGGCTGCGCTCACCCTGACGGCATGCGGAGGGGAGGATCCGCCGTCGCCCCAGAAGTCCGACCCCGATCCCTTCGAGCCGGAGGTCGTCGCCCCGGTGATCGGAGACTTCAGCGCCCCGGCGATGGTCGGGGCCAACGAGATCGGGGAGGCCCTCGCCCTCCTCGAGTGGAGCGGCGTCGAGCGGGCCACCCGGCTCGTCCTCGAGTCCACCCAAGGGGAGCCGGTGGAGCTGGAGCCCGAGGCTGAGGGGCAGCTCGAGATTCGCCTGCGCCAGGACGCGACCTTGACCCTGGTCGCCTCCAACGAGGCGGGTGAGGCGCGGCGCGAGCGGGACGTGCGGGTGGTGCCGCTGCCCTCCATCGTCGAGTTCGCCGCGGATCGGACCCTGGTGGGGACAGGGGAAGCGGTGCAGCTCTGGTGGCAGACCGAGGGGGCCAGCGCCATCGAGCTCTGGCAGGACGGCGCCAGGGTGACGGCTGTGGAGCCGGAGGACAGCTCCGCCACCCTCTCGCTCCTCCTGGACTCCACCGTCGAGCTGCGGGCCTTCAACGACGCCGGGGGGATGGTCGGACGGACCATCGAGCTGCAGGTGGGGCCGCCGGAGCTCCTCGACTTCCAGGTGAGCGCCACCAGCCTCTGGCTCTCCGACACCCTCCACCTCTCGTGGACCAGCAAGGGAGCCAGCGAGCTGGAGGTGGTCGCGGCAGGGATCGACGAGCCGATCTGCACCACCGGGAATCTGCAGGCGATGGAGGAATCGAGCTGCGAGTGGACCCCGGAGGAGATCGCGTTCCATGAGCTCACCCTGGTCCTCACCAACGGCTCCGGGGTGGTCTCCGAGACCCGGCCCCTCTTCGTCGGAGACGGCCCGGTGATCAGCGAGTTCGTGGTGGAGCCCGCCGCGATCACGGAGGGCGATCCGATCTCCCTGCGCTGGGCCGGTCTGCCGGATCCCGACGGCGAGGAGCCCGCCTTCACCATCACGGACGACAGGGGAAACACCTACGATCGGCAGGGCGCCCAGGAGATCCCAGCCGGCAGCGGCCTGGGCACCTACCTCTTCACCGCCAGGGCAGAGACCAGCAGCCCCCGCTCGATCGCCGCCGAGGCCACCGCCGAGCTGGTGGTCCACGGGGTCCCCACCGCGACCCTCGTCGCGGTCCCGGAGGTCTACGACGAGGTCGAGGTGGACGAGGTCGAGCTTCGCTGGACCTCCGGGCACGCGGACACCCTGATCCTCTACCGCCTCGGCGGTGAGCTCCCCGTCCTGGTCGAAGAGATCCCGGCGGAGCGCCGTGCTGCGGGGAGCTATGCCTTCGTCCCCCGGGAGGACCTCGCCACCTACCGGCTGGTCGCCACCAACGCCCTCGGCGTCCAGGCCGCAGCGGAGGCGACGGTCTCGATGGCGCCTCCCCAGGTCCTCCGCTTCGACGCCGATATGGAGGAGGTGGTGATGGGGCAGCCCGTCGAGCTGAGCTGGGACAGCAAGATGGGAGACGAGGTCGACCTGGATCTGGTGCGGACCGGCTACATCCGCGGCGAGACCACCGAGCCCTACCTGGACATCGCCAGCGAGGGCGGCACCTTTCTCCCCCTCTCCGGCGAGTGCTTCCCCGGCGGATCGATCGTGATCTATGGCTGCGCCCGCCTGGGGTTCCCGCTGACCTTCGCGTTTCCCTTCGACGGAGAGAGCCAGACCGCCATCCGGGTCTACAACAGCGGCTTCCTCAGCTTCGACGAGGACCGGCTCGAGAGCTCCTTCAACTCGAACGGCTCCTTTCCGACCTCGGCGATCTACGACTTCGTCCACTTGGCGCCGTTCTGGGATCGGCTGAGCTGGGATCGGACCCGTTATCCCAACGGCAACGTCTACTACCTCTTCCGCGAGGCGCCCACCGGAGACTCCCTCGTGATCCAGTGGAAGGACGCGACCTTCGAAAACAGCCCCCACGAGCACGCCCGCCTCAACTTCGAGATCATCCTCTGGGAGAACGGAGACTTCGAGTATCGCTACGGCGAGATGGAGCCAGCCCCGGGGGCGAGCGCCGCACAGCGGGCCAAGGCGGAGGGCTCGGAGGCGACCATCGGTTTCCAGACGCCGAGCCGGACCGCCTTCGATACGCTCCGCGACGGAAGCTCCATCCCGCTGTGGGGATCGATCTACGGGCGCAGCTTCCTCTTCCGGAAGGCACCACCGATCGCCAGGAGCGGCAGCTACCTCTGGCATCCCTTCGCCACCGGCGATCGGGCGGAGGCCACCCTGTCGGTCCGTCGAGGGCAACTCGAGGATCAGCGAACGGTCTCGGTCGTCGTGCACCGGCGGCCCGAGATCTCCCTCGAGCAATTTCCCACCGAACCGCTCCTCGTCGGCGAGGGCTTCCGGATCGGATGGACCACCGAGTTCGCCACCTCCTTCGAGATCCTGGACCAGGAAGGTGTCTCCATTTATTCGGCGCCGGACGCCAACGCCGTGCGGGAGGGCTTCATCCTTCATCAGGAAGCGCAGGAGGGACGATATCGCTACCGCCTGCGCGCCGTCGGCGCCCTCGGCTTCGCGGTGGAGAAGACGATCGAGGTCACGACCTACGAGCCCTTCGGCATCGCGCGCTTCGAGGCGGACAGCACCGTGCTGGAGCACGGCGACGTGCTCCGACTCGAATGGGAGACGACCAACGCCTCGACGATCCGCCTCCTGGCAGACGGCGTCGACATCCTCCCGGCGGGGACGGTGTCGGGCCCCGGCGAGCTGATCCTCGAGGACATCGAGGACGACACCACCTTCGTGCTCCAGGTCGAGAACACGGTGGGCATGGTGATCGAGGAGTCGATCGACGTGCAGATGTGGAAGGTCCGCATCGATCTCACCGCGAGCAGCACCCGGATCCGGCCGGGAGATCCGGTGACGATCCAGGTGGACGCCACCGACCTCGCAGGTGGCACCAGGCCCGTGGTCTACGGCGCCTTTCCGATGGAGGCGGTGGAGGGGGCGCCCTTCGTCGACATCTCCACCCACCCGGACGCCTATGAGATCCGCAAGTCGACAGAGAGCAACGTCGGGGCGGACGCCGACTTCCCGCCGGGCTTCAGCTTCCCCTACTTCGGCAAGTCCTACACATCGTTCCGCGCCTTCTCGCTGGGCTATGTCTCCTTTTCCGTGGGGGCCCTCGGCTCCAGCTCCAACCGCCGCCTCCCGGATTCATCCAGCGGGGTCTTCGGCGCGATACACCTCGCGCCCTTCTGGGACAACCTCCACGCCCGGGATCTCGGCGTGATCTGGGGGGCGCAGATCGATCCCGACACCTTCGTGATCCAGTGGAAGTCCATGAGCCACGCCACCGGCTCCTCCAACACCAATCGATATGATCTGAACTTCCAGGTGGTCCTCCACCGGGACGGCAGCTTCGAATATCGATACGGGACCATGGCACCGCCGCCCACCCCCAACGCGAGCTGCAAGCCGGAGAGCTGCGAGGCCGAGGCGAACGCCTCCTCCGCCACCATCGGCTACCAGATGCCGGGGGGGACCAGCGGCTTCACCTTCCACCTCGGGGACGAGACCCAGGGGTATCCCGGCGGGCTCTCCAACCGCAGCTTCCGCTACGAGCCCTCCGCCGCGCGGACCGAGTTCACGGTGTCACCCACCCTCAGCACCTCCTACACCTACTGCGTCGAGTGGAACGGCAAGACCGTCTGCCAGACCCTGGACATCGACGCATCCTTCGGCCTCGACTTCTTCCGCATCGACGAAGAGCGGGTGGACTTCGGGCAGGCGATCAAGCTGTTCTGGGTGTCCCACGGGGCGACGAAGCTCGAGATCACCGATGGCGACGGTGTCCTCCTCTACTCCACCTCCGACCTGAGCGAGATCGACGCCGGCGAGTGGTCCACCACCCCTGTCGCCAACACCAGCTATACGATCGTCGTCGAGGCGCCGGGGAACCACGCCACCGCGACCACGTCGGTGGAGGTGGTCCGCATGGCGCTGACCGCGTCCTTGCCGGCGACGACCAGGCCGGGTGTTCCGATCACCCTGAGCTGGAACCTGCAGGGGGCGGATCCCGCCCTCCGACCCGTGGTCCTCGCGCCGATGGAGGAGGTCGGCGGGCTCCCCTTCTCCGAGCTCGACATCTCGGCGGATCCCCAGGCGGAGCTGATCCATGGAGCCAACGTGATCACCGCCGTGGTTCCACATACCTTCCAGGGCGGCTTCACCTTCGAGTACCTGGGAACCGAGATGTCCAAGGTCCACATCTCGTCCGCCGGCTACCTGAGCTTCGATTTCGACAGCACGGTCGGATCCGCCTCGAACAGCGCCCTCCCCAACGACACCCTGACCGCGAGGCGGATCCACGTGGCTCCCTTCTGGGAAGCCCTCCACACCCGCACCAACGGGAGGGTCTTGGCCAGGCTGGTGCGTCCCGACACCTATGTGATCCAGTGGAGCGGGACGAGCGTCTCCGCCGGCTCCACCGCCTCGAGCGAGTACAGCCTGAACTTCATGGTGGTCCTCCACCGAAATGGAGACTTCGAGTTCCGATACGGCACCATGGCGCCGCCGGTGCTGGCCTCGAGCTCCTGCAACCCGAACAGCTGTGAAAATGAAGCCAACGGATCCTCCGCCACCATCGGCTACCAGGATCCGACCGGGACCGCCGGCTTCCAGCTCCACTACGAGTCCACCGCCTCCCGGCTGCGGCCGGTGCCCGGGGGCCTCAGCGGGCGGACCTGGAAGTTCACCAGGCGGAGCACCTCGGGGACGATGCAGGTGGCGCCCTGGGACGATGACACCTACCGCCTCTGCGTGCGGGACGGCGTCACCGGGGATCTGGCCTGCGCCGACCCCCTCGATGTGGAGGTGGACTGGGGGATCCGCTCCTTCTCCGCGAGCGACTCGACCCCCAGGCGAGGCGGCGAGGTGGTCCTCTCCTGGGACGTGGAGGGCCTCGACTCCCTCACGGTCCTGGCAGGGGACACCCCGATCCTCCAGCAGGTCGCGCCTGCGTCGCAGGGGACCATCAGCCAGTCACCCACCGAGGACACGACCTACTCCCTGGTGGGCCAGTCCCTGGGGAGGGTGGTGACCGCGACCCAGGAGATCCGGATCCGAACCTTCGAGCTCGACGTGGTCGAGCCGACCGGGCGCTACTTTCCGGGGGACGCCTTCCCGATCTCCTGGACCGCCACGCCCCTGGAGGCGGGGCTCCTCTCGCTCTCCTCGCCGATGTATGAGCTCGACGCGGGGCCCGGGCAGCCGGGGGAATATCGAGACATCAGCACGGAGACAGGTGCGGTGGAGCGGGGCATGAGCCAGGTGAACACCGGCTTCGCCGAGGTCGAGATCCCCTTCGCCTTCCCCTACTTCGGCGAGAGCTTCCAGCGGCTGCGGATCCACGTGGACGGCTACATCACCTTCGACCTGACCGGCGGCGCCGGCGTCGGCTCGAACGTCCAGCTCCCCAGCGACACCACCGCCAACCGGCGGGTCCACCTGGCTCCCTTCTGGGACGACTTCAACATGCGGGGATCCGACGCGGTCTGGACCCACCAGCCCGACGCCCAGACCTTCATCATCCAGTGGAAGAGCTTCAACCTCTCCACGGGCTCCTCGGCCCCTGCCTCTCTCTATGACATGAATTTCCAGGTGGTCCTCCACGCCGATGGTCGCTTCGACTATCGCTACGGCGCCATGACGCCACCCGCCCAGGCGGCGCCGTCGGGATGTTTCCCCTGCACCGACGAGGTCCGCGGCTCCAGCGCCACCATCGGCTACCAGACCGTGGACGGCCAGGTCGGGACGAACCTGCATTACGGTACGGGCCAGCCGTTCTCCGGTGGCCTCGAGCGGCGCGCCTTCCGCTTCGAGCCGAAGCTGACCGGCTCGACCACGGTGCGGACCAGCGTCACCACCGAGTTCGAGATCTGCGGGCAGATGGAGACATTCCGAGACTGCAGGACCGTGGTCCTTCGCCCTGTCGCGGACCCCGGAGACCTGATGATCACCGAGCTGATGATCGACCCGGCGGGCGGAACAGAGGCCCAGTGGTTCGAGCTCCGCAACCTGACCGGCGCCCCGGTGGATCTCGACGGCTTCGTGATCGAGAACGAGAAGGGCTCCCACCGGATCACGGGACCCGTCCCGGTGCCCCCCGGCGGCTTCGCGGTCCTCGCTGCAGGCCCGTCCGCCGTCGTGAGCCCCACCTATGTCTACGCAGCCCAGATCGCGCTGGACAGGCAGGTCGACACCCTCGCCCTCGTCGCCGGCGACTCGACCATCGCCTCCGCGAGCTGGGGCGGGACCTGGTTCATCCCCGCAGGCGCCTCCCTCGCGCTGGACCCGAGCCAGCACTGGCGCGGGACGGTCTCCAACGACAGCTTCGATCCCTGGTGCAACCAGGGGTTCGGGAGCCCCGGCGCCCTGGGGCTCGGCTGCATGAACGGGATCTACGACGTCGATCCCGCAGCCAGCGGAACCTTCCACGACATCTCGGCGATCGGCAGGAAGTGGAGGGCCTTCGAGACCGCGAGCAGCATCATCGAGCTGGAGATCCCCGGCCTCGCCTTCCCCTTCTTCTCCGGAAGCCACGATCGGCTCTGGGTGGGCTCCAACGGCTGGATCTCCTTCGCCGACACCCTCCCCTCCGGCGGCTCCAGCTCCCCCCCGTCGGCGAGCAGCCTCCCCCGGAGCCCCACCTCCAACCCTCGAGGCCCGCTGATCGCCGCCTTCTGGGATCTGCTTCGCTGCGACCCCTTCGTCTATGAGTGCGCCTTCCACTCCTACTTCGGCGAGCTCGGCGGCGAGGACTTGCTGGTGCTGCAGTGGTCCGGCTTCCGCCGGAGCAGCGGGGTGGGGAGCCTCACCTTCCAGGCGCAGCTCGCGAAAAATGGAGACATCCGGATCGTCTTCGGCGAGGTGAGCTCCCCCGACGCGCCTGGCTCCTCCAACTGGAACGCCTACCACGGCGGCTCCGCCTGGATCGGGGTGGAGGACGTGGATCCCCAGGCGCTCCTCACCGGCCACCTCCGGCGTCCGATCGACCTCGGCCATCGGACCTTCTCCTTCCGCCGGAAGTAGAGCGGTCCGGCAATCTGCGGGCTCCTCCGTGGTAGCATCGCTGGCTCTCAGCTTGCTCCATGGGGTGAGCCTTGCAGAACGCTGCGCCGACAGTCGTCGTCCGGGATCGTACGCCCTTCATCGGGAGGGAGCGGGAGCGCGCGCTGCTGCGCGCGGAGCTGGAGGGGCGGGCGGGGCTGCTCACCCTCACCGGCCCCTCCGGGATCGGGAAGACCCGCCTCGCCCGGCAGGTGGTCGACGACCTGCACGACGAGGGTCGCTCCTCCGACGGACCTTTTCGCAACGTCCACTTCTGCGAGCTGGGCTCCTGCCGGGGCACCGCCGACATGGAGGCGGCGGCGGCGCGGATCCTCGGCCTCCCCGACAAGCATGGGAGGGAGCTGGCCCAGGCGATCTCCAAGCGGGGCCGGATCCTTCTGATCCTCGACAACCTGGATCGGGTGGCCAGGGAGCTCGGCCCGGTGCTGGGCACCTGGCTCGATCTCTGCCCGGAGCTCCACCTGATCGCCACCTCGATCGTTCCCATCGAGCTGGAGGGGGAGGTGCGCTTCGAGCTAGGCCCCCTGGACGCTGCAGACGCGGTGGCCCTCTACCGGGAGCGGGCGCATCGGGCCTCCGCCGGGCGGGTCTTTCCCGAAGGCGACGAGGCGGTGCTCGAAGAGCTGGTGGGGCGCCTCGACCGTATCCCGCTGGCGATCGAGCTGGCGGCTGCTCGGGTGCGGGTGCTCCCGCCGCGGGCGCTGCTCTCCCGGATCGGCGAGCGGTTCACGCTGCTGCGCTCCGGCTCCGGCGGGCGGCATGGCTCGCTGCTCCAGGCCCTGACCCTGACCTGGGAGCTCCTCTCTCCGGAGGAGCAGACCATCCTCGCCAACGCCTCGGTCTTCGCTGGCGGCTTCACCCTCGAAGCCGCCGCCGCCGTGATGGACGACGTCGCCGGCGATCCCCTCGATCTCCTCGACGGCATCCGCAGCAAGGCGCTCCTCTCCCTCGACGAGGGAGATCCCCCTCGCTTCCTCCTCTTCGAGGCGGCGCGGGACTACGCCAAGGGAGAGCTGGAGCGGGCCGGGCGCAGGGCAGAGCTGGTGCGGCGCCATGCCACCTATCTGGTGGAGAAGGGGGAGGAGCAGCTCCCCAGGCTCGAGGGTCTCTCCGCCCTCGAGGCCATCGCCTGGCTGAAGGCGGAGCGCGAGAACCTGGTGGCGATCCTCTCCCGCGCGGACGAGCTGGACCCCAGCCTCGTGGCGCGGGCGGGGCTGGTCCTCTGCGCCCTCCTCGATCTGGAGGGGTTCCCATCCGCCTCCCTTCACCTGCTGGAGACGGCGCAGGAGGCGGCGAGGCGCAGCGGCGATCCCAGGCTGATCGCCCGCATCGACGCAGGCTGGGCCATGGCGATCCTCCCCCAGGGGCGGGTGGACGAGGCCATCGCGCCCCTCGAAGAGGGACGAAGGTCGATGCGGCAGGCTGGCGACCGGGAGGAGGAGGGGAACGTCCTGGTCCGCCTCGCCTTCGTCCACCTGCGCAGGGGAGAGGTCGAGAAGGCGAACCAACTCTTCGACGAGGCGGTGGAGCTGGGCCGGGAGGCAAAGGCGCCGCTGCTGGAGGCCTGGGCCCGGCTGAACCGGGGCGCCGGCGCCCACGCCCTCCTGGACATCGAGACGGCGGAGCGCTGCTACGAGGAGGCGCTGCCGATCCTGCGCGAGCACGGCTTCCGCCGGCGGGAGGGGATCGCCCTCAGCCTCCTGGCAGGGGTCCGCATGGGCCAGGGACGGTTTCGCGAGTCCCGCCGGGCCCTGCATGACGCCCTCGCCCGCTGCAGGGAGACGGGGAACCGCAGGCTCGAGGCAGCCGCCCTGATGAACATGGGCAGCACCGACCACGCGGCGGGCCTCCTGGACGACGCCGAGCGCGCCTCCCTGGAGGCGCTGGATCTGCAGCGCGAGATCGGGAACCGGCGGGGGGAGGGGATCGTCCTCGGCACCCTGGGCTGCGTCGCGCTGGAGCGGGGGCAGCTCCCCCTCGCCGATCGCCGGCTCAACGAGAGCGTGGGACTCCTGGAGGAGTGCGGCGATCGGCGCTTCCACGCGTCGGCGCTCCCGTTCTTGGCGGTGGTGGAGGCGAGGCGCGGCCGCGCCCAGGAGGCGCAGAAGAGCCTGAAGGCGGCGCGGGCCTACTTCGACGAGGTGAACGATCGAGCCAGCTTGCTGATGGCGGAGATCATCGAGGGATCCCTCGAGCTGGCGGAGGCGCGACGCCTGGCGCCCACCCGCAACGACGAGGCGGAGCGGCTGGTGGAGCGCGCCAGGGCCCGGCTGACCCAGAAAAAGAAGGAGAAGGCCCACCTGACTGCCTGGAACCTGATCGAAGCCAGCCGGCTGCTCCAGCAGGATCTCGAAGATTGGGACGCAGGGGCCCGGGCCGTCAGCGTCCAGGGGCAGGAGGAGGGGCTGCGGGTGGGGCCGGAGGCGAACTGGTTCGAGCTCCCGGGGCAGGAGCGAGTCGATCTGCGGCGCAGGGTCGCGATCCGGCGGATGCTGGACGCCCTGGTGGATCAGCGCCTGGGGGCACCGGGGGTCGGCCTCGATCCCCACCAACTCTTCGAGAAGGGATGGCCGCAGGTGGAGATCGATCCGGAGGCTGCGATCCGCCGGGTCTACCTGGGGATCTGGACCCTCCGCGACCTCGGCCTCTCCGACGCCTTGCTCAACCAGACCGACGGCTATCTCCTGGATCCGAAGGTGCCGCTCCTGCGGCAGCGGGACTGAGAGGTCGTGAAGAGATCACGAACGTTGCGAGCCGGCGGCCGCGATGTCGACGATCGCGCACGGCCGAAGAGATTCACGGGTCGGAGATGGGCGCGGGTGCGCGTCTTTTCGGCGTCCCTCCGATCAATACAACCCTAAGCCCCTGGAAACTTGTTGAGATCCAAGTGGTGGTTGGCAGCCTCCAAGGTCTTGACGTAGAATCCTGGCTTCGGGCTCCCTGCCCGTGGCATCGATCCGGGTCGACGCCGTGGATGCCTGGGGATCTCTTTCGTGTAGCAAGCCGCAGGCTGCTCCAGGCAGCGGCGATTTAGGAGTCGAGAATGATCAAATTCGGAAGGCGTTCGGTTGCCATTGGGGCGTGGTTGGCGCTCAGCCTCGCAGCCACCTCCTGTACCTGCGCCGGTCCTGAGACCACCCGACAGGCTTCACGCTTCAAGTCGGGTCTCCAGAAGGACGATTCGGGCAAGGCGGACTACCTGGTCAATTTCGGCGTGGTCGCCCTGGGTGACCGCAAGGTCGAGCGGGCCACCATCGAGAACACCGGAAACCGCGACCTGGTGATCTCTGCAGGCCGCCTCGAGCGTCCCTTCTCCCACGACATCCCCTCCACCGGCCTGACGATCGGGGTCGGGGCGAGCCGTCCGCTCGCCTTCACCTTCGAGCCCCTCGAGGAGACGGAGGAGCCCGTCGAGATCATCACGACCCTGAACACCAACGAGAACAACGGCACCACGCGCACCGTGCGTCTGGTCGGCCACGGCAAGCGGGCGCAGCTCGTCTGCGATCCGGCCGAGCTCTCCTTCGGAGCGGTGCCCCGGAGCTCGGACAAGACCGTCTCGACGGTCTGTACCAACCTCCTGGGGATCGAGATCGAGGTCCAGGCGGACCGCTTCCGCGGCAACTACGCCCAGTTCTTCTCCGCCGAGATCCGAAACGCGGTGAACGGCTGGGTGAAGGTGCCCGCCAACGGGACCATGACCGTGGACGTCACCTTCCGGTCGGAGTCCGTCGGCATCAACGAGGCCACCCTCGAGCTGAAGGATGCGTTCAACCAGAGCCTGACGTCGATCCCGGTCCTCGCCAACGCGGTGAACAGCACCATCGTCTTCGAGCCCGAGACCTGCCTCGACTTCTCCTACGTCGGCGTCGGCGAGTCGGCGACCCAGCCCCTTCTGATTCGAACCGTCGGAGACCTCCCGGTCCAGATCACCCGCCTCGACATCCCCGAGGACAGCCGAGAGAACTTCTCGATCAACACCTCCGCGCCGCTGACCCTCTCGCCGGACGGCACGGCCCAGGAGCTCGAGATCGTGTTTCATCCCTCCTCCAGCGGCCCCCACCAGACCCAGATCGAGGTCTACACCGACGATCCGCGACCGGAGGCCGCCATGGTCACCGCGTGCGCCAAGGGCTTCGGCGGCGGCCCCGCCATCAGCTGCAACCCGCGCCAGGTTGACTTCGGGATGGTGGCAGTGGGGATGCCGGTGCGCCGCTACTTCGAGTGCACGAACTCGGGGATGCCGGTTCCGGGCGTCGCCATCGATCCCCTGGTGGTGACCGGCATCAGCTCCACCGCCGACGTCTTCACGGCGAAGATCTTCGACCTCGACACCCAGGCGGAGGGTCCCAAGCGCGGCGGATACAAGATCGGCGAGCGCTTCGGCGTCGAGGTGGTCTACTCGCCCACTGGCGAGCGCTTCGATGACGCCGCCATCCAGATCGAGACCATCAGCGCACCGGACGGCGTCTACGAGACCATGGTGTCGGGTCAGGGCCGGGCCCTCGATCCCTGTGACTTCACCGTGGATCCCCCCGCCCTCCGCTTCGGAATCGTCGATCGGGGAGACGAGCTCACCCTCAGCTTCGGGATCATCAACAACGCCGATCACTCCTGCCTGATCAACGACCTGCGGATCACCTCGGATGTCGATGGGGTGTTCTCGGTGGAGCCGATCGAGAGCATGGAGCTCCTGGGTCGCCAGACCCTCAAGGTGCCGGTCACCTTCGCGCCCACCGCCTACAAGGCGGAGTACACCGCAGCGGTGGAGTTCCAGATCTCCAACCCCGACCTGATGAACCAGCGGGTGAACCTGCGCGGAACCTCGGCGCGTCCCTGCATCTCCATCGAGCCCCGTGACCTCGACTTCGGCAAGGTGGGCCCCGGCTGCACCAGCCGCGAGGTCTTCGTGACCGTCTCCAACGTCTGCGGCACGCCGGTCGAGGTGAAGTCGTTCAACCTGAACGACAGCCTGGACTCGGACGCCTTCCAGATCCGGCGGCGGCCGGCGCTCCCGCGCACCCTCCACGCCCATGAGCGGGAGGAGTTCACCATGGTGTTCGCTCCGTCCGAGGTGGACGTCTACGACGGATCCATCATCGTCGAGGTCACCGGCTCGGAGGCCTACATCTCCACGATGAAGGGCGAGGCGGTGGAGAACCCGATCCAGACCGACACCTTCGATCAGAAGGCGCGGCCCAAGGTCGACGTCCTCTGGGTGATGGACAACTCGGGATCGTTCTCGACCTACCAGGATCGGATCGCGGTCAACCTCCCTGCGTTCCTCGACATCGCGAACCAGCAGAACGTCGACTACCACATCGCCGTGACCACCTCCGGTCTCACCACCTCGGGCTCCTCCTGCCCCGGTGGCGCCAACGGCGGCGAGGACGGGCGCTTCTTCCCCATCAACGGGAGCCACCCGCGGATCCTCACCCCCACCACCCCGGATCTGGCGATCCATTGGGCCCACAACATGAGGGTGGGGACCTGCCACGGCACCGAGCCCTACGTCGAGGCCGCCTACCGGGCGCTCTCTGAGCCGCTGATCAACGAGACGAAGAGCTCCAAGCACAACAGCCCCTACAACGACGGCAACGCGGGCTTCCTGCGCCGAGAGGCCTCGCTCTCCATCATCTTCGTCGCCGACGAGGCGGAGCAGTCGACCAGCTACGGGAAGTCGATCCAGGACTACCTGGCCTTCTTCAAGGGCCTGAAGGGGCACAACATGCTCCGGATCCACGGGATCACCGGGAGCAAGTCGAGCGAGCCCTCTTCGTGCAACAACCGCAACGGCGACCGCTTCCACGTGCTGATCTCCGAGACCGACGGGACCTGGCTCGACATCTGTACGCCCACGAACGACAACGCGGCCTGGGAGGCGGGGCTCAAGGAGATGTCCGAAGGCGCCTTCGGATTCCTGGCTCGCTTCGTCCTGCGAGGGACCCCTGCGGATCAGACCGGCGACGGCATCGTGGACGAGAAGGACATCGAGCTGCGTATGAACGGCAACGTCTTCCCGCCGGTCAGCCCCAGCAAGGCGCAGCGGTGGACCTACGATCCGAACTCGAACGCCATCGACTTCACGCCGCTCTTCGTCCCGAAGCCCGGGTCGCAGCTCACGGCGACCTACAAGGTGGCTTGCAGTCCGGATTGATCTACGTTGGAATGTAGCAATGACTCGGGCGGAGCCAGTTTGGCCTCCGCCCGAGCGCATCTAACGCCGGTCTTCGGACCGGCGTCCCTTTCCTCGGGGAAAATCGTGAACTCACCCATGTCTTCCATGCCTCTCGCCGCCCGGCTCTTGTCCTTCGCCCTCGTGATCTTTCCGGTGGTGGCCGGCGCTCAGAGCGCACCTCCCATGGCGATCTGGCCCTCCGAGTATCGGACCCTCGCCGACAGGGGAGGAGCCACCGCCAACCTCCACCTCAAGAACACGACGGGGACGGAGGACGGAAACCTCGGCTTCGTGGAGGGACTGCAGATCCCGTTCCCGTTCACCTTCATGGGGGAAGGGCCCTACAACGCGCTCAACGTGGGCACGAAGGGCTACGTGATCTTCGGCGGCACGGGGAAGCAGGAGTTCATCGCCTACCGGGTGACCCCGGACGACCTCCTCCGGCCCAACAGCCCCTACCGGATCATCGCCGCCTGGTGGGGCAGGCACTACTGCGATCCCAAGAGCGGGATCAGGACCAAGACCCTGGGGAGCGCGGCCAACCAGGACCGAATCTTCATCATCGAGTGGTCCGACTGCTCCAAGCTGAGCCTGGGCTCGCCTCAGTACACGGAGGTCACCTTCCAGACCCAGCTCTGGCTCTACGAGGGCAGCAACGTCGTTCGGGTCCACTACGGAGAGATCGCCCCCGACGCCTCTCCCTTCTGGCCCCAGCTGGGCTGGGGAGTGAAGGGCAATGACCAGGTCGGTTTCATGGGACCGAACATCGACGGGGAACCGTTCGTCTGTGAGCCGAACCCGCAGCCGATCGTCAACCCGAATGCCAAGGAGAGGTGTGTCGCCGCCAACTTCCCCAGGAACTCGGTGATTCAGTACGGCCTCATGCCCGGGGTGGATCTCACGGGTCGGGTGAAGCCCGGCGAGCTGACCATCCTCCCCTCGACCTTCGAGCTCACCGTGGACACGACCCTCCTGAACGTCGGCAGCGCGGCGATCTCAGGGGTGGGCTATGACCTCTATCTCGCCCCGTCCGCGGCGGTCGACCCGGACGCAGGCGGCACCATCCTGGTCCACTCCGTGCCCCCGTCGGTGACGCTCCCGGGAGGCGGATCGCAGGCCCGAGTGGATACCGTCAACGCAGCCCGGCCCATCAACGGGACCTACCGCCTCTGCGCACGGATCGACCCGGACAACGTCTCGCAGGAGTCGGATCGGACCAACAACTGGGTCTGCTCCCACGAG
>Ga0180215_1003426_pt1 | contig 14882 bp, 10 predicted proteins | sample eDN3rd37CBELigBY_FD_128871 | JGI IMG/M metagenome (GOLD analysis project Ga0180215, IMG submission 128871) | Enriched backyard soil microbial communities from Emeryville, California, USA - eDNA 3rd pass 37_C BE-Lig BY (version 2) (version 2) | ecosystem: Environmental > Terrestrial > Soil >...
ATATCTTCCTGAGTAATAGAATCCTTCAATTCTTCATGTTCTGCATCAATAAACAGTGCATGAATATCTCTTTCAGCCAAATCCAAAATATCTTCTGCAGATAAAATTGTTTGATAAAAAAATAGATTATACAGGAAAATAGATACTATAATTAGTATTCCAATTCTTTTTAATTGATTAATTCCCGAATACTTTTCATCTACTTTCAGAAAATGACTAACCTTAGCTTTTATGAATTCATTTAACTTTGATTGTTTTTCTTCCGACAAATTGGTTTCTTGTTTTTTCAGAATAATCGCCTCATGATCGGAAAGATATAGGTAGAATCGGAAATGATCTTCGCTTATCTTTTCAATCTGATTCCAATTTATAACTTGTTTAGTGTCTCCTGCTTCTACCGTCAAATCATTTTCAGAAATGACATAGTTTTTCTTGTAGGAAATAGGATCATTTTTATTAAACGTTAAAACCGCTGGAAGAAACTTTGTTATGGGATAAATAAACGGAAAAACTATGAAATAAGTCGCTACACCAAAAATAATAGAACCCAATAATAAGATTTCATCAAACGCTAAGTTAAAAATTGGGATTGATATAATTGGTAGGAAAAACATTAAAATCGATAGAATCCAGCGATAACGTTTTTGTTTAGCTTGTTCGCTTAGTGAAGTCTCTAATCGATTTACAACAAATCCCCAGTAATCATCAAATTTAAGAGTAAATGAGACCCTCATATTATCCTCCGATTAGTCATTTCTACACATTTTTACAGTTTATAAAATATTTTCTGTCTTTATAAACCGAAGTAATTTTACCATAATTTTACATACATATAGAATAGACTCTAGAAAAGAAAAAACGTTACACATTTTAATAAAATAAAGCAAAATTAACTTGTAGTAACAAATGTTTTTGAAATTGAACATATTTTTATACTATTTTAATACTAGATTAGTGGAATTTAGGAGGATGTTATACTAATAGAATTATTTAAATTTAAAGAGGAAGATTTTGATAAGTTTTTTTCACTGGTTTATGATTTTAGAGTGATGGCAAAAATTTCGATTCCGTTTTTTCTCATTTGATTGACGGTTTTGGGATCGACACGCTTTCTCGATTCCTTTTCTTTCCAAAATCCAACTTATTTCGGAATCGACAACCCTTCTCGATTCCCTTTCTTTCAAAAATTCAATCCATTTCGGAATCGACAACCCTTCTCAATTCCCTTTCTTTCAAAAATCCAACTCATTTCGGAATCGACAACCCTTCTCGATTCCCTTTCTTTCAAAAATCCAACTCATTTCGGAATCGACAATATTTCATAAATTCACCATAAATCCTGCATAAACCAAAAGAAAAACTCCCTCATTCAAAAGGGAGTTTATGAAAGCACGTAATCTTTATTTATAACCATTTTCCCAAGTCCGCTGATTACAAAATTCATCAACAAAAAGATCAATCAACCTTCCTCATATGATACAACCCGAACTCTAAGTCAGCGAGTAAATGTTTCTCCATTAATGTTTCCGCAAGATCTACGTCATGTTTTTTAATCGCTTCAACAATCTCTTTATGTTCGTCAATCAGCCCTGGTCGTTTTTGGTAAATCACCTTTTTCCGGAACAAATAAATAATCGACTGCATTTGATTAAAGTATTCGATCATCACTTTATTCTTCGTCGCATTCACGAGCGTCTCATGAAACAACTTATTCCCTTCCATCACTTCTTCTGGGGTTCCCTTATAACCAATCTCAACGAGTCGCTCTAATTCTGCAATATCAGACTCAGTCAAAAATTGTGCAGCACGCCTTACCGCAAACTTCTCAATTAATATTCGCATTTCAAAAATGTCCTGATAATCTCGCTCTGTTGGGTTAGCCACACGGTTATTAGCAATCAATTTTTCCGTTTCTAACTTTTTCAACGCTTCACGGATTGGCGTCCGACTTACTCCAAGTTTGTCCGCCAATTGCATTTCCGTAATCTTTTCCCCTCTTTTTAATTCACCATTAAAAATCATGTCTCGAATGTTTTCATATACAGAAACTTTATCCAATGTTCAGACTCCTCTTATTTCCTAGATTTTCCCATTTTTCACTATCTTTATTATACAATAACTATTTTCACTAAGAAAATAGTTGATATATTGTATACATTTTTATTATAATTGTATACAGTTAGACACAAGAAATCGTTTACAACAAGGAGGAATTTGTATGAAAGTAGGATTTATTGGACTTGGGATCATGGGGAAACCAATGGCAAGCCACTTGATCAAGGCTGGTTATGAAACATATCTTCAAGATTTAAATCGCGATGCAGTGAATGAGCTTCAAACATTAGGTGGTATTCCATGTCAATCTAATCGTGAAGTAGCTAATCATGCGAATGTCATTATTACTATGCTTCCAAATGCAAAGATTGTTGAAAGTGTTCTTTTTGGAGAAGATGGGATCATCCACACAGCAAAACCAGGGACAATTGTTGCGGATATGAGTTCTGTCGCACCTGAAGATGCTAAATCTTTTGCTACAAGATTAGCAGATTATGAGATTCATAGTTTAGATGCACCAGTTAGTGGCGGTGAACCGATGGCCATTTCTGGGAAACTAGCGATTATGGTCGGTGGTAAAAAAGAGATTTTCGAAAAAGTATTACCAATCTTTAAAACAATGGGGGAAAACATTATCCACGTTGGCGACCATGGGGCTGGTTCAACGGTGAAGCTAGCTAATCAAATTATTGTAAACGTCAACATTGCCGCTTTATCTGAAGCAGCTGTTCTTGCAAGTAAATCAGGAATTGACTTACAAAAGATGTTTGAAGCGATCCGTGGCGGTTTAGCAGGAAGTGCCGTATTAGAAGCTAAACTTCCAAAAATGATTCGTCGCGACTTCGAACCTGGTGGACGTATCGACATTAATTTTAAAGACTTAAACAATGTTTTATCTTCAGCGAACCAAGTCGGTGTGCCATTACCACTAACATCACTTGTGAAAGAAATTTTCCATTATGAAATGGTAAATGGCAACGCAACGAAAGATCATTCGTTCATTTTAGATTACTTTGAAAAACTAGCCAACCATCAAACTCCTACTAAAGGGGAGACAGCAAATGAATCTTAACATCTTGCAACAAATTCCAGCATACGACCAAGCGAAACTTGAACGAGAATATGAGCACATCATGAAAGATTTTCATTATAAAATCATAGTTTTAGACGATGACCCAACTGGCATTCAAAAAGTACACGGCATCCACGTGTACACCAATTGGGATGAAGAATCGATTCTAGACGGTTTCCAATCTGAACAGAACATGTTTTTTATTTTGACAAACTCAAGGGCCTTCTCAGAAGCTAAAACGGTTGAAGTTCACGAAGCCATTACAAACCGTGTGAAAAAAATTTCAGAACAACTAAACATTCCGTTTCTAATCATTAGCCGTGGTGATTCGACATTGCGTGGCCACTACCCACTAGAAACTGCAACCATTAATCGAGTTCTTGGTGGCAAAATGGATGGCGAATTACTTATTCCATTTTTTAAAGAAGGTGGACGCTATACGATTGAGAATATCCACTATGTCAAAATGAATGACGAACTCGTGCCAAGCGGGGAAACCGAATTTGCAAAAGACCGCACTTTTGGTTACAAAAGCAGTCATTTAGGCGAGTATATCGAAGAAAAAACAAAAGGCGAATTCAAAAAAGATTCCATAACTTATATCTCACTTGATGATCTTCGGGCATTCAATCTCGAAAAAATAACAGATCAGCTCATGAAGGTGGAAAACTTCAACAAAGTCGTTGTGAATGCCATCTCTGATGATGACTTGAAAGTTTTATCCATTGCCTTAATTAAAGCAATTCAAGCGGGGAAACAATTTTTATTCCGCACAGCCGCTTCGTTTACAAAAATCATCGGACATATCCCTGATAAAGGCTTGTTGTCCAAAGATGATATGATTATTTCTGATAGTACTGGCGCAGGTTTAATTATCGTTGGCTCTCATGTGAATAAAACGACGCAACAATTGAACGAACTGTTTACACTCGATTTTGTGAAACAAATCGAATTTAATAGTGATTTAGTTTTAGATGATGAAAAGTTTGAAGCTGAAATCAATGCAAAAATCAAGGAGCTTGAAGAAAGTATCGCCAATGGACAAACCACCGTTATTTACACAAAAAGAAAGCGCTTAGACTTAGGTGAAGGTATGAGAGAAAAAGAACTCGCCCTTTCCGTTAAAATTTCCAATGGCTTAACGCGAATTATTCAATCACTACAAAGCCGTCCGAAATATGTCATTGCTAAAGGCGGCATTACTTCATCGGAAATTGGAACAACTGCTTTAGGGGTAAAGAAAGCACTCGTACTTGGACAAGCCTTACCTGGCATTCCAGTTTGGCAAACGGATCAAGGGTGCAAATACCCATCTATGCCTTACATTATTTTCCCAGGTAATGTTGGAGAAGTATCTGATTTAAAAACAATCGTAAGCATTTTGAAATAACAAAAGGGGCTACATCAATTTGATTTAGCATATATAAATTTTTTAGGGGGAATTTTCATGGTAACAGGAAATGCTTTGATTTTCATTTTTATCGGAGCTTTATTGTTAATGTTTTTCTTAATCTTAAAAGTAAAGCTCGAGCCGTTTGTTACATTAATTTTAGTAGCGGTACTTACTGCGTTAGTCGTTGGATTTGATGTAACACAAGTATCCTCGATCGTTGCAGGTGGATTTGGTAATACGTTGGTAGGAGTCGGGATCTTAATTGGTCTTGGGGTTATCTTTGGAGAATTACTTGCTTCATCTGGAGCGGTAGAAAAAATTGCTCAAGGAATTACGAAATTATTTGGTAAGAAAAATTCTCCTGCAGGTATCGGATTTACTGGTACAGCGGTATCTATTCCAGTATTCTTTGACGCAGCATTTGTTATTTTAAGCGGTTTAGTTAAAAGCTTAGTAAAACGTACAGGCATTCCAGCTATTACATTCGTTACTGCATTAGCAGTTGGATTAATTGTCTCTCACAGTGCGGTTATTCCAACACCTGGTCCACTAGTTGTTGCAGAAAATACTGGCTCTGATCTTGGATTATTCTTCTTATATGGTTTAATTATCGCGATTCCTGCAACACTTGTTGGTGGTTACCTATATGGTACTTTCATTGGAAAACGTATGAAAGTGGAAGAAACTGCTGAAGTAGAAGTAGCAGCTGCCGCTGAGCCAACATACAAAAAAGAAATTTCAACAGGTTTATCATTCTTTATGCTTGCTTTACCAATCGTTTTAATCCTAGGAAACACTGTGGTGTCCATGGTTGCACCAGAAACTGGTTTAGATACAGTATTTAAGTTTATCGGAGACAAAAATATTGCGTTATTAATTAGTGTGATTGCAGCTCTTATTTTATTAAAACCTTATATCGCAAAAAGCTACACACAAATTTATAGTGATGCTGTAAACTCTGCTGGTGTTATCTTGCTTATTACGGGTGCAGGTGGCGCATTTGGTGCCGTTATTAACCAAAGTGGTATTGGTGATCACTTAATTACAGTCATGCAAGGGTTACACATCCATATTTTCTTACTCGCATTCATCTTTACACAAATTTTACGTGCATCTCTTGGTTCAGCAACAGTTGCTCTAGTTACCGTATCTAGTATTTTAGGACCACAAGTCGCAGAACTAGGCGTTTCTCCAATTCTTCTTGGACTTGCGATCTGTTCTGGTGCGATTGGTTTATCCTTACCAAACGACTCTGGTTTCTGGGTTGTAAACAAATTTGGTAAATTAACGATTCCTCAAACATTAAAAGCTTGGTCTCTTGGTGGTTTCATCGCAGGTTTAATGGCTTTAACATTCGTTTATTTACTCTCATTACTTGCACCAATTTTACCAGGTCTATAATTCACCATGTTCCATTCAATATGGAAAAATGACACAATTATTTTTATCAAACCATCCAGTACAGAAAATGGTTACGAAAAATTTTTAGCAGGTCTTGGATTCTCACCGACCTGCTTTTTTAATTAAGGAGGATCGAGCCCATTCTCGACTTCCTTTTTTTATACCTCGCTCATTCCGAATCTTTCAACCTTTCCCTCCTTTCACATCGCAACAAAAAAGCAGAGACCCTACATCTCTGCTTTCTTTCATCTATTTAATTAACTTCATTTCTCGATCAAAAATCATATAAACGGAATCTGCGACTCGCTCCATAAACATTCGATCATGGGTTACAAAAATTATCGTACCTCGATATCCTTTCATAAACATCTCTAGTGCTTCAATCGCCTGAATATCTAAAAAGTTCGTCGGCTCATCTAACAACAAAATATTATACTCTCCCAAGAACAATTGGCATAACTGCAATCGAATTGCCTCGCCACCACTTAATGATTTTACACTCTTAAAAATATCTGTCCCCACAAACTGCATCGAATGAAGAACACTTCTCAAGAACTCTTCATCATATTCAGAGCGACTTTTCACAAACTCTAACACCGTTTCATCCTCTTCAAACTGATAGCTCATTTGCCTGAAATACCCGATTTTTGCTTTTGGTGAAATCGTTAATTCTGAAGTACCACTTGCAATTGATTGGAGCAACGTACTCTTTCCACAACCATTCGCACCAGTAATCGCAATTCTTTTTCCAAGTGGGAACTGGAAACTAACCTCATGAAGCAAAACTTTCTCCCCCACTTGAAGGGTAAACCGGTCCGCCATAATCGGAAATTTATTATGCAACTCCACATTTTTCGACTGATGGAAAACAATGGGGCGCTCTTCTCTTACTGCCTCTACTTCTTGAAGCTTTTCCATCCGATGTTCAATCGCTTTAGCAGCCCGTTGCATTGCTTTTTGGCTGGAACCTTTCGATTTCGTCATGAACGACTTATTTGGTTTTGCATTCGCCTCTCTTCTTGACATCCGCCCGGCTTGTGCCACTTTCTCAGCTTTCTTCAATTTTTCTTGCGCCGCTTTTTCTAGTCGGCTTTTTTCTCTTATATATTGTTCATAAGCTTGATATTGCTGCTGTCGTTCTAACTCTTTTTGCTCAATATACTCACTATAATTCCCTGAGTAAACACGCACCCCTCCGTCTTTCACTTCCCAAATCGTCGTTACCAATTCATCTAACACAAAACGGTCATGACTGATTAATACAAGCGCGCCATAATAATATCTCAATTCATCAAGTAAGAACTTGATCCCGTCTTGGTCTAAATGAGTGGTCGGCTCATCTATAAGCAATGCTTCATAATAATGTGTAAACAATTGTGCGAGCTTCAACCTCGTTTGTTCCCCACCACTTAACTGATTGGAATCTTTTGGAATCGCCAATTTTCCAAGAAGCACAGGGTCAACTTTACGGTCTACTGGAGCTTCAGTTTGCTCAAAATACCCATGCTCAACTAATCGATGTACTTTTCCACTGGTCGGCTGAATCATACCTGCTAACAATTTCAACAATGTACTTTTTCCTGCCCCATTTTTTCCAACAATCCCAATTCTATCAAATTGGTGAACTGCTAACCTTTCTATCTTTAAAACCTCTTTATCTAAATAACTCACTTCAATATTTTCTAATTCAAAACATACTTTTTCCATCTTTACAACCTCCGTTAATAAAAAATCACAAGCCTCTGCCTGTGACGCGAGAGTAAAGGGAAAAAGCCCTCCTTATTTTTTGAGCAACTAAAAGAGCCGATAGGAAATAAACCTAGCGACTGGATCGCCAAGTTCTAGATAATGAAAATGAAGATAAAAATAAAGAAAGGCAGAATAATCCGCCTTTCTCAACATACATAAAATCTCCGACAATAACTCACCGCGTGCCCTATGTCTGAAAAAACACAGACCGAAAGACACTAAGAGATTATTTGAAATATGAATTGAAGATTATTAAAAAAGGACAGACTAATCCCATTTACTCTGCTTGCACAAACAGAGCCTTTGAACATATTCAATTACTTGTTCAAAGTTAGGGAACGTAGTCTCATTGCATGTGTCATTTTTTAATAATCCTCCTTATAGTAAATGTATATCTATTTTATGTAGAAAATATTAAAAAGTCAATCTAAGTAAGCTATTAAAAGAAAGACGTTTATCAAATTCCTTATATGGATACCAAAAACCAAAAACTTCCTATAGATTTTACTTTACTCTTTAAAAAGATTAGTAGTCTATCCTCTTCTTAAGATACATCTTTAGTTAGTTGCTCCCCAAACCTCTCTTGAAAATTTTGTGAAAGAGCTACTTTTAGAAAAGCATCCACAACTTCTGGATCAAATTGTAATCCTTTATTTTTTTCGATTTCTTTTAAGGCATCTTTAATATTTACTTTATCGCGATAAACTCGGTTCGTCGTGAGCGCATCAAACGAATCCGCAACTGCCATAATTCTTGCGACTAAAGGTATCTCATCTCGTTTTAACCCTTTTGGATAACCAGTTCCATCATATCGTTCATGGTGATATAAGACCATATCAGGAATCCCCATTTTCTTGATTTCAGGAATATCTTTAATTAATTCATATCCAAGCACAGTGTGTTGCTTGATCATTTCAAACTCCTCTACCGTTAGACTCCCTGGTTTATTAATAATATTTTCTGGAACACCAATTTTTCCAATATCATGGAGCAATCCTCCTGTATAGAGTTGATTCATTAATTTTTTCGATAGCTTCATTTCTTTCGCAATTGCACTTGAATATCGAGCAACATTTTTGGAATGATAGGCCGTATACGGATCGCGCATATCAATCAATTTTGCCAATGTAAAAATCGTATTAAGATGCGAATCTCTTAACTGCTTATTCTTTTTTATTAAAACTCTAACAAAAAGACTGATTAATATGGAAGATAGCCATGTTAAAAATAAGAGTTCCATATCCTCAGTTGGCAATCTTTTCATCGAATTCCAAATCCAAGCTATTATCACTATACTATTAAAAATTACAAAAGTTGTATTTTTATTCAATAGAACCGACGAAAAAAGAACTAATGAAACATAAGCAGCCGTAATACTTCGGTCTGGGTAAAAGAAGAGATCAAAAGAAAGTACGAGAATCAATAAAAAAAGTAATAACAAAACCGATGTTGTATTTTGTCTTGAGAAAAATGGTTTGCTTTTACCTTCTAAATAACTTTGTATTTCTTCTGCATCACAAACTTTATTCATCTTACAATTCCTCTCTCGTTGTATACCTTTATGTACATTATTTAAAAGTTAATCATACCATAATTACTACTATTAACAATAAAAAATCTACTATTAAAATTTTGATAGCATACAATAATATTATCGACATGGTGGTCATATTTTTAAGTATATAATATTCTTAGTCTTTGGCAGAAAAATCAATCATTTTTTAAAAAATAATCCGAACTCTGAACCGACCGTTGTGTAAAAAAATCGACTTTACTAAAAAATAAAGTCGCTAAAATGTTACTTTGCAATTCATTTAGTTGTCTGCTTGTATAAGTCGCTTCACGCCTACTTTTCACCCATAATGGCTTTACGTAATGGATCTGGAATACGCGTTACTCTTTTCTTTAGCAAATCATAAAAGCAGCCGTTCTGCTTACCCTTACAATGAATTTTGTCCCCAACCGTAATCTCAAATGTCATTTCCCAACTTGAATTTCCCATCGAACTTAACCAGCATCGGGCAATGGGTTTATCAAAAATTGTAAGCGGCACTTGATAATCTACTTCTGTATGCATTAAGATCGGTGAAATCTTCGTTTTCAACATTTCTTCAAGTGGATAAGTCATTTTTAAAAAATCGGTACGCAAATCCTCAAACCATCTCACATACACAATATTACTAACAATCCCCATCGCATCGATATCATACGCATGAATGGTTAGCTCTTTTTCTACCGAAACTGTTCGAATATCCATTTAAATTCCCCTTTATTTTTTCTTTAATATATTAATACCACTAGAATGAATAAATTGTAAATAATTGCATTTTTTATTTACTTGCTTTTATATCTTTATAATCGTATACTTAAGAAGAATTATTTTTGTTCGGTGTAATAGATAGTAAAGATTCATTCTTCGTCTTGACGTTCACTGAGTCAAGGATAGTAATACATTGTGTGCTAAGCGCACAGCAGGAGGAAACAAAATGGAACAAGGTAAAGTAAAATGGTTTAACGCAGAAAAAGGTTTCGGATTTATCGAACGTGAAGGCGGAGATGACGTATTCGTTCATTTCACAGCAATTCAAGGCGAAGGTTTCAGAACTTTAGAAGAAGGTCAAACTGTTACTTTTGATGTTGAGCAAGGTCAACGTGGAGCTCAAGCAGCTAACGTTCGCAAAGCTTAATAAGCGTACGAAAACAGACTCCTTAGGGGTCTGTTTTTTTATGTCTTTTTAATTTCCAATTGTTGACATTTTTGTATTTTCATTTTATTATAGATACAGAACATATGTTCTATAATTGACTAATAAAAACACCCCAGAACAAAGTATTATGACACTTTCTTCTAGGTTGAAAATCTCGTCTGTTTAATTTCGTTATTATCGACCCTGCCTTCTCCCTTTGGTTGATTTGTTCGAGTTCCTTTTTGATCTACTATCTTTTTTAAGTCTAGTCATTTTGTTTGAAGAATGAACAGTTGCTTTCCTTTTATCTTTTCCGCTTTTTGTTTTGGACACTTTATCTTCTTTGCGATTTGAACTTAGTGGACGTTCTTTGCTACGTCGGTTGGATTCGGATTTTTGTTTACTGTCTACTTGCTTTCCATCTTCTTGACTAGGAATACTAATACCTTGAATCACTTGTCGTTCTAACTTTTGATGAATTCCTTTTTCAATCATCCTAAGGAAGTCTAAGTCTTTCGGTGCAACTAATGTAAAGGCAACTCCTTCACCACCTGCACGCCCTGTTCTGCCTATTCGATGAATATAACTTTCAACATCATGTGGGATGTCATAGTTAAAAACATGGGTTACCCCTTCAACATCTAGTCCTCGAGCAGCAACGTCGGTTGCAACTAGAAACTGAATGTCTGTATCACGAAATCTCTTTATCGCTTTTTCTCGCTTCGCTTGTGTTAAATCACCATGCAATTCTTCTGATTTATATCCTTTTGCTACTAATGCATCCTGTAGTTTTTTCGCACGAATTTTTGTCCTACAGAAAATGATTGCTAAAAACGGGCGATGTTCTTCAATTAAATGGAATAATGTAGCTTGCTTTCTTCGGTCTGTTGTTTCAATAACTATTTGCTTGATTTCTTCAACCGTTACCTTTTTTGCTTTGATTTCAATGAATTCTGGATCTCTCATGTATTTTTTTGCTAGAGAACGAATTTCACTAGGAATGGTTGCCGAAAATAGCATCGTTTGTCTTGATGAGGAAGTTTCACGAATAATCATATCGACTTCTGGCAGAAAACCCATATGTAACATTTGATCTGCTTCATCTAAAACGAGCATCTCAAGAGTTGATAAATCAATGGTTCCACGACGAATATGATCAAGAAGCCTTCCTGGTGTAGCAACGATAATATGTTGAATTCCTTTTAATTTTTTCAATTGATGCTCGACATCTTGTCCACCATATACTGCCAGCACATTAATACCTTCAACGTTTTCGATCATTTTCTTTATTTCTCTGGAAATTTGTTGGGCTAGTTCTCTTGTCGGTGTTAAAACGAGGGCTTGAACAGACGACTTTTGCACATCAATTTTTTCTAATATCGGGAGCACGAAAGCGAGTGTTTTACCAGTCCCAGTTTGGGCTTTTGCAATAATATCCTTTCCCTCAAGAATATAGGGAATTGCCCGCTCTTGAATGGGAGTAGGCTTTTCAATTCCTAAAGACTTTAATGTATAATTAATCTCTCTTCGAATACCTAGTTGTAAAAATGTTTGCAATCCAATCACATCTCTTTTCTAATTTTAACAGAGCTAATTTTAAAGGCTTATTTACTATAGCATATTAGTTAGTATTTACCGAGTGTTTAAGATTATATCTTCTTATCTTTAAGAAGATGGCACCAATCCAATAAACAGCTACGACGATTTTAGTAATGAGGATTACCAAACTTTTTCTCTTAAAAAAGGTTGCCAAAGCAACCTGTTGTTCAATAAATATTTTTACTTTATTAAAAAGCGACATTTTTATTTGGAGAATTTTTGGAATTGGCTGACTTACATCCCACACTTCCACGATTAATTCATAATGAAAACATGAATTAGATAAATAAGATTTTTAACTATGAAATTACCAGTTATTCTATTATTTTGGAGAAAATCCTCCACCGAGGTAAGTCCTAAAAGTTGAGAATCGATTACAACTATGGTTACCACTTACATTGTCTTCTCAAAAGTCTATATAGGACGAATTTACTAAAAGATTTTATTGTATCTGATTAAAGATGCCTATATAATAACGTTGATACTTAAAATTTTTAGTTTTTAAAAGGAAAATAAAAATCATAAACTTCAAAATTTATAGTTTTTATATATCAAAGAAGATTATTTAAAAATAGACTTCATTTGATTTCCTCTTATCACTAATTATTTTTAAGTAATTAATCAAAAAGATAGGGGGAAATGCATTGAATCTATTATTAAAGCGTTTATCTTTAGTCTTCTCTGTAATATTACTCTTAGCAGTCCTATTACAACCTATGCCATCTGCAGCAGAAGAGGGCTCAAGCAGTTCTAATGACACCTTTAGAAAAGCATATATTACCAGTTATTCTACTGGAGTTGTGGATGTTATTGACTTGGATACCTTAACCGTTGAAATGGGGAAAATAAAAGTCGGAAACGAACCAAACAGTGCTGGTTTCAATCCAAACCGTACACAAATTTTTGTTACAAATCGTGCAGATGGAACAGTTTCCATTATTGATCCATCTACAGATACAGTTATCAAAACCATTCAAGTTGGCTATCAACCACACGGTGTCGCCTTTACGGAAGATGGTAGTAAAGCATATGTGGCTAATTTTGCTAGCAATTCAGTAACTGTCATTGATACTGTAACACTCGAAGTAATTAAAACGATTGCTGTGAGTCAATTTCCTGTTGCCATGGCCGTTATCGAGAATCATATCTTCTTAACTACTAGATCTGGTGTTGATGTTATTGATACAACAACGGATACACTTGTGGCAAATTTCTTAGAGGGCACTGATTTATATGGGATTTCTGTAAATCCGGACAAAACAAAGTTATTTATTGCAAATCGTGATATAGGTGGAGTTACTGTAGTCAATGCTGCAGATTATACAACTGAGACTACCATTTCAACAGGATCTGGAACTCATGCAGTAGAAGTCTCTCCTGATGGAACTTTAGCCTATGCAGTAAACAGTTACAGTGGAACCTTATCCGTTATTGACACTTCTAGTTATACTGTGTCCAATACCATTCCTGTTGGAAGTTTCCCTTACGTTGTTGGAATTTCTTCAGATGGTAAATCAGTCTACACCATTAATTATGGAAGTAATGATATGAGTGTTATCGACACTGAAACCAATACTGTCATTAATACCATTTCTTTAAGTCCTGGACCATTTATGGTAGGAACTTTTATGGTCCCTACAGCAGTTGCTATTTCAAACCCAGAACCAACTTTATCTTCTAATGCTGATTTAGCCAATATCACGATTAGTGATGGAACATGGGATCAGCCTTTTGATAAAGATTTGACAGAGTACCATGTAACTGTTGGAAATGAAATTAGTTCAATCACACTCTCTACAGAAGTTGAAGATGAAACTGCTACTGTAACTATCAATGGTATGCAAGTAGAAAACAGTCAATCCAGTCAACCAATTGAGCTTACAGTAGGATCAGATAATGTAATCCTAATCAGCGTTACTGCAGAAGATGGAACTATAAAGACTTATACTATCCTTGTAACTCGTACAGCTTCTTCTAATACGAACTTAAGTAATATTACTTTAAATAATGGAACGCTTGACCCTGCTTTTCATCCAGAAATTACAAGCTATACAGTTCAGGTAGGAAATGAAGTCGATTCGATTACATTATCTGCTGAAGTTGAAGATGAAACTGCAACTATTCAAATTAATGGTAAATCAATTTTAGCAGGTGAAGAGTCTGACGCCATTACCTTACAAGCTGGTTCAACAACAGAAATTACCATAACAGTTACAGCTGAGGACAATACAACAAAAGTCTATACCATTCTCGTAACGAGAGCAGCTAGTGAAGTCATCGATGATGGGGATGAAGAAAACGAAATTCCTGTAACGGATGATGAAGATGGAAACAACAACAGCGACCCTTCAAATGATGATAAAGATGTCTCTGACAACGGAAATGACACTGGTAGCCAAGTTGGAAAAGAATTACCAAACACTTCTACTTTCAATTATCAATTATTAATTGGCGGTTTATTATTCATCATTTTTGGATCCTTCATCCTATTTATCACTAGAAAACAAAAAAGAGTTGTATAAAAGATTAATAAATTAAAATAAGGCGAGCTAGTTATCCTAGTTCGCCTACTTTTTTTTACCCACTTAAAGCTGGTTTTGTTCCAGCTTCTATTTTTTTAACAGTAGATTTTTCCTGAGATTCATCATTATAACATTCCACTTACTTTTCCATTACTTTTTCTAAAAACTTCTTCAGTACATGTACTGACATCACACAATCCTCCAGTGATGTCCATTCATCTGGATTATGACTGATTCCATCTTTACTTCTCACAAATAGCATTGCAACAGGAATTCGCTCTCCGACAATCATTGAGTCATGAGCTGCCCCACTCGGTAAGTAAGTTGGAGTAATTCCAAGTTCACTAATTGCACTTGCTAACGTTTCTTGTAAATGAGTTTGTATTGGTAGAGGTTTCGTTATC
>Ga0180215_1003428_pt1 | contig 14879 bp, 14 predicted proteins | sample eDN3rd37CBELigBY_FD_128871 | JGI IMG/M metagenome (GOLD analysis project Ga0180215, IMG submission 128871) | Enriched backyard soil microbial communities from Emeryville, California, USA - eDNA 3rd pass 37_C BE-Lig BY (version 2) (version 2) | ecosystem: Environmental > Terrestrial > Soil >...
ACGATTGTAAAATGGTTTTTTTATGGATGTCTGAATCTATTAAGAACCATCGTCTGGGGAATATGCATCAAAAGAAATGCAATCTATTTATCCGGGGAGGATCTATATGGACTTAATTATTATCTTACTGTCACTCGGGCTATTAATGTTTATCGCCTATAAAGGCTATTCTGTTATTCTATTTGCACCAATCTGTGCCCTATTAGCTGTATTGCTGACAGACCCAGGCCATGTCCTGCCATTCTATTCAGGTGTCTTTATGCCAAAAATGGTAGGGTTTATTCAAAACTACTTTATCGTCTTTTTACTAGGAGCTATTTTCGGTAAAGTTGTAGAAATGTCCGGTATTGCTGAATCTATTGCAAAAACAATCGTCCGCTTAATTGGCGCTAAACAAGCGATGCTGACTGTTATTCTATTAGGCGCCATTTTAACATACAGCGGCGTAAGTTTATTCGTAGCCGTATTCGCCATTTATCCATTTGCTAATCAATTATTTAGACAGGCAAATATTCCAAAAAGACTTATTCCGGGAACCATTGCCCTTGGCGCCTTTACCTTTACAATGGATGCATTACCAGGTACCCCGCAAATTCAAAACGTTATCCCGATTTCTTTCTTTAAAACAGATATCTATGCAGCACCAGTATTAGGTATTATCGGTGCCATCGTTGTTCTTGTAGTTGGTTTACTATATTTAGAGATGAGAAGAAAAAGGGCCCAGCAGGCTGGAGAAGGCTATTATGGACTTGGTGCTGAATCAGCAGCAACTGCTGAAGGAGCAGCCGCTTCAAGTGAAGAACCAGAATATGTTCCGGATTTAAATACAAATTCTTCATTGCTAAGACAGATTTTAGCTTTTGTTCCACTTCTTCTTGTTGCTATTATGAATAAAATATTAACGACTGCCATTCCAGCTATGTATCCAAATGGATTTGATTTTGAAGCAATTGGTTTACCAGCATACAAAGTGGATGTAGCAAGTAATGCTGCAATTTGGGCAGTAGCGATTTCATTAGTTATCGGTATTGTTACAGCTATTGCTTTTGATATGAAAAAAATCAAGTTTGGTTTTAAAGAAGGACTTAACGCAAGTATTGCTGGTTCCCTTCTTGCTGTTATGAATACAGGTTCTGAGTATGGTTTTGGCGGAATCATTTCTTCCCTTCCAGGCTTTGGCCATATCAGCAACGGAATTTCCGGCGCATTCTCTAATCCGCTTGTGAATGGTGCTGTTACAACAAGTACACTTGCCGGTGTGACAGGATCTGCCTCTGGCGGTATGGGAATTGCTCTAAGTGCAATGGCTGAACAGTACAATCAGATGATTGCAGCAGCTAATATCCCGCCAGAAGTTATGCACCGTGTTGTTGCCATGGCATCAGGCGGGATGGATACACTTCCACATAACGGAGCGGTTATTACTTTGCTTGCGGTTACGGGCTTAACACATAAACAATCATATAAGGATATCTTTGCTATTACTATGATTAAAACGTTAGCTGTTTTCGTTATCATTGGCTTATATACATGGTTTGGTCTTGTTTAAAAACTTAGAAATATATATTAAAAAAGCAGGAAGTTATTAATGAGGAGGAACAACGATGAATAAGACATTAGAGGGAAAAGTAGCATTTATCACAGGATCTGCAAGTGGAATTGGTTTGGAAATTGCCAAGACGTTTGCCAATGAAGGAGCAAAAGTAGTAATTTCCGATATGAACAAAGAAAAATGTGATGAGGTCGTTGCTGAATTAAATGAACAGGGCTTTGATGCTTTAGCAGCACCTTGTGATGTTACGGACGAAGAAGGATTCAAAAATGGGATTGAATTGGCGAAGGAAACCTTCGGAACAATTGATATTTTAATCAATAATGCTGGATTCCAATATGTTGCTGCCATTGAGGATTTTCCAACAGCTACATTTGAAAAATTGGTGAAGGTGATGCTGACAGGATCATTTATTGGCATCAAGAGCGTATTCCCAATCATGAAGGCGCAAAAGTTTGGAAGAATCATCAATATGGCCTCTATTAACGGTTTAATCGGCTTTGCCGGAAAAGCAGGCTACAACAGCGCAAAGCACGGAGTAATTGGATTGACAAAGGTGGCTGCCTTAGAAGCTGCAAGAGACGGAATTACAGTTAATGCATTATGCCCTGGCTATGTTGATACACCACTTGTACGCGGTCAGATTGCTGACTTAGCAAAGACAAGAAACGTAAGCCTTGATAGTGCTTTAGAGGATGTCATTTTAGCCATGGTACCACAAAAGAGATTATTATCAGTTTCCGAGATTGCAAATTACGCAGTCTTCTTAGCAAGTGAAAAAGGAGCAGGAATTACCGGCCAAGCAGTTGTATTAGATGGCGGCTATACCGCTCAATAATCAATCGGTGTCAGGCACCACAAAAAGACAAAACGATGTTTTTGTCCATATGTGGTGCCTGACACCTTTTTCTATTTAAAAAGTAGATTTATTTCAAAATGTGATTCTAGTCCTCTTTTTTAATGCGGGTGGTGGTGTAAGATGAGTTCAGTTGATAACAACTCTCATTACCGTTTAGGAGGATTATTCATAGATGATGAACCATGTTGAATTAGCAAAGGATATTTATTGGGTTGGGAAAATTGATAATCGTGAGGTTCCTTTTCACCGTTTGGTTTTAGCAAAGGGGACAACCTATAATTCTTATTTAATTAAATCAGATAAACCGACTGTTATTGATACAGTAGATATAGAGTTTGGCAGAGAATTTGTTGACTATTTAAGTGAACTAATTGATCCGCAGGAAATCCAGTATATTGTCATTAATCATACCGAGCCGGATCACTCAGGTGCTATGGCAGGGCTAGCAGCGAAGGCAACAAATGCAACGATTGTCTGCACAGAGCTTGCAGTAAATGAGTTAAAGGAAATGTACAAGCTTCACAGCCGGGATTTCTTAGTTGTAAGAGATGGAGATACATTGGATATCGGCGGTAAAACGTTGAAGTTTAAAGAAACACCATACTTGCATACGGCTGAAACAATGATTACCTATACCGTCGAAGATAAAATCCTTTTCCCATGCGATATCTTCAGCACTCATGTCGCAGTTGAAACGATTTTTGCAGACGAAGCAGGCTTTGATATTAAAGATGATTTTGTCGGCTATTATAGTGCGATTATTCATCCGCACCGCAGATATGTTAGAGCATTAATCGATGCATTGGAAGAGCTAGACGTGCAAATGATTGCTCCTTCCCACGGCTTTATCCTACGAAAGGACATTCAGCAATACATTGACCTTTATGCAACGTTAAGTGCTGATACAGTGCAGGACAAGAAAGTAACCATTGTGTATACAACGATAAAAAATAACACGAAAAAAATGGCGAACCACTTGCAGCGAATCTTTGAAGAAAATGAGATTCACGCAACCGTTTTTAATGCGGACAAATCAGAGAAAACGGAAATTCTGGAAAGTATTAAACAATCAGATGCTGTCTTTATCGGAAGCTCTACAAGATATGCTGATATGATTGGGAATCTTGAGGAGGTTCTAAAGGAACTGCCGGAAATGGATTTAGAAGGTAAAATTGGGGCAGCATTTGGCTCTTATGGCTGGAGCGGTGAAGCGATTGAAGTGATCCAGGACTATTTGAACCAGACAAATATGGATGTACAAAGCACCTCAAAGGTTATTAAAACAACCGGTATGACACATGTTGAATTTCCTGTTCGCGTGAGATTTTCACCAAAGGATGAGCAGCTGGCTAAAATCGAGCATTCAGCAGGCTTTGTTGCTGACTTATTAAGAAGTGCAATTTAAAAGATACTCTTAATAGAATGTTTCACATGAAACAATTAAAAATTATAACCCCCTGCCCAGAATCAGGCATATCATCTCGAGGTGCTATGTGCTGGAACTAGGTGAAGACTATGAAAAGAAGCTGGTGAAAAGATTGGATAAAAACTATTGTATTATCGGTTCAGGAGTTGCAGCCGTTTATGCTGCGAAGGCTATCCGTGATCAGGATAAAGAAGCCAATATTCATGTGTTTGGTGCGGAAAACTCATTACCATATAATCGAATCAAATTATCAAAGGACTTGTATTCCGATTTACATGCCGAAAAGGTTTTAATTAAAAAGGAAAAATGGTACCAGGATCAAAATATTCTTGTCCATGTGAATACAAAGATCATTGATCTCGACACAGAGAAGCATGGAATTACAACGGCGTCAGGTGAAGTATTTCATTATGATAAGTTACTTATCTGCACAGGTTCCCAAAATCGAAAGCTGTCCATTGAGGGGGCTGACTTAAAAGGCGTTTACACCATTAGAGAAATGCAGGAAGCAGATGACTTCAAGGCCTTTATTAATGATAAACAGCATGTAATCAATATCGGTGGTGGTATTCAAGGACTGGAAACAGCCTGGTCGATTCATAAGCAGGGTAAGCAGGTGTCCATCATTGAAGCAGCACCTCGTCTGATGGCTAGACAGCTTGATGGGAAAACTTCTGAGCTTTTGAAGAAAAAAATCGAAGCAGCAGGCGTTCAAGTTTATGTTAATTCCTCTATTGAAAGCATAAACGGTGAAACAGCTGTCGAAGCCATTGTTGTTGATAATCAAGAGCTTGCTTGTGATAGTGTGATTTATGCAATTGGGGTTATTCCTAATCTCGAACTAGTTAGAAACACAGACATGGCAGTTAATCGCGGCATTATTGTCAATGATAGGATGCAGACAAATGTGGAGGATATATATGCAGCCGGAGATGTAGCAGAGTGGAATGGTGAAGTAGCAGGCCTATGGAATCCTGCCATGGATCAAGGAAAAGTGGCCGGTAAAAATATGGCGGCGCCTTCTCCTTTAACGTACCAAAAGAGCATCCCGCTTACAGTATTCAATGCATTTGACTTTGCGTTATTTTCCATCGGCCTCGTCGATGAAAATCAATGTGATACAACGATTGTTGAAGAAGATGAAGCAGGAAAATATACAAGAGTGTTTATTAAGGATAACAAAATGGTCGGTGTCATATCCCTTGAAGGTGTAGTGGCTTCATTACCGTATAAAGCAGCCATTGAAAGCGAAGTGTCATTAGCAGGAATTGAACTAAACCAAGTTACAGTTAGTGAATTAATGAACGAATTGAAAAAGAGACAAAAGCTTTCAGCATAGAAAAGAGGAGAACTGAAATGAAAAAATATATTTGTATCCCATGCGGTTATATATACAATCCAGCGATTGGAGATCCCGATGAAGATGTAGAGCCGGGAACAGCATTTGAGGATGTACCGGAGGATTGGGTGTGTCCGGTTTGCGGCGAGGACAAGGATCATTTTGCAGAAGTAGAAGAATAGAATGAAGGAGTGCCGAAGCTTAGCCGTATTTCGGCACTTTCTTTATTTATTAGAACAATCTTCATTATCGTTAGCTGGTTGATTGAAGTTCCTGAACGGAAATCAACAGCTGGTAAAAAAATAAACCAACATATTGATATTACTAAGGTGATTTAAAACACTATCCGGCTTCAATCGCTATGCTATGATTGTCATCATAAAAGGGAAGCAAATTAAATCTCTACAACAAGGGTGATGTAAAATGATAGAACATGTATGTCATCATACAGACAGTGAGCCCTGTACAAAGAAAGTCCCTATTTTCGCCTCATTGTCCCATGATGAGTTTGTAAAAATAGCAAATTTGATACGGCATGTCCACTATCAAAAAGGTCAGATGCTGATTCAAGAAGGGGAAAAGTCTGATACATTATTTATTATTCACGAGGGGAAAGTCAAGCTCTCTAAGTTTACGGTTGATGGAAAAGAGCAAATCCTTTATCTCATGACAACAGGTGATTTTTTCGGCGAGTTGAATCTTTTTAATGATGATGAAGTCAATAACTTTAGTGTTTTTGCGATTGAAGACACGGAGATCTGTCAGTTAACGAAGGCTGATATGGATAGGATTATGCTGGAAAATCCTGAGATATCCTTAAAGCTCCTAAAGGCCATAACAAAACGATTGGCCCATACAGAGAACCTGGCGCAAAACTTAGCAACGAAGGACCCGGAAATTCGAATTGTTAGTATGATTCTGGAATTCTGTCAAAAGTTCGGGACGAAAATAAATGAGGGAACCCTTATTCATTTACCGATTACAAGAGAAGAAATTGCCAGCTATGTAGGTGTTACACGTGAAACAATCAGCCGTAAATTTAGCAAGTTTGAGGATCTGGGATTGATTACAATCTCGGGCACAAAGCAAATACTTGTCCAAGATCAGCTTGCGCTAAAGGCATATTTAGAATAAAAAGATGAAAAAGAGCGGCCTTCTAGGGCTGCTCTTTTCGTGCGTTTAGATAAACGGATCAAAGTATTTATATTCTGTTACGCCGTTTTCAATTGGAGAACTGATGCTGATTAATTCATTGATGATGTCGGCAGCCTCTTTTCCGAATACAGGCAGCGGCTGGTAATTATTTTCATTTAGGCTATCATCCGAGTTTTCTAGTGTCGGAACAACGGTTAGACCCTTCATGACAACCGTATTGTCCTCTTTGGCAAATCGTAGACGGAACATTGCAGTTTGGCGTGAAAGTAAGGTTGGGTCTGCGCCGAACGCATAATCCCCCATACTATAAATAATATATTTCCCGTTATACTTCTCGACACTTTCGAGACGATGCGGATGTCCCCCCATAATGATATCTGCACCTGCGTCCAGAATACTTCTGCCGAAATTTGTTTGATAGTCCACAGGCGTTTCGCGATATTCAACACCCCAGTGCATATTCACAATCACTAAATTGTCCTTCCGCTTATACTGCTTCACTTCTTCGACAATCCGAGCCAAAAATTCTGGACTTTGCTGACTCATACGGCAGTCATAGCCAAGGAAGATGGTTTCAATAGTACCGATATTCTTCTTCAGTGGCATCCCGTCGTTAAAAACAGCCACCTTATTTTTTGCAAATGCCTCAAGGGTATCTTCATACCCAGCTTCGAAGTAATCTCTTGTATGATTGTTTGCTAGATTAGCAGCTTCAACCCCGCTGGCTGGTAAAAAGGCAACGTGGGCAGGGTCGCTTTTTATCCGCCACATTTTGTTTTCTGCCTTAGTTTCGTTTGTAAAGGCACTTTCTGCATTGATGATTGTAAAGTCATCCGAGTTAAACCACGGCAGGCTGTTTTTAAAGACATATTGATTATCACCACCATTGGCCTTAAATACATTGTCAAACTTCAAGTGTTCGGGCGTTTCCGGATAGGTCCCAAAGGAGTTATCGCCGACAAAGGTTAAGGTAATTTCGCCGTCCTTTTTCTTGCCCTGCTCATAAGCTGCTGCCGCAGCATAGAACCAATCATATTTTGTTGGAACGCTTAATTTGATTTCTGGTTGATCCTGCTTTAGCTGCTCCATCGCTGCAACATAATCCGGATAGACCTTTCCTAAGGCCTTTTGATCAGCCTTTCCTTTGCTGTAGTCCATAAGGGCAAGTAAACAGTTTCTTAAACTCTTACTATAATCACTTACGCTGTTATCCTCGTGTTTATACTGATCGAGTTTTGTGATTAGTTCATTTACCTTTTTCTGTTCTTCTTTTGCTCCACCGGATGAAGCAAGATTTTGAAGGATTTGTAACGATTGTGATGACAGACCTTCAACCTCATTCTTTGATATGCTTTTCTTTTGCTCAGCTTTCTTTTCAGCCTTCTCTGTAGTAGACGCTTCGTTGGCTGTACAGCCTGCCAGGATCAAAAACAATAATATAATAGTAATAAAGCTGTGTTTTCTCATCGTTACTCCTCTCAAATGACTGAATAATTTACAAATACTAGTTTATATGAAAAGTATACAAGGGTTTCTAGTCTGTATCACTAGTTTTTTTTGACAAAAAATTGGAAGAGCTTATTTGTGACGATATCAACAGAATTTATCTTATCTCTCCATGCCAGTTTAGGATAGAATATTGAAATTTATTTTTTGGAAGCGCTGCCTAATTGAGAAATTTTTCAACATTTTTCGCCGAATTCTTTTAAAATTCAACGCAGTATGTCGGGGGATATATTAATATATCTACAATCTAATAATTAGTTTAAATATAATAAACAAAATAGTATTTTTCCTTTGTATTACTAGAGTTATAGCTATATTTTTGGAAGTTTTTAAGGTTTTTCCTCTCCTCGAATAGATAAAAATGTGTTTGTTAAATAGGTTTTGTAAGATTTCTGAAATAATATATAAATCAGAAATTGTCGAATAATTTGGCATTCATTCTTGAGAAATATGTAGTATTATAACAACGTCGAATATTCAGAATATAAAACAAACACACGGAGGTAATTCAAGTGACAAACGAAGTAGTTATTGTAAGTGCTGTAAGAACACCAATTGGTAGTTTTCTAGGAAGTTTAACAAATGTTGCTGCAATTCAACTTGGAGCAATCGTAATAAAAGGAGCTTTAGAAAAAGCAGGAGTTAGTCCTGATCAAGTAGATGACGTTATCATGGGTAACGTATTACAAGCAGGTCTTGGACAAAACCCAGCTAGACAAGCTGCTTTAGCTGCAGGTGTTCCACAAGAAGCTTCTGCTATTACAATCAATAAAGTTTGTGGATCTGGTCTACAAGCTGTTCATATGGCAACACAAGCTATCCTAGCTGGCGATGCTGAAATCGTTGTTGCTGGTGGTATGGAAAACATGAGCGCAGCTTCATATGTATTAAAAGGTGCTCGTAACGGATTCAAAATGGGTAACCAAAAAATTGAAGACTCTATGATCCAAGATGGATTATGGTGCGCAATGAATGACTACCACATGGGTGTTACAGCTGAGAACCTTGCAGCTAAATATGAAATTTCTCGTGAAGAACAAGATGAGTTCTCAGCATGGAGCCAACAAAAAGCTCAAGCTGCGATTGAATCAAACCGTTTTGCAGATGAAATCATCCCTGTTGAAATTCCTGGACGTAAGGGACAAGTAACTGTATTCAGTCAAGATGAGTTCCCACGCTTCAACACTACAGCTGAAAGCCTAGGAAAGCTTCGTCCTGCATTCAAGAAAGACGGTTCAGTAACGGCTGGTAATGCTTCTGGTATCAATGACGGCGCTGCAGCATTTGTTGTAATGAGCCGCAAGAAAGCTGAAGAGCTAGGTGTTAAACCTTTAGTAACAGTAAAAGCTAACGCAAGTGCTGGTGTTGATCCAAGCATCATGGGTATCGGACCTGTTCCTGCAGTGAAAAAAGCGCTAGAAAAAGCTGCTTTATCATTAGAAGACATCGAACTAGTTGAAGCAAACGAAGCATTTGCTGCACAATCTATTGCTGTAGACCGCGAGCTTCAATTCAATAAAGAAAAGTTAAACGTTAACGGTGGAGCAATTGCTCTTGGACACCCTATCGGTGCAAGCGGTGCGAGAATTCTTGTATCTCTAATTCATGAAATGAAGAAGAGAGATGCTAAGACTGGCTTAGCAACACTTTGTATTGGTGGCGGACAAGGCGTAGCGACAATCGTAGAAAATGCATAATTAGCTGACAGACAATAAAAAACGAGGCTCCCAAGAAGGAAGTCCTCGTTTTTTTGTCAGACAAGCAGTTCTATTAAGTATGCGTTTACCAGTGAACAAACGTTCACCTAATGTATTGTGAAAAGGGAAAAACATCAGAAAAAGGCTATGATTCTTTTCTACTATTATATAACTAAGCCGCCATCAACACTGAGAATGGTGCCGTTTACATAATTGGCATCATCAGACGCTAAGAATAAGTAGGCATTCGCAATATCTTCCGGTTTACCGAGCTTCCTAAGCGGTGTTTTATCTTTCATGAAATCTAATACCTTTTGCGGTACGGCAGCCGTCATTCCTGTTTCAATGAAGCCAGGTGCTACGGCATTGACTCTGATTCCTTTTGGGCCAAATTCCTTTGCCCAGCTTTTTGTTAAGCCGATTACGCCAGCCTTTGTCGCTGCATAGTTGGTTTGACCAATATTTCCATACAGACCTACGACAGAGGATGCATTCAGGATTACACCAGATCCCTGCTGCAGCATAATGGGAGCAACGGCCTTTGTACATTTATAGACACCGGAAAGATTAACAGCAATGACCTTTTCCCAAGCAGATTCATCCATCTTAGTCAAAAACCCATCAACTGTAATCCCTGCATTGTTCACGAGGATATCAATCCTGCCGTATTTATCAACTGTTGATTGGACCACTTTTGCAATTTGAGCACTATCTGTCACATCAACTTTAAAAAAGTCTGCGTTTTCATTACCGAACTCTTCAAGGGTAGCAAGGCCCGCCTTCTCATCATAATCACAGATAACGACTTTGGCTCCTTCTTGAAGAAATTTTTTAGCCGTTTCTTTCCCAATACCTTGAGCTCCACCAGTAATTAAAGCAACCTTTTTAGTTAACTTCAAAAATACCACCTCTTTTTTGCTAATGTGTTCCAGAATCAAACAGCAGACGATAAATACACACCAGATTCAGGGGCAATGCAACTTGGCAATAGGTGAAATTTTCATTAGCCATTTTATAATATTCTTTTTTTCGAAAAAAAAGAACAGCGAAAATCCGCTGTCCTTATTTAAATAGACCAAGGGCTAATTTTGAATTTGCTTCAACGATATCGTTAAAGATTTTTTGAGATGCTTTTACTTGTTCAGTAAGATCTTGACGAAGCTTTTGTTGTTGGTCAATTGAGTTAACAATTGTTTGTTGGAATTGCTCTTGAGATTGAACAAGAAGATTTAAACCTTCTTTATAAGGAGCAACAGTTAATTCTTGAACACGGTTAGCTACTTCATCAAATTGAGCGTTGAATTGCTCGTATGCTTTACCAGCAGTTGGTCCAAATACGCGTTGGATGTTTAATTTGATTTGCTCGCGAACTTCATCAATGAATTTCTTTTGTTCAGCTTCGATTTTAGAAAGATCATCAGAAAGCTTAGAGTAAGTTTCCTTTTGAGTTTCTAGTGCTTGAAGGAAAAGATTTTCAATTTCCTTGCGAGAAGTGTAAACCAAGTCTAATCCGTTTGTAAAACTGTTGAATAAAGAATCACCGATATGTGCAGCTGCTTCTTGAGCTTTAGTTGCTGTTGCTGTTGCTTGTGCCATTGTAAAACCTCCTGAAAAAATATAATTTATTATGATTGCAGTAATACTGCAGAATCATTTCTTTGATTGTGTTGCCATATGTTACTTGTCAGTATCCTCTTTGTCCCTATCTTTATCATTAAATGGCGATAAAGAAGTCGGAAGGAACATGTCCATGTACATGGAAAAAAAGCGGTTAATAATCGATTGATATTGTTCTAGTGCATCTGAGCAGGTTCTTAAATAAGCTTCTCCTGCTTCTGTAATTGAGTAAATGCGTTTTGCTGGGCCTCCAGTTGATGTATCCCATTCAGACTTTATCATATTATCTTTTTCTAACTGTCTTAATGTACGATAAACATTTCCATGATCAATAGAAGAAAAGCCAAAGCGAGTTAACTCCTGGATGAGTCTATAACCATGTAAATTAATATTTCGGAGACTTAACAAAAGTGCAGGAACCATTAAGTTTTTTGGCATAGATGTGAAAATCTTATCTTCTTTAGGTGGCTCATTCTTATTTGTTGTCACAATGTATCACTCCTGTGTTCAAGTCCTTATGTGTAATTTACACCTATATGCTTTTATTGTCAATCAGGTTTTTTAAAATTTTTAGATAATTTTAAAAATCTATGCATTTTGTCATTGGTTTTCTTATATATATATTGGGATAAGTTTTTCTGGGCTGAAAAATTCATTGAATCCCTTTTTAAACCTAGTAATTATGGACAGCTTGGAATTGCAACTTTTTTCAAGCGGTATTCTTCGTCGAAATATCACTGATTGTCACAAAGTTTTCATGTTTATATTTCGAAATACGCCAAGAATCAACAAATTGTTCAAATGACATGATTCTATACAATAAAACGTTTTCAATGCCGAGTTTAGTAAACTCTTAAATCAAAAAATCTACTATTCTATCCGGAATAATGGTGTTGGAGAAGGTAGAAACATGTCGAAAAAACAATTAAAATATTTAGATAATTTTAAATAATTAGGGTTTTTTTATTCTAAGAAAATTAGTATTATAAATATGGCTATGAATTGTAATTAAAAAAAACAACTATGGAGGCGAAATGATGTCAAGAGACTATAATCTATTTGAAATTTGGAAAGATCTCTATGATCAATCCAGTAGCTATGTAGATGATAAAGTGCAAGAAGACTTCCCTTCCCAAGGTATTGGTCAGATTCTGGAGATGAATCTTCTATTCAAAAAATTCTTGAACGAAACAACAGAACAGTATTTAGAGCAAGTAAATGTTCCAACACGTACTGACATTGCTAACCTTTCATCATTAATTGTGAACGTTGATGCAAAGGTTGATAGCTTAGAAGAATTATTAGAGGATGCTAAGGACCAAACAGGTCAACCGGAATTGCAGCGTGAAGTTGCTAATCTGAAAAAAGATATGAAGAATTTAGATTCCAAATTAAATCAAATTCTTGATTTATTAAAAGAATCAAAGGAAGCACCGGCAGCACCAGCAGCTAGCACAACTGAAAAGGCACCGGCAAAAGCACCGGTAAAATCACAAGCTAAAAACTAATCCAACTAATGGATCTAAAATAAAACATACTAAGAGATGGAGTGTACAAACATGACAGTAGAATTAAAAAACAAAGTAGCAATCGTAACAGGCGGAAGCAGAGGAATTGGATCATCAATCGCATTAGAACTAGCTAAAGAAGGCGCAAACATCGTTATCAACTATAACAGCAACAGCGAAGCAGCAGACAAAATGGTAGCAGAAATTAAAGAACTAGGCGTAGAAGCAATCGCAGTTCAAGCTGACGTTTCTAAAAGCGAAGATGCTGCGAAACTTGTACAAGCTGCAGTTGAAAAATTTGGTCAATTAGATATCCTAGTTAACAATGCTGGTATCACTCGTGATACTACATTCAAGAAAATGAGTGAAGAGGATTGGAGAAAAGTAATCGATGTTAACTTGAACAGCGTATTCAATACAACATCTGTTGCATTACCACATCTTACTGAAGCAGAAGCTGGCCGTGTAATCAACATTTCTTCTATCATCGGTCAATTCGGCGGCTTTGGACAAACTAACTATGCAGCAGCTAAAGCAGGTTTACTTGGATTTACTAAATCTTTAGCTCTTGAAACAGCAAAATCAAATCTAACAGTTAACGCAATCTGCCCAGGATATATCGGAACTGAAATGGTTCAAGCAATTCCTGAAAATGTACTTGAAAAGCTTGTTGCTAAAATTCCACAAAAACGTTTAGGTGAGCCTTCTGAAATCGCTCGCGGAGTTGTTTTCTTATGTAAAGATGGCGCTTATATCACTGGTCAAGAATTAAACATCAACGGCGGAATTTACATGTAATTTTCATGCAATTTGCATGAACGCTCGTTCAATGAAATAAGATTAACTATGCAAGTAAGGAGTGGATCACCATTAGCGTTCTAATTAGAGAAGAGTGGAAAGAGTTTTCTGATATGCTGCCTGAAGAATACCAACAAATGTATACACGTGTTAAGAGGGCAACACAAGTTTTAACAAAAGAGGCTGAACCTGAAGTAGGTCCGACACCAAAAGAAGTGATTTGGACAAAAAATAAAACGAAGTTATATCGTTATATATCTGATGTACCAAAAAAACACAAAACTCCACTACTAATGGTATATGCACTTATTAATAAGCCTTATATTTTAGACTTAACTAAAGGTGGAAGCCTAATAGAATACTTGGTTAACCAAGGTTTTGATGTCTATCTTCTTGACTGGGGTACTCCGGGTCTTGAGGATAAAAATATGAAGCTGGATGACTACGTAATGGATTATATTCCACGTGCTGTTCGTAAAGTATTACGTACGTCAGGCGCTGATGAAGTATCTATGCTTGGTTACTGCATGGGTGGTACAATTACATCAATGTTTGTATCCCTTCATCCTGAATTGCCAGTTAAGAATATCGTCTTCATGACAAGTCCATTTGATTTTGAAGAAACTGGTCTTTACGGTGCAATGCTTGATGAGCGTTATTTCGATATCGATAAAGTGGTTGAAACACTTGGTGTGATTCCACCAGAAATGATCGACTTTGGTAATAAATTAATTAAGCCAATGTCAAACTTCTATGGTCCATATGTAAGCCTTGTGGATCGTGCTGAAAATGAAAAGTTTATCAAGAGCTTTAAGCTGTTACAGAAATGGTTAAATGATGGTATTCCATTCCCTGGTGAAGCATATCGTCAGTGGATTAGAGACTTCTATCAACATAATAAGCTTATTAAAGGCGAAATGGTTATCCGTGGACGTAAGGTTAACCTTGAGAACATTAAAGCTAACGTACTTAATCTTGCTGGTCAAAGCGACCTTATCGCCCAGCCGCATATGGTTGAAGCTTTAATGGACGTTATCTCAAGTAAAGATAAAGAATTTAAAAATCTTCCTGTTGGCCATACATCCATTACGTTTGGAAGTAAAGCAAACAAAATTACTTACCCAACAATTGGCGACTGGTTAGCGGAGCGTTCTAACTAATTAGATTAATAGATTTGTTTGAAAAAGTGCCCCTTTTAGGGGTGCTTTTTTATTTGCCTTTTTCGGTATGAAAGACAAAATGCAGGGCAAGCGAGCATGAAATGTCTTTCATAAGGCATCTAAAGGACGGTATGCAGGGAAACTGAGCGTGAAATGTCTTTCATAGGGCATCTAAAGGACGGTATGAAGGGAAACCGAGCGTGAAATGTCTTTCATAAGGCTTCTAAAGGACGGTATGCAGGGAAACCGAGCATGAAATGTC
>Ga0180215_1003429_pt1 | contig 14869 bp, 10 predicted proteins | sample eDN3rd37CBELigBY_FD_128871 | JGI IMG/M metagenome (GOLD analysis project Ga0180215, IMG submission 128871) | Enriched backyard soil microbial communities from Emeryville, California, USA - eDNA 3rd pass 37_C BE-Lig BY (version 2) (version 2) | ecosystem: Environmental > Terrestrial > Soil >...
CTTGATGGCAGTTTGTATCATCGGACTTGTAGTGGTTGGCTTTTTTGTAAAAGAAACTGCCGGTAGGTCGTTACGCGGGTCTGCACCAACTGTAGATCATCCAAGCGAAATCGATGAACTATTGAAGAATCCAGACAAGGCTCTCTGGTGGAAAGAAGAATTGCCAGTAGAAGCAGGGGTAGAAGGCAAGTTTAATCCAAATGTAACTGCAAAATAGCATAGGAATAAATATGGTAAAACACCTTATAAAAGATTTATTTATGAGGTGTTTACCTTTGTTTAAGTCATTTAGTATTTCTAGACAATCATCTAGTATAAAAAACTAGCGAGTTTGATGGACTTCTCAATGGTGCACAACGAGCTTAAAGATACTATTGCCTTGATAACAATTGAATCAGAAAACACTAAAAAGATACTATTGACATAAAAATATTTGTATATTGAGAATTATTGCAATATATTGATAATTATATATAATTAAAATGTAGGATATAGGGGTGGATTTATTGAAACAGGCATATGAAAGATTACAAAGTGGGCAGCTCATTCAAAAAATATGGGAAGCAAGAAAACAAATTAAACCATTAATTTCGTCAACCCCATTGATTCATTCTTTACCTTCCTCAGAAAAAATAGACTCAAATGTCTATCTTAAACTAGAAAATCTTCAGAAAACAGGATCCTTTAAGGTTCGTGGAGCGGCGAATAAAATTTTAAATTTGACCGAAGAAGAAAAAAAGTGCGGGGTTGCAACATTTTCAACAGGAAATCATGGTTTGGCAGTTGCTTATGTTGCCCAAAAACTTGGTATACAGTCCACCATTTGTATATCCAACCGAGTTCCAAAGGCAAAGGTAGACGCATTAAAAAAATCCGGTGCACAAATTCAAATCATTGGGGACAGTCAAGATGAGGCTGAGAAATATTGCTATGAACTCGAAGAGAAATATGGCATGACCGTCGTTAAGCCATTTGATGATCTTGATGTGATTGCCGGACAAGGAACCATTGGATTGGAGATTCTCGAGGAAGTTCCCGATTTAGAGGCATTACTTGTGCCGTTATCAGGTGGGGGGTTATTAGCAGGTACAGCCCTTGCATTAAAATCGATTCATCCATCCATTCAAGTAATTGGTGTCTCAATGGAGAAATCACCTGTCATGTATGAAAGCATTAAAGCAGGAAATCCAGTTGTACTGAGAGAACAGTCGACATTAGCTGATAGCTTGCTAGGCGGGATTGGATTAAATAATGAGTATACGTTTCACATAATTAAGGAAAATGTTGATGATTTACTTCTCGTTTCTGAAGAGGAAATTGCTGAAGGAATGGGATTTATGATGGATGCCCACCGAATGGCTGTTGAAGGAGCCGCTGCTGTTGGTATAGCAGCTATTTTAAATAAAAAATTATCAAAAACCTATAGAAAAATGGGAGCGATTGTTACCGGGTGCAATGTTGATTTATCTGTTGTCACCCATGTCCTTCAAAACTATGTGCAAAGAAATGGATAAACTCTATCATCCTATGAAAGTTGGACTTCCAATTAGAACCTCCAAAATTGAAAGGAGAGATGGTGAACATGTTGCAAGTTAGTGATATTATCGAGCTTCCCCTATTGAAAACCTCCAAAATAAAAGCAGGTAAAGACGTTTTAAGTAACCGGTTAATTGAATGGGTTTCGGTTATTGAAAGCCCCGTTGAAAATTTTGTCAGAGAAAATGAATTTGTCCTTAGTACAGGAATTGGCTGTCATGAGGATATTGATATTCTATTAGAATTTGTAAAGGATGTATATAATTCGGGGGCATCAGCATTAGCCATTGCTACAGGCCGTTACATATTTGAAATTCCTGAAGAAGTTATACAATTTGCAGAGGAAAGAAATTTTATTTTAATAGAAATTCCATGGGAAATTCGCTTCGCTGATATCATTCATGAAGTGATGAGAGAATTAAACCTGATTCAACAGCAGGATTCAAAACGTTCTAATGGGATTCATCAAAAGTTAATTCAAATGATTTTAGATGGTAAAAACCTAGGGCAAATTTCAGATTATGTAGAAGAAGAGCTAGGTCTTCCCATTTTAATTTTAGACAAGAAAGGAAATTCGGTAGCTGGCAGTGCGAAGCAATCAAAGGTTTTTAGTATAAGAAATCAATTTATTAAAAATCAAAAAAATCAGGAAGCCTCTAACCATCCATTGCACTCTAAAATAAGAAAAATATCTGATGAAGAATTGAATTTGTATCATCTCTCTATTCAAACGAATGGAGTACATGAAGGGGAAATATGTGTTCTTTCTGATATAAATTATCAGTTGAATCAGCAAGAGATTCATATTATTGAACATGCGATGATGGCTTGTGCATTATGGCTCTCTCGAAAAAGTGTCGTGACGAAAGCCGAGATGCGTTTGCAAAATGACTTTCTATTAAGGCTAATTAAGGGTGAGAATTTGTCTGAGGAATATAAAATGACGCAAGCAGAGCAGTTTCAATGCAGCTTGGATATCCCCTATGAATGTATTATTGGGTTTCCAGAGAATTTAGCATCCTTGATGGAAAAAGAACATAAAAGGCACTCCCAAAATAGTAATTGGCTGGAAAAAATGATTATTTACATAAAAGAAGAATTAGTATTTGCAGCAGAGGCGGTTAAACATCAAATGCTATTTGCTTATGGAGGTGACCAGATAATTATTTTTTTAGAAGTAACGAAGGAATCGAATGCGGATTCAGTTAATCATTTTTTAGATTTGGTTGAAAGAAGATTAAAGCATTTATTTCCTAGTTTGACTTTTTCATGGGGGATCGGAAAACATAAAGATGGGAATGGGAATTTTTCCAAAAGCTTCAAAAAGGCTAAAGCGGCATTAGATATGGGAAGAACTCAAATTGGAATTGGCAAACGGGTCAATTTTGATGAAATGCGCATGAATCGGTTATTACTCAATTTGGCAATCAATGAAGAAGTACAAGAAATCATAGCTTCCCCTATCTTACCATTGGTTGAATATGACGAGAAACGGGATATGGATTTAATTAATACGTTTAAGGCTTATAACAGAAATAGTGGAAATGTTAGTCAAACCGCACGTGAACTGAATCTTCACCGTCAATCACTTTTATATCGGTTAAGAAAAATTGAATCATTAACAGGACTATCACTCGTTAATCCAGATGATCTTTTCCTGTTGGATTTCAGCATTCGGGTTTGGTCAACAGGGGCCATAAAGAGAGACCAAATCAATACAAACCTCTCCAATATCAATGGATTGTAAAAAAGGGAGTTTGCTACAGAGATACTGTAGCAAACTCCCTTTTTTATATACTTTTCAAGTAGAAATTTCGTTAAAAAAGAAAAAAGGTCTACTATATGATTCAAATTGTATAAAAATAATTTCTGAAAATTCATACATATTAGCGAATGTTTTATTGAGGCATTCCTCCTATAATGAAATTAACAAATGGTCATAACGATTTAAAACACACTATTGATACAGTAAAGAGAGGGATTATGATGTTGCCATTTAGTTTAAAAGAGTATAAAAAACGGTTAGATCAAACAAAGAAAAGTATGCTGGAAAGAGGCATTGAAGTTTTAATAGTGACGAACCCAGCAAATATGAATTATCTATCTGGATATAATAGCTGGTCATTCTATGTTGACCAAATGCTAATTGTTATAGTTGATGAGGATCAGCCGATATGGATAGGCAGAAAAATGGATGCGAATGCAGCAAAGGCTACTACCTGGCTTTATCATGAAAATATAATCCCTTATCCAGAGGACTATGTCCATTCTAAAATAAAGCACCCTAGTGAATTTGCGGCTCAAATATTGACTCAAATTGGCCAATCCAAAAGTCGAATTGGACTTGAAATGGACTCTTACTATTTTTCAGCACAATCCTATGAATGTTTAAAGAGGAATCTACCAAATGCGATATTCTCTGATGCTAGTTTACTAGTCAACTATGTCCGTATAGTTAAATCAGATCAGGAAATTGAATTCATTAAGAGAGCAGCAAAAATCGTAGAAATAGGCATGCAAACGGCTGTGAATTCGATTCAAGAAGGCGTTAGAGAATGTGATGCAGTTGCCAATATATATGGAGACTTAATCCGTGGGACTAGTGAATTTGGGGGTGATTACCCTGCTATCGTACCGATGCTGCCTGCGGGAGAAAATACATCTACTCCACATATCACTTGGACAGATAAAAAATATACAAATAACCAAATGGTAATCATTGAAATCGCAGGCTGCTACCAGCGCTATCATTCACCACTAGCACGTACCGTTTCACTTGGAAAGCCAAGTCAAGAAGCAATAGACGTATCCAAAATTGTGGTGGAGGGATTAAACGCCGCGCTTGAAGCAGTCAAACCAGGTGCGACTTGTGAAGAGCTTGAAATCGCTTGGTCAAAGGTTATTTCTAAGCATGGAATTGTCAAAGATTCAAGAATTGGTTATTCCATGGGATTAAATTATCCACCTGATTGGGGCGAGCATACAGCGAGCATTCGCAGAGGGGATCTCACCGTATTACAGCCGAATATGACGTTCCATTTGATACCAGGATTATGGTTTGATAATTACGGAATTGAGATTAGTGAATCATTCAGAGTGACAGAAACTGGCTGTGAAGTGCTTACGAATTTTCCAAGGCAGTTGTTTGTAAACGAAAGTCATAATCTTCAAGTTTAACTTCATTCAGCAGAATTCTCCCACTTCTAAAGTTAAGGGATGAATGCAAAAGGGCTCTTCGATTCAGTGAGGTTCAACCCCTGCTGAATGAAGTTAAGCCTCCGGCGGATGGCTCGGATTTTTTAAAGGTAATTTATCGAGCGAGCTCGATAAAAATCCGGACGCAAATTCGACGGGCGAATTTGATTAGGTTTTATAAGGAGTGAGCCATTTTGAAAATATTTACAGAAAGCGACATTCGCTCTTTTATCAAGTTAAACAAAGAAGTGATTCACATTACTGAAGACGCTTTTAAGCAATTAGTGACAAGCCAAGTGGTGATGCCTCCAATTATGCGTATTGATGTGAAGGAGAATAACGGAGAAGTAGATGTGAAATCAGCGTATATTCCAAATAAAGAATTTTTCGCCTTAAAGGTCTCCTCCGGTTTTTTTAATAATTATCAATTGGGCCTGCCAAGTGCGAATGGATTTATGATGCTCATTAGTACGAAAACGGGCGAGCCCAAAGCCTTTTTACTAGACAATGGGTATTTAACAGAAGTCCGAACAGCAGCAGCAGGAGCCATTGCAGCGAAACATCTAGCAAAAGAAAATGTAACGACTGTCGGGGTAATTGGGACAGGAGCACAGGCAAGATATCAAATGAGAGCGCTTAAACTCGTTCGTGAGTACAAAGAAATCCGAGTATACGGACGCTCAGAATCGAATGTTCAGAAATTTAAAGAGGAGATGGAGGCTGCTTTGAATATTACAGTCATCCCAGCCTCCTCTCCTGAAGAGGTTGTAAAACTTAGTGAAATTGTCGTGACAACCACACCTTCAAAAAGCCCAATTATAAAATCAGAATGGCTTCATCCTGGCCTTCATATTACGGCGATGGGATCGGATGCTGAAGATAAACAAGAGCTGGAAGGAGCAGTTATTGCCAAATCAGATCGATACGTGTGCGACTCCAAGGCACAATGTCTTCGATTAGGTGAACTCCATCATGCGGTGAGAGAAGGACAAATGAATAAAGAGGACTCTGTCACCGAGCTTGGCGAAATCATTGCTGGAAAAGTTCCAGGAAGAATCAATAATCATGAAGTGACTGTCTGTGATTTAACTGGCACAGGTGTACAGGATACAGCCATTGCTCTCTATGCTTATCAGCTGCTTGAAGCCTCCGAAACCATTGGGCTGACGGTGGATAATCATAAACAACTGACAGTGATGTAGGATATTCAGAATAGGAGGTACTTTCATTCATGATTGTAACGAATGACCTGATTAAAGAGGCAAAGGCTATCGAAGACCAGCTTGTGAGCTGGAGGAGGCATCTTCATCAAAATCCGGAATTAAGTTTTCAAGAATATGAAACTGCTAAATTTGTTGCTGAAACATTAAAGGAGATAGAGGGAGTTTCTATTCAAACCAATATTGCTAACACAGGAATTGTAGCAACCATTTCTTCTGGAGAAGGAAAAACAGTGGCGATTCGTGCTGATATGGATGCGCTGCCCATCACGGAAAAAAATGAACATGGCTTTCAATCAAATAATTTAGGTGTTATGCACGCTTGTGGTCATGACGCTCACACAACGATTTTACTTGGTGCTGCAAAGATTCTAGCAAAAAAAGCAAAAGAAGGATTATTTCAAGGAACGATAAAGCTCATTTTCCAACCTGCGGAGGAAGCGACAGATCAGGAAGGTTTATCTGGGGCACCACGCATGATGCAGGAGGGGATATTGGAAAATGTAGAATCCATTATTGCTCTTCATATGTGTCCATGGGAGCCTGTAGGAACCATACAGATGAATGATGGCTATAGTATGGCAAATGTTGATGTTTTTCATGGAAAAATAAGAGCGACAGGCGGGCATGGGGGATATCCGCATTTAGGCACGGATCCCATTTGGATGCTAGGATTCTTCTTGCAAGCATTTTATGGGATGATTTCGAGGAAAATATCTGCACTAGATACAGCGGTTGCGAGCATTGGTCAAATCGAGACAGGAACGGCGAGCAATATTATTCCTGAAGAAGTATCCATAACAGGTACATTAAGGACCTATTCACCTGAAGTCAGAGATCAGCTGGCGAAAGAGGTGGAGCAAGCATTTAAAGTGGTTGAGTCATTCGGAGGATCCTACATATTCGAAGTGGAACGCGGGGAGCCAGCCTTAAATAATGATCCAAAAGTAAATGAAGTGATAAAAGAGGCGGCAAAAGAATTATACCCAGCGATAAAAATCGTACAAAAACCTTTTGGACTTGGCGGAGAAGATTTTGGATATATGACAAGACAGATTCCAGGAGCTATGTTCTTTCTTGGATGTGCACCGCAAGATGGAATTTCACGTGACTTGCATACCAATATTTTTGATATTGATGAGCGCTGTCTGCCAATGGGCGTATCCATTCTTGCAGAATCTGCTCTTAAACTACTAAAGCAGGATTGATCATTCTTTTATAACTTCTAAGGAAGGTGTGATGTTTATGAAAACGGAAGTACTTGGCATGAAAATGTTCCTTGCGGGTGAATGGATCAGTAAAGAGGAAACGATTGCGGTATTAAACCCTCAAGACGATTCATTTATTACAAATGTTCCTGCAGCATCAGCAGAAGATATGCTATTTGCTATTGAACAAGCGAAAGAAGGGGCTCAAATTGCTGCTTCGATGCCTGTTCACCAAAGAATCAGTATCTTAAACAAGGCTGCCAATTATATAAATGAAAATAGCGAAAAATATGCTGAAACGATTGCGCTAGAAGGCAGTAAAACGATTCGTCAAGCAAGAGCTGAAGTGAAGCGCTGTATCCAAACATTGCAAATATCAGCTGAAGAAGCAAGACGTATACATGGAGAAACCATTCCTTTCGATCAAAGAGAAGGAAGTGAGGATCGCCTTGGCTATTATTATCGTTTTCCAATAGGAATCATTGCCGCCATTACACCTTTTAATGACCCACTCAACTTAGTTGCACATAAAGTCGGTCCTGCTATAGCCTCAGGAAATGCCATTATTGTTAAACCGGCAACTGTTACGCCTCTGAGTGCTCTTCTTTTAGCGGAAGCCTTTGAAGCTGCAGGTCTGCCTCCTAAAGTGATCTCTGTTATCACAGGACATGGAGGAGAAATAGGCCATATACTAATTACTCATCCAGCCATTCGGATGGTTTCCTTTACAGGAGGACTCGAAACGGGAGAAAGAATTGCCCATAAAGCAGGTTTGAAAAAGATTAGCATGGAGCTTGGATCCAATTCTCCTGTTATCATTTTGAAGGACGCCGATCTTCCAGATGCTGTTGAAGCGACCGTTTCAGGGGCGTTCTATGCAGTGGGACAAAATTGTCTAGGAGTCCAGCGTGTGTATATTGAACAGGATATTTACGATGAATTCTGCTCAGAGTTTATTGCTCGGGTAGGGCAATATCGAGTGGGCGATAAGATGCTGGAAACAACGGACATGGGTCCAATGATTAATGAAAAGGAAGCGATAAGGGTAGAAAAATGGGTGAATGAAGCCGTTGATAAAGGTGCCACTCTCCTAATTGGAGGCAAGCGTGAAGGGGCATTTTATTCTCCAACCGTCTTAACAGATGTACCGGCAGATTGCACCATCGCACAGCAGGAGATATTTGGACCAGTTGTTTTATTGTACCCTGTGGATGATTTTGCATCTGCCATTGAAAAGTCCAACGATGTGGACTATGGATTGCAGGCTGGAATTTTTACAAGAGACATTGAAAAGGCATTTGAAGCCATTGAAAAAATGAATGTTGGCGGAATTATGATTAATGACAGCAGTGATTATCGGATTGATGGTATGCCATTTGGCGGTGTGAAGGGATCTGGATTGGGAAGAGAAGGTGTGAAGTTTGCTATCCAGGAGATGACAGAGCCAAAGGTCGTTAGTTTTAAGTTAAATTATAAAAAATCAATGTAATTGTCATGCCGATCTTTTACTAGTCTTAAAAAAAGCTCAATAGCTGAAAAAATACAATTAAAAAGTTGATACGGGAAGGGGAAATTACGATGTTATTAGAAGTAACTGAAAGCGCGCAAAAAAAATACGAGGAATTGGCAGAACTTGATAAGAAGCATTTCTTTCATCCATCCACTTCATTTAGACAGCAAAAGGCAGATGGCCCAGGGTTTATTTTTACAGAAGGAAAAGGAATCTATTTAAAAGATATCAGAGGAAGAGAAGTCATTGATAGTTTATCTTCTTTGTGGAATGTAAATATTGGCCATGGAAGAGAAGAACTGGCCATTGCAGCGATGGAGCAAATGAAAAAGCTAGCTTACAGCTCAACTTTCGCAACGAACAGCCATGAACCAGTCATTCGATTAGCGGCAAAAATTGCTGAAATGGCACCTGGAGATTTGAACTATACGTTCTTCACATGCGGCGGTTCAGAGTCAAATGACACGGCATTTAAAACAGCACGTTATTATTGGAAGGTGAAAGGTTATAAAAATAAAACAAAAATCATTTCTCGCGGCAAATCTTATCATGGTGTATCCATTGGTGCTTCACCTGCCACAGGATTGTTCCCATTTAGAGATTTCCCGGGTTTATCTCAAGATCACCTATATGTAGATTCATCGATAGAGGCACTGAAGGAAATGATCGAGCGTGAAGGGGCAGAAACCATTGCAGCCATCATTTCAGAACCAGTTCAAGGCTCTGGCGGCGTTAACTTACCACCATCACAAAACTTCTTTAAAGAAGTTCGTGAGATCTGTGATCAAAACGATATCCTGTTCATTGCGGATGAGGTAATCAATGGTTTCTACAGAACGGGTAAAAACTTTGGAATTGACAACTTTGATGTGGTACCAGATATGATGGCCATTGCGAAGGGGATTACGAGCGGTTATGCTCCACTTGGAGGGGTAGTATTCACGGATAGACTGAAAGAAGAGTTAACAGAACTGACAGAAGGTAACTTCTACCACGGATATACGTATAGCGGTCATAACACTGCCTGCGCAGTAGCCCTTAAAAACTTAGAAATTATCGAACAAGAAAAATTAAATGAAAATGTCAATCTAATGGGTGCAGAATTGCTAAAGGGATTCAAATATTTAGAGCAAACTCACGAAGAAATTGGAAACATTCGTCAAATTGGTTTGCTTGGTGCTATTGAAATTTTTAAAGACAGAGAAACAAAAACAACCTTCGAAGAACCAGTATCACTAAAGGTAGTAGAGGAAGCTCTTAAGCATAATATGATCGGCCGCGCCATTGTTTATGAGGGTCAAGATACCATTGCATTTGCACCGCCGTTCTGTATCACAAAAGATGAAGTAGAAAAAGTGATTTCGATTATTGACACTTCCTTAACAGCAGTTAAACAAAGACTATAATAGAAAGAACATTTAATGCCTTTTATTATATGGGAATCCACCATTAATAATCTGAATTATCAAAAAGTAAAATGCTATCATTAACCATTTAAGGTAAGGTAGATACTCTGAAGTTTGTCCAAGTGCATTTGCGAGGAATCACCCTGTTCAATGATACGAAAAAATCGACTTTCATTTACGGTTGGGATAGGTAAGTAGATTCTTTTCCGAACCAATCATATCGCATCATGTAAAGGCAGGGTGATTGATAAATAAGGTGGGTAACATTGTGGTAAATACGATTGAAAAACAAGAGGTACGAATGGAGAAAGACTTTTTAGGATCGAAGGAAGTTCCTAGGGAAGCTTATTATGGGATACAAACACTACGTGCCGTTGAAAACTTCCCAATAACAGGCTATAAGGTCCATGAAGAACTGATTAAAGCTTTAGCTATCGTTAAAAAGGCTGCCGCTCTTGCTAATATGGATGTGAAGCGTTTGTACGAAGGGCTAGGGAAGGCAATCGTCCAAGCTGCAGATGAGATTATTGAAGGAAAAAGAAATGATGAATTCCTTGTTGATCCTATCCAAGGTGGAGCCGGTACATCCATGAACATGAATATAAATGAAATCATTGCTAACCGTGCCCTTGAGCTACTTGGGCATGAAAAAGGGTCATATATGCATCTAAGTCCAAACAGTCATGTCAATATGTCGCAATCAACTAATGATGTATTTCCTACGGCTATTCATATAGCCACGCTTCATTTATTAGAGAAGCTATTAAAAACGATGAACAGTATGCAAGCTGTGTTTCAGGAAAAAGCCCAAAAATTTGACCATATCATAAAAATGGGGCGGACCCATTTACAAGATGCGGTTCCAATTAGGCTTGGTCAAGAGTTTGAAGCCTATAGTCGTGTGTTAGAGCGTGACATAAAACGCATTAAGCAATCACGTGAACATTTATATAAGGTAAATATGGGAGCAACAGCTGTAGGAACAGGATTAAATGCAGATCCTCGCTATATTGAAAAGGTTGTGAGTTACCTAGCGCATATAAGTCAGCTTCCATTGCAAAGTGCGGATCACCTTGTTGATGCTACCCAAAATACAGATGTTTATACAGAAGTTTCTGCTAGCTTAAAGGTTTGTATGATTAATATGTCTAAGATTGCTAATGATATCCGATTAATGGCTTCTGGTCCTCGTGCAGGATTAGCTGAACTTATCTTACCAGCTCGTCAACCTGGCTCATCTATTATGCCTGGAAAGGTCAACCCAGTCATGCCTGAAATGATTAATCAAGTAGCCTTTCATGTCATCGGTAACGATCATACCATTTGCCTAGCTTCAGAAGCAGGTCAGCTTGAACTAAATGTGATGGAGCCCGTTCTCGTATTTAATTTGCTTCAGTCGATTAGTATTATGAATAATGCATTCCATGTTTTTACAGAACATTGCTTAAAAGGCATTGAAGCAAATGAGGAACGTTTAAAAGAGTACGTAGAAAAAAGTGCAGGGATTATTACAGCTGTAAATCCACATATCGGATATGAAGTAGCAGCACGTATTGCTAGAGAGGCTATCCTAAATGGAAAACCCGTACGGGAGTTATGTTTGCAATATGATGTATTAACTGAGGAAGAACTTGAATTAATTCTAAATCCATACGAGATGACAAAACCTGGAATTTCGGGAGCGACTCTATTGGATAATGATTAAATAAACAATGTGTTCAAGGTTTGAATTTCATTCAGCAGAGGTCCTCCACTTCTACAAGTGGGGGATGAATGCAAACAGATCTTCAACTCAGTGGGTGTTCAAACCCCGGCTGAATGAAGTTAAGCTTTCCGCGAATCCTGCGATTTTTTTAGGGGTAATTTATCGAGCAAGCTCGATAAAAATCCGGACACAAATTCGGCGGGCGAATTTGATACTGTAGATGGAGTGGGTGTGTATGGTAACACAGGTACTACAAAAAATGCAGACAATTGTTCGTTATCAGAATCATACCGGTAAAATATATTACGGAATTGTTGAGGCTGATGAAATTTTACAATTGCACAGTGATTTTTCTGAAATTGCAAACAATGAATTAAAATTTGATGGTGTAAGGCTTAAATATAGTGATGTGAAAATTTTGGAGCCTGTGTTTCCCTCAAAAGTGATTAATTTTGGCTGGACATATGCTGAACATGCAAAGGAAACTGGGGGAAAAGCTAATCTTAAAGAACCGTTTCTTTTTTTAAAACCAACATCTTCCTTAATCCCAAATGAAGGGGAGATCATTCTTCCTTCCAGTGATTTAACCAAGCAGGTTGAAATGGAGGGGGAAGTGGCACTTGTTATTGGGAAACAAGGAAAAAATATAAAAGAAGAAGAGGCAATGGATTATGTTTTTGGTTGCACCATTTTTAATGATGTAACTGCAAGAGATCTTACAAAAACGGATCCTCAGTTCACACGCGGCAAAGGATTTGACACATTTGGTCCATTAGGCCCGTGGATTGTAAAAGGGATAGATCCAACCAATTTACAAATCGTTACAAAACTTAACGGTAAAGTTGTACAAGATGGCAATACGAATCAGATGTCACTCTCCATTCCATACCTGATCAGTTGGATTTCACAAATTATGACTTTAGAACCAGGGGATGTATTGGCTACTGGTTCGCCTTCTGGTAGTTGTCCAATGAAGTCAGGCGACGTCGTGTCGGTGGAAGTAGAGAATATCGGTAAACTATCTAATTATGTAATCTAGTATTCTCATTTTTGACCTATATATGTAAGACGAAGGCTTGGCTGTGTTTCACGTAAAGGAGTTCTTTCTAACAGTGCATAAATCTATGATAAAAAAATCGAATGGAAGAAGGAGTTTTTAAGATGATTATTGGGGTACCGAAAGAGATTAAAAATAATGAAAATCGTGTAGCTATTACTCCGGCTGGAGTGACGACATTTAAAAATAATGGACATGATGTATGGGTGGAAACAGGTGCTGGTTTAGGAAGTGGATTTGCAGACAACGATTATATCGATGCAGGTGCCATAATTGTATCTTCCGCAAAAGAAGCATGGTCTGCTGAAATGGTGATCAAGGTAAAAGAACCCCTTCCTGTAGAGTACGGCTATTTCCGAGAAGGTTTAATTCTTTATACTTATCTTCATCTTGCTCCAGAACCTGAGTTAACGAAGGCATTAATAGATAATAAGGTCAATGCCATTGCTTATGAAACGATCCAATTAGACAACGGTTCTCTTCCCTTGTTGACTCCGATGAGTGAAGTGGCGGGCAGAATGTCCATTCAAATCGGGGCACAATTCTTAGAAAAATCCAAAGGTGGAAAGGGAGTTCTTTTAGGTGGCGTACCTGGCGTTTCACCGGGAGAAGTGGTTATTGTAGGCGGAGGTATTGTTGGAACGAATGCTGCTAAAATGGCCCTTGGTTTGGGTGCAAGAGTAACTTTACTGGATATTAATGCGGACCGTCTTCGTCAACTGGATGACCAATTCCAAGGGCGCGTAAAGACTTTGATGTCCAATAGTCATAATATTGCAGAGGCAGTAAAAAATGCAGATTTACTGGTTGGTGCGGTCCTCATTCCTGGTGCACGTGCTCCTCGATTAGTTACGGAAGAAATGGTAAAAAACATGAGTCCAGGTTCAGTAATCGTTGATGTTGCTGTTGACCAGGGTGGATCAATTGAAACGATTGATCGAATTACAACACATAATGAACCCACGTATGAAAAGCATGGTGTTCTCCACTACGCTGTAGCGAATATGCCTGGAGCGGTGGCACGCACATCGACTCTCGCATTAACGAATGTGACGATTCCTTATGGTGTACAGATTGCAAATAAAGGATATAGACAAGCTGCATTAGATAATAAAGCTTTGGCTAAAGGGATTAATATTATAGATGGCAAAGTGACATATAAAGCAGTGGCTGAAGCACATGGTTATAACTATATCCCAATTGATACAGTATTGCATGATCAAACTATTTCTGTCTAAATATTAGTTAAGCAGAGATGCTTGAAGGGGTCGTTGGTTCCAATCTTTCCTAAGGAACGATTAGTGGCAGCAATTGGGTTATATGGTCCTGAAGTAAGATTTAATCAGGAGCAGGCTCGTTTTTATATTGATAAACAGATTCATGCACAAGATAAATGTACTTCTCGGCTTTCCTCCATCCATGAAGGTTATGAAAGAAAGTAGATAGCAGTGTTTAAATGAGCGGTTCATTGCTCATTGAATTCCTTAATTTTTTTATAAAAGAAATCTTACCTAAACGAGACGACGGATGCTCTTAAAAAAAAAGAGTGGAAGTCGTCTTTTCTTGAATAATGATGCATGATTTAAGCTTTTTAGTTAATTACGTAAAATTTTCTATATTTTCAGTAACTAAAACTAGTTCTATAATTGAGTTGTAATATTTTTAATTAAAAGACGGTACTCATCTAGTTATCTAGGGTATAAATCATGAAAAGGTAGAATCATTTATTAAAAAGGTAGCGGAAGTTGCACATGAAACACTGGATGCTCTATATCAATCTATTAGAGTTTTTGTTAATGAAGTACCAGCAAATCGATTCTCTGTTGGCCAAAAACTAAAAAGTGAGTAGAATTCATTATTTAGGAAATGGTCATATTTTATTAAAGAATAAAGAATTTAAAAGAAAGTAATATATATCCAACTTATTAAATCGACATAGGAATTCTTTTTCTATCATTTGCGGGTAGTAAACATGGTTCTTACGCCGGATATTTGACTCATCCGTGTGAAAAGTCCTTTTCACACGCCTTTA
>Ga0180215_1003430_pt1 | contig 14866 bp, 13 predicted proteins | sample eDN3rd37CBELigBY_FD_128871 | JGI IMG/M metagenome (GOLD analysis project Ga0180215, IMG submission 128871) | Enriched backyard soil microbial communities from Emeryville, California, USA - eDNA 3rd pass 37_C BE-Lig BY (version 2) (version 2) | ecosystem: Environmental > Terrestrial > Soil >...
AGAGGAGTATTAGGTACGCCGTAGCGCGGACGGAGCGCTTGCCAGGAAGCTTGTTGCACCTCTGGCGTGAGCCGTTCTCGAACATACCGGTCTACCAAGTCATTCAGCTTCTCAAGATCCGCTTGTTCCAATCGTTCTTGCAGCTTCGGTTCCGACCATAGCGGCAACCACTTTGCCGTGTAGGCCCCTCCGTAATTGGAGGGATCCCACACGACAGAAGGGGCAATCCAGCCCTCCCGCACGAAAGTCCGAGCCAATCCGTCCAACGATACCAAAGGCTTCGACCCCTTAAACTACGAATAAAACGTGTAACCTTTAGCTTACCAAATGGAAAACCCTTCATGCAATGATAAAGCATATAAACAAAAAAGGCCCGATATGAAAGTAATCGGACCAACATTCGTCATTTATTTTAGTTAATAAAATAAACTATCCGGAACATAGTAGATTTTCTGCGTATTTTTTTTATTGACCGGATCCGTGACAATCGTAAAATAAACGTTGCCGTTCTTCGTCTGTACTCCCTCAATTTCGTGATTTCCTACATTTGTGATTTTCACAAGAGTTTTATACGCTCCTGTATTCGACATCATCGCGATTTGCGGAATATCTCCTTCCGCACCGCCTGACGTATATATTTCTGTGTTACTTAGCATATCGACACCTTGGAAGGATCCGTTCGGGCGAATAATGCCGCTGCCAGACTGTGTAAAGCTGGTAATCGCCGCGTTTTTCGCCGCCGCGCTGTCCATCCGCACTTGTTCATTGTTATCCAGAAGCTGGTTTAATTTTACGGTGTCGTATATCGACCAAGTGACGGTTCCTTCGGTGGTTTGGATGCGGAAAATCGTATAATTGCTGTTTCCGCCGCCGTCAACCCGATACGTTGTTCCTAATCTTGTACCTGTCTTGTTGGCATAATTCATGTAAGTAAATCTATGGAGGTCTGTATAATCTACAGTTACATTCGGTTGATATTGAAGTCTCGCTACTTGGAGCGACCAGTAATACGATGTTGAAGGATCCGCTTTGGAACTAAAATAAAAATAATCTTTGCCATTATAGGTGTACATATCAAGAGTTTGGCAGTGGCCGGAGTTGGTGACGGTCATTTTATCAACGAACGTGGCATCGCTTCCATTGATGAGCAATCTGGAAAGATAACAGGTTCCTCCGGATCGCTGTGTGACATAAATATACTTGGAAGCAATGTAAGCCTTCTGTACAGCTACGTTGTGAACGAGTCCTTTAAGGTTGTAAGCAAGTGTAGCTGAAGCGTTCACTGTTCTTTGCGGAGTCGCCGCAAATGCGGGTAAAACGGACATCAAAGAAATAAGAAGAATAAGCGCAATCGATGAGAGTACTTTTAATCGCTTCGAAAGCATAATCGTCCCTCCATCCAAAAATAAATGAATAAACGGTACGCTTCCCTCCTTTCTACTCTGCCATCTTAACTAGCTTCACATAAATTCATACTCGAAAACCGCTTTGTTTATTACATGTATTGAATAGAAAAACCTCGTCAACAAATTCCCCCAACCGATGCATGAAAATATGTTCCAGAGGGATGTCAACACTCTTCTGTCCTAAAGCTGCGAACCATCTATTTGAATTCGTAAGATTGTACCGGGCAGTCGAATCGTATCGCCATGCTGCAACGGATATGCCTCGTTCGGTTTCATCGGTTCATCATTCCGTAACGATCCGTTTAATGATCCTAGATCCACTGCGAAGAATTGGTTCTCTTTATAACGAATATCAAGATGGTGGCGGGAAACCGCCGCGTGTTCTATTCTATACCTGACTTGTTCCGGTCCTCTGCCGATTGTGAAGGGCATTTCCGTCAAATCGATCCATTCGATGTGATCCGTATGTTCCCGTTCCACCTCAAGCCGCGCTTTCGGAACCTTTGAAGCCGCCGTTAGTAAAGTTGTCAGCGCTACCGTTTCATCCGGTGACGGCCAGAGAAGCACCGTGCGTTCGGCCATAGATCCAGTTATTGTCGCTTGTGGAACAGGGAACGCCGGCACGACGGCTTCTTGAGCTGCTTCCTTCTCCTCGCCCCGGCGATATCGCTGCCACAAGGTGTATCCGAGCGGGATGCTTCCCAATACACCTGCCATTAACGTTAGAAACTCCGGATATAGAGCAAAGGCAATCCAACCTGCAGCAGCCAGTGCAACCCGTATTAGATCATCCTTGCTGAGGGAACGTGCGGAAAATCTCATGGTTTCTCCGTCATCGGCTTTGGAGATGATCGGAGAACCGATTACGCTGCTGGCAGGCGGATGATAAAATTGCGGCTCGCAGGGAGCATTCTCCGCAGGAACCGTCTTCTTATCTTCATCTTGTAATGCGCCTTTCGCAATATCTCCCGAAGGTTTCGACTGAAATTTATCTATCCATAAAAGATGCCGAAACGTCTTTGATTCCCATTGATTGGGACGCAACGCTTCACGCCACACTTCCGGAAGGTTATTCTCGACCATACAATCATAAAGCTTATTCCACTGGCGGTAGGAGGAATCCGGTGAGGCAAAGCATCGCAACGGGACCGCCATCAATCGAACGTTACGGATATCTTGCCCGACCCAAATCCAATCGGGGTGAAGGACAACTTCAGAATCCTTAATTAAATACTGACTTGCTTCTCCAACTGCAAGCGAAAGTGCGGTCAATAAGCCTTCCCAAAGTGCAGGTGTTAGAGGTTTCATTTTCAATGCGGACGAAAGCGGGCGGAGCCCTTCCACCCGGTAGCGTAAAGAAAGACAACTGTCAGTCCAGTCGCGGCGGCATTCTAACAAACCAGGAATCCTTTGATTTTCAAGCATGCCAACCTGCGTCTTTCCAACATCCTCCGATTTCAATCCTCCCTCACATTCCAGAATGAGTTCCGGACCGTTATCCGTAGAAGTACGAACCTGCACCCCAAACTTAGACCAAAACTCCATGCCAATCCCCCCAGACTCCATGCTGCAACCGTAATAGTACCAATATTCCTGAGCTTGGAAGTACCGGGATCATAAACGGAAACCGGCTTCCCCCGCGGGGAAAAGCCAATAAGGAGTCAGCCAGCACATCCATTCGGCGAACGCCGGTCATAACTAGCAACCAAGTAACTATTCCTAAACATCGTTTCCTGAAGGATTGTGAGAAAGCATACAATAATATAGCCCCTGCACCCGATAAAACAATTGAAAAAGCAAGCAAAAGAACGACACCTTCGGCACCGACGAAAGCTCCGGCAGCGGAAAACCACTTCACGTCCCCGCTGCCGACAGCGCCGACGATCCTTAGCGGAAGCGAGATTGCGAGTCCGATGCAAGCACCAAAGATACATACAGCAAATCCATTCCACCCTTCGAGCGACACCCAGAGAAGGATTGCCACCACAAATCCGGCGGCGACCAATGGATTGCTTAATTTTCTGCGAACCAAATCCATAATGAAGGAAACGAAGGAATAGATCAGAAACGAAAATAACGTAATGGACAAGAAGTTCAACCCCCTATTTTTCTCCGACCCACGTCCGTTCAACCGCTGATGCCCTAAGCACAATATCCTCCCTGAAGAACGGAATCGGGACGGGCATTTGATACTCCGCAACGATTCCAAAATAGCTTGTCTCCTCTGAAGAAAATGTCGGAAGAAGGACGCTTCGAACCGTAAGGCGGTTGCGTTCCAGTACAGGATCCCCATTGGAGTTCCGATCGACAAATTGCATCACGAACGGTCCTGCCCATTCGTCATGGCTTGGGTGATTTGACCAACCGTTCAGCTTTGTATCCGCATCAGGGGGTACTGTGTTTTTGATGAGCTGTTCTTTCAGCATCATTCGGATGGTTTCCGGAACAAATTCGTCTATCCGATGCTCCCATTGTTGTACAAACGTATGTTGTTGGAAGGCATTCAGCAGCAAATCCGCAGGATAAGCGTGCGCCGCCGTTGTTTTTACAGCTTCTTGCACTGCATCCTGTAAAGCCGCTTCGGCTCTTGCCGTTAGAAATAACCACATGAGAATTACACAGAGACAAACAAATAGCGGGAGAGTGATCGCAGCCTCTATCGTCGCAGAGCCTCTTTCCCCGTCTTTAACCAAATCCTGCTCCCCTTTCTGATCAATACGACACAACTGTCTCAACATCTTGTTGACGAACCTTTACAAATAATGCGCTCGGCTGAACAGAACCGCGAACCCGAACCGCCGTGTAATGCTGCATCAAATCAGCCCCTGAGTTTAATTCAATCAGCGACTGCATACGAGACAAAACGGATGCATCCCTGCTATGCAGCAAATAAAAAAGTCGAAGATGATCTTTGTAGCTCATGGTAAATCCTTTCAAGAATGGCAGCTCCACTGCTTCTCCATTCAGGAGCGCCTCCATGTCGCTGTTAGCCTCAATGGCCCCTTCCGCCAATGCCTTCAGCAATGCGGTTAGAGGGGAGGGGGAGGCAACAACCGCTTTCGGTTCGAGCAGCGCTTCAATCGTCCGCATCGCGGTTCGCAAAGCAAACAACTCTGCTTGCATAGCTGCAAGGTTTAGACGGCAGTCCGGAAGACCGTATAAAATATATTCCGCTTCTTGCTTCTGCAAACGGTGGGAGCTCTGTGATCCCATATTCACGCGCAAAGTATTTCCCTTGTTCATCGAATCCGTGAAAAAAGTAAAGTGGGTCAGTGCGTACTCATTGATATATACTTCATCACGAAGTTCAACAGCGGCGTCGGCTATGAATCTTGTCAATTGCAATGCTTGAAATAAAAATTGTTCCGCGTCGTCCTCTGTGATCTCCTCCACCATCCCTCCTGAAGCGATATGCTCGTTATATGATTTGTACTTGTCAAACAACCCTCCCGCTCGGGTCAGCTCATGATAGTCAGCCGTATAATAGGGCAAACACGCTTCCTGCAGACGTTGGAACCGGTTTTTCAGCTCCCGCTCTGCAGATTGCCTTTGTTGATGCTCCTGTTCCCTGGATGATTGTTCTTCCTGTTTCCGTTTCGATTCCTCTTCCCTCCGCTCAGACAGCCAACGGTTTGCGTAACTGAAAAGCTGCTCTCTCAATTCTTCAACCCTGGATACAAGTTCCTCCGTTCGATCGGGCAATTCCTCTTCAGCGTTCTGAGCCGAATTCCCCGCCTGATTCGAAGCGCGCTCCATCATATAGTTTTGCAGTTCCAATACAGCCGTTTGCCAAGCCCCGTGAAGGGAAGCCAATGTTCCCGCACCTGATTTATACTCACTGAAAAATATTGATGAATATACTGTGATCGAAGGCAGCTCCATACTCGGTTCGGTCTGAGTAAGATCCGGCGAAGACAGCTTATTTCGAAGCACTTCGTTTAAACGCTCCGCCTCGTTCAGTTCATTCATCAACTGATTCAGCACCGGTTGAAGGCTGGTCATTACATTGCTGTACATAGCTGAATGCGCCATACCCGAAGCCGTGGACCACGCCCGATCTAATGCTTCTCCCCGCTGCCTGATCGTATCCTCTAATTCTTTCGACAGCTTCGCGTATTGTTCTGCTTGAACAATTCTCGTTCTGCCTTGAGCAAATTTCTGTGTCACTTCCACACCAAATTCGATGCCGGCCACATACTTCATGCGTTCCAGCACTTGATGTTGAAACACTCTGTGATCCCCTAAATTGTAAAGCGGTTCCGCTGAATAAGAACCGTAATCTATGGCAGTTGAATACAGGGTAAAACGGTTACTGTTGCCCAACACCATGTCGCCGTCTTGCTGTGCCAATATAACGCCATCCAGACGTTCATCGCTCCAATCCAATCCAAACAAACCATACTGAATCAGCTCGGAATCAAATTGAGCTAATAGCGATCTGCCTGCTCTCCTTGCCGCTTCCTCTGCTTCCGATTGAGCCGCCCTCACTCGGACAAAATCGGAAAATACGGCAAACACGAGAATGAGGGAGGAAAGCGCAATTAATGAGAACACTGTGACACTGCCTCGTTCGTCCAACATGCAATCATCCCGCCTCAAGAATGAATGACAATCATAATACCGTGTTTTTGCAGCAACCGCTGCAGCTCGGGAGCAGGACCGGAATCCGCTTCCCCCGTCCTCTTAAAGAAATGCCATACGACTCCGTTCACTTCGCCGCGCCTCAACAGTTCCGCATCCTTCAGTAATTGATCGGTTATTTCTTTATTAGCTGTCTTTACTCCTATGTAGGTTTGGTGTGCAATACCGTGCTTGTCCATCGCGTCAATAAGGCGCCAGTGTCCGATTTCCTTCGTCGGGATCCGCTTCTCGCGTCCATTCACAAGAGTTCGCGTGTAGCTTACCGCCTCCGCGTGCGTCCGGAAGGTCAAGCTCACATCGTCGCCGATCGTATGCCCTGTACGGTTTAGCCATGGCGAGAGCACATTCTGAACCCCATCCCCTCCAAGCTCTTGTACAATAGCTGGAATATAGGCAAGCAGCAGCTCGACATTGCGGATAAACTCAGACGGCTCAATTATCGTCTCACCGGATGATCCCTCCACCTTGCCCGGTAAGCGGAGGGACAAAAAGCTTGGCGATTGAAAAGCCACACCTGCAGTCGTAGTAACGCTCTTTGTAAATCCTCTGTTTGTGAACACTCCGGATCCCGAATATCCCTCTGGCCACAGCGTTGTGGCGCCAAGAAGCTTCCGCTCAATCAAATCATCGGTTTCCCCGGGTGAGGCAGGAACGATTACTTCCTTGCCATAATTCCCACTGGCTAACCCGAACCATTGCTCGGCCCCATCATACAGCCACCGCCAATACAGAGAGTCTTGTTCCAATAAGGAATACATTCCTGTTACAGGATGCTTATGGCTGTTGTCCCACGTATGGGCAATTCGGTCCGATGTCTCTTCAGCGGTAACATAAGTCATGTTTGCTTGCAGACTGAAAACCATAATAAATACAGCAAAGACTGCAACCAAGAATGCGATCGGCAGGATGAGCGACGCCTCAAGCGTAAGGCTCCCTTTTTCGTCACGGCAAAGTTTACGGAAGAACGATCGTATTATCATTCAATGTATCTGTCACCTTCTGATTTGTGTTTTGAAACAAACTGTTAATCCATTGGAAGATCCATTTGCGGAACGCAATGGCGATAACCAGGATCACCGCAATGATAAGCAGCATCTCAAGCGTGCCGATCCCATCCTCTTCCTTCATAAATTTCTTTACTTGCTCCCAAAGCTTGCGCATCGCAATCCCTCCGTAATCAATTAATACATCATCATAAATGCGGGAGTACCGACAATGAAGATGACTGACCCAAGCATAAGCATCATAGGCAAAAGCAGCTTCGTGGAAGCCTCTTCGCCTTTCTTGCGGATTAACGCATATTTTCGTTCCATGATCGACCTTGACGCATCCTGCAGCGCCAATGAGAACGCCTCGCCTCCTCTCTTATAATTCATCAGCACCGTCGTTACAAGCGTCCCCATCTCCGATATATCTGAACGGTGATGAAGCTCTTCTAATGCTTTCGGGAAAGGAACCGCTTGCTCCAGCACATTGTTCGTTCGGGAAAGCTCCGCATACAGCGGATGCTTGCGCATTGCTTCCGGTACAGTACCGGCCCGAATCCATGCCCGCTGCAGCGGCTCTCCGGCCGCAATCAGAAGCGACAGCTTGTGCATAAAGGAGGGCAGCTCCGATATAAACGCTTCTTGTCTGCGTATGACCTTGGCGGCCAATTCCCGATAAAGCACGATCGGGAGGAATACGGCCAACAACAGAAAAATAAGGCCCATTGACGGATCCACTGCAGCCACGAATGACGAGGCGGCTCCAAGCAAGCATAAAACAAACGCTGTGAACACTTTCACCGTCCACAAGTATGCCGGGTCGGTTCTGCTGTGATGTCCCTGCAGCACGCCGCAATAGCGTACAATCTGCGGAAGATAGCCGATCACGACAGGGTACAAGCCGCTCCAGCGCAGCCATGTACTTGCAACCGAATACGCTGTCATCTCCAATACGCTTCCCTTATTTACCAGCAGCCGATCCGCTTCCGCTTTCCCATATTTCCAATAGGTAGCAGCTCCAAACAGAAAGAATGACGTTACAAAACAAAATACTGCAGCGATTCTCATCGAAATCTACACCTCAATCCGCATCATGCGTTCGGCTAACCTCATGCCGCAGCCGATGATCAACAGCGACAATGCCATCACCCATCTGCCCGGCCCTTCGTAGAGCGGAAGCATATAGTCGGGCGACCCGTATTTGAACATGCCGATGACGAGGAACGGAACAATGGATAAAGCCTTTGCTTCAAATCGTTTGCCGGCGATCATAACGCTTAATTCCCGCTCCATGCTCATCTTCTCAACGACGAGACGCGAGGAATGGCGCATGACGTGCACAAGATTGCCGCCGGTTCGTTTGCAAGTTCCAAAAATATTCGCCCAATTCGATACTTCGGGGATATCCATTCTCCGTTGAAAAACGTCGATCGCCTTCTCCAACGGTGTGCCATGCTGTACTTTCCGGTTCAACCCTTCCAGCTCTCTAAGGAGCAAGGGAGCATAGCCTCTGTACAACAGCTTCAAGTCCGCTTCCGCCGCGAGAAAGGAGTTTTCGACGGATTTGCCGGCTTGCAGCGCGTTGGCGACGGCATACAGCATCTGTTCGAATTGCACCGAAACCAATTGTTTTTGCTTTCGGATGTAAGCTTCCTTGTTCTTGGAAGAACTCCACACGCCTAAAGCTCCAAGTATGAAAGCAATCAGCCAATGCTCAAAAAACAACCAACCTACCGCAAAGCAGACGCCAAAGAACAAGCAACCAACAGAGACGGTGCGCAGCCGGCCAGGTTCATAGATCGTAACCGGTGCCTTCTCAACCCGCCTTCTGCGCATGACCCAAGCGAACGAGTTCGCCACCCCCTTCCCCCTCCTCCCAAACAAAGACCGGTTGTAGCTGGTATAAGCCTTCCCGTAAATCCAAGAGCTCGGTAACTTCTGTTACTTTGCGGGAATAGTCCGGCATGCGAGACACATGCACAATGAGATGAATGGCTGAGCTGATTTGGCGGCGGATCACCTCAAGAGGCAGCTCCGATCCGCCGATCGCCATTGTCTCCAACCGCATCAGCATATCCTTCACGCTGTTCGCGTGGCCCGTTGACAACGACCCTTCGTGTCCGGTATTCATTGCTTGGAGCATGTCAAGCGCCTCCGCCCCGCGCACTTCGCCGACAATGATTCGGTTCGGCCTCATCCTTAATGCCGTCCGAATCAGCTGACGGATCGTCACTTCCCCTTTCCCCTCCGTATTCGCCGTCCTCGTCTCCAACGACACGAGATTGCTGATTGTCGTTAACTGCAGCTCCGCCGAATCCTCAATGGTGATGACGCGTTCGCCGTCGGGAATCGATTGCGCCAATGCATTTAAGAGCGTCGTCTTGCCGGAGCCTGTTCCTCCGCTAATGAAAATGTTTTTCTTCTCCCTGACGGAGCGCTGCAAATACTCCGCCGCCTCCGGCGTTAATGCTTTCCGTTCAACCAATTGATTCATTGTCAGCGGCTTTGCCGGAAATTTGCGAATCGTCACCGTCGGACCCTTCAGAGCGATCGGCGGAAGCACCGCATTCACGCGGGAACCGTCAGGGAGCCTTGCGTCCACGATCGGGTTCGCTTCGTTCACCGAACGATTCACCTTGGAGACAATCATCTGGATTAAATCCTCTAACCGCTCCTTGCTTTCGAATGAGTAAGGATAAGGATAGATGCGTCCTCCCTGCTCGTAAAATACTTGGTCATGTCCGTTCACCATAATTTCCGTCACTTCATCATCTTGAAGAAGCGGCTCTAATATATCCAATCCCCGGAATGCGGCCAACACGCGCTCTGTCAACCATACCCGCTCTGACGAAGTCCACCTCATCTCCTTCGCTCTTGAAGCGACATGACATTCGACAAGCCTCTTAAGGTCGTCGTCTGTGATGACTTCAGAGTAATCAATTTCACCCAGCACAGCTTCCTGCAATTCGAATCTCGCTTCATCGAGCGTTACTGCCTTCCGCATCGGTTCCATACCTCCTCTGCGAGTTGAATTAACCGTTGTTGAAAAACAGGATCAACCAGATCCATATCCTGCTTCCATTCCGGCACATAAGGCAGTCGAAATGCTTGATGCTCCCAAGAAAATCCCCCTTCCCTCCGCTCATTCAGGCTCTTATTCACGACGAAAATGCTTTTCTCCAGAACCCGTTCCTGACCGGACCATGCATCCCATTCCTGTATCCATTTCTCCGTCTTTAGCTTCGAAGCAGGTTCATCAGCACAAACGTGAACCAACACATCGCAATGGCTCCAAACCTCTTCCGCGAAGGGGGAATAACCGCTGCCCGCGTCGACAATGACTGCATCACAACCGAAGTTGTTCGACGCAAGGCGCAAAAGCTCCGCTCCTTCCTTCCGGCTCATCCTGATAAACTCCTCGTAGGGACTGTCGGGCAAAAAATAATGCAACTGTGCCGGAGCATAACCTTCATCATATCGGCGCTCCACTTCCCTGCCTGTTTTCACCGCGAACAACCACTCGCTAACATCGTGATACTGATGTGAATAGATCGCTGCCGCACCATAGATTCCAGGGTCAACCCCAATTACGAACAGTCGGAGCCCTTTCCCCGCCCACACCCCTGCCATCGCGGACGTAAGCTTGGTCTTGCCAACCCCTCCAGCCGCGGACCAGATCGCAATCACTGGAACGCTAGGGGAAAACTGCCGCTCCCTTACCGTCTTAAGCCCGCTAAGCCGAATCCACTGTCGAAGCATTCCGGGAACCGGTTGGAATTTCTGCAGCATTTCCAACCCCCCGGGTCCGGTACCGCCGATCCCTTCCGTTAACCAGACCATTCTTCCCTGGGACGGCAAACGATCTAGTACCTTCTCCGCCAGCTCTGCATTGGCTACCGCTAAATCAAAAACTTGTCTTTCCAAGCTATCTGTGAACGCATCTATTGTCGTGCATACCGTCAGCTCCACTTCCTTGCGAAAATCGCTTTCTCTGATATACCCCGCAATTCGCCGGGAATAATCTAGGTCTGTATCGTACAGCACAATGCGATGCTTCAACGGATCACCTCCCAAAAAGTTTCACAGCAACAAAAAAAAGCACACGCAGACCAAAAATAAGGTCAGCGGTGCTTCCGCATGATACCGTTCGATTCAGTTATTGCCCTTATTATACCCATTCGCCCATTTGTTGGCAAGCCATTCTTTCGCAACGGAACGCAGTCCCCGCGAAGCATCAATGTCCGGCGAAATTGCCCGCAATAAGGGCATCATGGCTGCTCTAAGCGCTCCTTTATACTCGCCTTCATCCGCAATCCAGCCTCCGTTCCATTTCGCCGCCATAACCGCATCGTAGGAAAATTCCTGTATCGTGCTTACCGGTTTCGTTGAGAAGAGCTTATAAAACTGCGGCAGCTTCAACGATTCAGGCATCCGATTCGCGATCCAATAAATACGATCCGGTTCGGCGCTCGCATTCACCTTCGCCCAATTCGCCACCGTTGCCTCCGAACGAAGCCCTCCGGGATCGGGTGAAGCAACCGGCACAATCATGTCAGACGCATGAAGCAGAGCTTCCGCGGCCTCCGGATGTGCATTGGAGGAAAGATCAAAGATGATCGTCTCCGCCTTCGTTTCAAACAACAGCTTGTACAACGCAGCCGGATCATACGAAGAATCGTTACTATCACCAAGCCGCCACATAAGAGTTCCCTCGCGCCAAGCAGAAGAATATCCTTGCGCCGTTGCCGTCATTGTTAGGAACGAATCCCGCTCCTGCCAAGGAAATTCCACATATGCCGCCTGCCTCTTCCGTTCCGCCAGCAGCTTTGCAAGGGTTACCGCCACGAACGTCGCGCCGGCCTTCGGGAATAACCCATAGACAGTAACTACAATTCTCCTGCCGGCACCTGTATTTCTTTGCTCCCCTCGAACCCCCTGATCATTACCTTCCTTCCGCTCCAAAGCCTCCTTCACCGCCTTGGCGTGCGGGTAACGTTGTTCAGGAGCCTCCGATAGCAGCTTAGATACGACGGCGGTGATTACCGGGGGCAAACGATCGTTAATCTGCTCGAGAGGCGTCTTCGTAAAATTGTAATACTGCCCTCCGCTTAACAGAAAATATAGAAGGCATCCCAATGAATACAAATCCGCCCGATGGTCCGTCTGTTTGTTAGCCAACAGCTCCGGAGCTGCAAAACCGATGGATCCGACATGCATCGTATCCGCGGCTTTTCCTGCTTTATATGTCCGCGCGATCCCGAAATCAATGAGTCTCACTTGATCATCCGGTCCGACAATGACATTCGAAGGTTTCATATCCCGGAACACAATCGGTGAATCCAACGAATGCAAATAATCGAGCAAATCGCACAGCTGCAGCGCATAATGGACCACGCTCGTCCAAGGCAACCGGTGGTCATGGGCGTTCGAACGCTGAAGCAGCGTCTCCCCTTCAATGTAATCCATCACCAAGCAGCTGCCGCCCCCTGCCTCGTCCTGAAACGTATCTACAATCCTTGGCAAAGACGGATGCTTCAAGGATGTCATAATTTGCGCTTCCTTCTCCGCTTGCCGCGGATCCATCCCGTCTTTAGGGAGCCATTTCACCGCCCAGCGCTGCCCCTTTAACCTCAAATCCTCCGCAAGATACACCCTCCCCATTCCTCCCTCGCCAATCTGCGAGAGCACCCGGTACCGTTCCCCAACCACCGCACCGATGCGGAGCATCATGCCGCCTCCTTTCATTGCAAAAAAAATAGCAAACCGGCATATGGGAGTCCCATATGCTGGTCTGCTATCGGTAGTATATATTGGCAATGTTCACTTCGTCAAGACGGCTTCTTTCTCCACAGGCAAGTGATTTCTTCCCGGTTATGGAACAGCTGCCGTGCGTTTACTAGCGTGGCCGCCGGCTCCAAGACACTCTCCACTTCACGCAATGTAGCGAACGCCTTCCCGTGGAGCAGCTTCACCGTCGTCAAAATCAGCCCGTCCGCCGACACCGAAGGCAAGAGCCGCTTCACAAGCTCGGCCATCTTCACCGGATCCCAGCTCATATCGCACACCAAGAGATCAAACTCATCCGCAGGGAACTCGACGTCCGCCGCATTTTTCCGCAAATAAGTAAGACCGCTCTCCCGAAGCAGTGCCGGATGCAGCTCCGCCGGATCCACCGCCGTGACCCTGAGTCCCTTCTCCAGCAGGAATGACGACCAACCGCCCGGCGCGGCTCCAAGGTCAAGTGCGCTGTGGTAATCGCCGAAGTCCAGTCCAAACACGAGCTCCGCTTCCATCAGCTTAAACTTCGCACGTGAAATATCTCCATTTTCCTTATGAAAATGTACCGCTCCCCCCGACCACGTCGACAGATTCTCCTCCGGCTGAGACCACCCGATATACGTCGATGCTCTCGTTAAATATACCGAGATAATGAACTCCATATCCTGCACCGTAGGGATCGCGCCATAGGTCTCTTCCAATACGGCATCGATCGTACGCTTCACATCAACGGGAGCAACATCTGCGATCGGGGCTGTAGCGCCCTCCGCTTTCCGCGCTTGCACCGCCACTTTGCGGCCTTTAAGAGGCAGTCCCGCTTCAGCGATCGATTCCGCGATGGACACAAGCGCTTCCTCAACCGTACGAGGCGCTTCGAGCCACCGGTCCACCGGCTGAAGATGGCGCAGAAATATCGGCACATTCCCGCGAATCTTCTCCAGCGCCTCGTCCCGAGGCATGTCCACTTCGAACCGGTACACGTCACCCGGCGAGAGCGACTGTGTCTTCACCTTGCCGAATAAGCGCGACAGCTCATTCATCGCAAGCTTGCCGAAGCCGCGGTTCGAGGTGCCGATCCATATACTTCTGTTCTCTTCTAGCCTCTCTTCACTCTCACCCATGGCCTGTCCTCCTCCCATTGCAGCCGTACTGCAACATCGTATGCCTTCTCTATATTTTCTTCCGTCAGCACTTCATGTTTCCCTCCGGTTCCAATGAGGCGGCCTTCCCGTAGCAGCGCCACATGCGTGATCGGAGAGATGATCTCCTCCAAATGATGCGTGACATAGATGATGGTCGACTCTTTCACGATCGTCCCCACCACATCAAGGAAGTTCTCCCTCTGGTACATATCCAAACCCGAACACGGCTCGTCAAGCACGATCAGCTCCGGATTCGCCATCATCGTCCGGGCAAGCATCGCTTTCTTCCGCTCGCCTTGAGAGAGTGTGCCAACCGGATGCTCCGCCAACTTCAAGAGACCTACTTGGCGAAGCCGCTCGACGGCGCGTTCCTTCAGGTCTGCAGAAATTCTTTCATAGAATCGTAAATTTGCGGATTCCCCCGTCGCCACAACCTCCCAGAGCGGGTCGCGCAGCGTCATCTTCTCAAACAAAGATTGGCTGATGTACCCTATACGCTTGCGCATTTCCCGAAGATCGACTTGTCCGTATACATGCCCAAGCACTTCAACTTTACCCTTAGAAGGAAACTGATAGCCGTTCACAATTTCAAGCAGCGTCGACTTCCCCGACCCGTTGCGCCCAAGCAGCGCCCATTGCTCGCCTTTGCGGATCTCCCAGTTTATATCGGTCAGTATGTGATTATCCTCGCGTATAAACGACACATTGGATATGCGAATCATATGTACTCCTCCCCAATACCCTCTTCGTAGGGAAGTGTATCGCTCGCGGTCGATATTTGCAAGTTTAAGGCAATTTTCGCGCCAGCTCAATCTCCGCCTGATGGGAGGAATTCGCGGGAACCGGCGTCTCCAGCACGATCGGCAGCTCGGCGCATTCCTCCGAACGAAGCAGCTCGGCAAGCGAATCTCTC
>Ga0180215_1003432_pt1 | contig 14864 bp, 12 predicted proteins | sample eDN3rd37CBELigBY_FD_128871 | JGI IMG/M metagenome (GOLD analysis project Ga0180215, IMG submission 128871) | Enriched backyard soil microbial communities from Emeryville, California, USA - eDNA 3rd pass 37_C BE-Lig BY (version 2) (version 2) | ecosystem: Environmental > Terrestrial > Soil >...
GGCGGTGCAGCGCATGAGGTCCTTGGTGACGGTGAACGGCGAGCACGGCGCCAGCGCCACGCGCACCATCGCACCGGGCGCCCGGTCGTGGTGGCGGGCGACGGCGTCCTCGCAGGCGGCCAGGATGGTGTCGTCGTCCTGCACGACCGAGTCGGGCGGCAGCCCGCCGTCCTTCTCCGACAGGCTCATCGAGCCGCGCGTGGGGTGGAACCGGAAGCCGAGGTCGCGAGCGGCGGCGATCTCCGCGGCCAGCAGGTCGCCTGCGCCGGCCGGGTGGACGTAGAGGTGGTCGGTGGACGTCGTGCCCCCTCCGAGGGCCAGCTCGGCCAACCCCACCCACGCCGACACGTAGGCGGCCTCCTCGTCGAGGCGGGACCACAGCGGGTAGAGGGTCTGCAGCCACTGGAACAACGTCCCCCGGATGGCCGGCGCGTGGGCCCGGGTGAGGTTCTGGAACAGGTGGTGGTGGGTGTTGATCAGCCCGGGCGTGACCAGGCACCCGCGCCCGTCGATCACGCGGCCGGCCGCCGGGGGCTCGACGCTCGCCGGGCCGACCGCTTCGACGGTCCCGTCGGTGATCGCCACCCAGCCGCCGGCGAGCTCGCGCCGCTCGGCGTCGCAGGTGACGAGCAGCTCGGCGTCGCGCACCACGAGGTCGGTCACGGGTCCACCACCTCCACCACCTCCTGCCACGCGGCCGGGTCGGTGGCGCCCTCGGTGCACAGCAGCAGCACGGTGCTGTCAGCTGTCACCCCGAGCGCCTCACGCGCGTCGGCGTCGTCGCCGGCGGCCACCGCGAGCAGCGCACCCGCGCCCGCGGCGCCGGTCTCACCCGCCACGATGCCCTCGGCCGCCAGCGCGCGCATCCCGGCGCGCGCCGCCTCGTCGTCGAGGGCGAGGAACCCGTCGAACGACGACGCCACCCACGGCAGCGCCACCGCCGACGGGCGGCCGCAGTTGAGGCCGGCCATGATCGAGCGGTGGGGCCCGGGCACCTCCACCAGCTCGCCGGCGGCCACCGACGCCATCACGCAGTCGGATCCCTCTGGTTCCACCCCGACGAGGCGGGTGGCGAGCCCGCGGCAGCGGTGCCACTGCGCCACGGCGGCGCCGAGCGCGCCGACGCCCAACGGGACGACGACCACGTCCACGGCCACGTCGGGCACCGCCGCCACCTCGTCGAGGATGGTGGCGTAGCCCTCGATCACCCAGGCGGGCACGGTCTCGTAGCCGGGCCAGGAGGTGTCGGACACGACCAGGTCGCCGGTGGCGGCGGCCACGGCCACGGCGTCCTCGTAGGTGCCGTCGACCACCTCGCAGGTGGCGCCCTCGGACCGGATGGCCTCGATGCGGGCCTCGGCGGTGCCGGCCGGCACGAAGATGCGGGCCCCCATGCCGAGGCGGCGCGCCATCGCCGCCACCGCTCGACCGTGGTTGCCGTCGGTGGCGGTCGTGAGCGTGAACGGCGCGCCGGCCAGGCGCTCGAGCGGGGTGCCGAGGGGCAGGCCGAGCCGGTCGAGCAGCACCCGGTAGGTGGCCCACGACGCGCCGAGGATCTTGAAGGCGGGCAGGCCCAGCCGCTCGGACTCGTCCTTCACCGCGACGCGCGCCACGCCGGCGGCGCGGGCCAGGCCCGGCGCGTCGCGCAGCGGGGTGGGGGCGTAGCCGGGGAGGGCGCGGTGGAAGTCGGCCACGGCCAGCGGCGGCGCGTCGGGGCACGCCGGCCGGGGCCAGGGGGTCCGGTGGACGAAGCCGCGCGCCCTCACACGCGGAACCCGGTGAACGCGTCGATGGTGGCCTCCACGTCGCCGAGAGGGTAGAGCACGGCGCACGTCGCGCCGGCCTGCAGGTACTGCGCCACCTTGGTCCGGCACTCGTCGGCCGTGCCCGCCGCGCACACCAGCTGCACGATGTCGTCGGGAACGAGCGCCGAGGCGGCCACCACCTCGTCGTGCGTGGCGGGCCAGGTGAGCACCTCGTGGATGCGCGCCAGCAGGTCCTCGCCCACACCCGACGCCTTCATCAGGTGGGGTTGCTGGCCGAGGTACTGCGTGACGAGCAGCCGGGCGGCGTCGAGGGCGCGGTCGCGGTCGTCGTCGAGCGAGCACACCACGAGCTGCGGGCGGTCGAGGTCGTCGACCGAGCGGCCGGCCCTGGCGGCACCGTGGGCCAGGTGCTCGAGGGCGACCGCGTCGTAGTCGGGCGACACGAGGTAGTTCAGCAGCACCCCGTCGGCCAGCTCGCCGGCGAGCGCCATCATCTGCATCCCTGTGGCACCGATGTAGACGGGCACATCCTTGGGTCGGCGCGCCTGGTGCACGTAGTCGAGCTCCACCTCGTCGAGGTGCACGAAGCTGCCCTGGTACGTGACGCGCCGGTCGCCCAACAGGGCCCGTACCGCCTCGACGGTCTCGCGCATCGCGGTGAGCGGCCGCGACCGGTCGATGCCGACGCGCTTGGCCAACGGATCCCACCACGAGCCGAGCCCGAGCAGCACCCGGCCGGGCGCGAGGTCGTCGAGGGTGGCGAAGGTCGACGCCAGCAGCGCCGGGTTGCGCGTCCAGTTGTTGACCACGCCGGAGCCGACCTTGATCCGTTCGGTGCACGAGAGGAACGCGGCCATGGGCACGGTGGCCTCGCGCACCAGGCGGCTCTCGGCCTGCCACACCGCGGCGAACCCGGCCGTCTCGGCGGCCTGCGCGTACCGCATGCCGTCGCGGATCGGGTGGGCGTCCTGCAGGTAGAGGGCGACCTGCTCGGTCATGGTCCGGTCCTCCCTGCGCGCCTCACCAACGAGCGGCGAGCGCGACCGCTCGCTCGCGGGCGCGCGCCCTGATCTCGTCCTCGTCGACGCGCGTCGAGCGCCCGTCGCGCAGCACCACCCGGCCGTCCACCGTGACGTCGAGGCCGTGCTCGCCCGCGACGACGACGTCGCCGAGCGCTTCGGGCACGAGCTCCCAGCCCGCGGCCAGCCAGCGCGGCCCGTCGGGGCCGGCGGCGGCGGCCTCGGCGCGCAGGTCGCCGTCGAAGCCGTCGGTGCCGAGCACCACCCGGTTGGTGAAGCGGGTGGGCCGGGCGTGGCCGACGTGGTTGGCGGCGTTCGACCGGGGGTTGTGCACGATCGTGCCGGCCATCCCGTGCCGGTCCGGCAGGTGCACGCCGTGCACCAGCAGCCAGTCGTCGGTGGCGAGCTCACGAAGGCGGTCAGCCGCGGCCGCGTCGCACGCGTCTTCCGCGACGTGGACGTGCACACCCACGCCGCGGTCGCGGGCCAGGCCCGCGGCCGCGTGCAGCGTCTCGTCGGCGCAGGTGAACGCGGCGTGCACGCCGACCATGCCCCGCCCGCCGCCGCGCAGGAAGCGCTCGTTCTCGGCCAGCCCGGCGCGGGCGCCGTCGGGCCCGTGGCGGTCGGTCACCCCGTACGCGCAGCTCACTCGCACGCCCACCTCGGCGCAGGCCGCGGCCAGGACGTCGAGGCTGCCCTCGATGGCCCGGGGCGACTCGTGGTGGTCGAGGATGGCGGTACAGCCCGCCTGCAGCGCCTCGAGCGCGGCCAGCTTGGCGGACCACTCGAGGTCGTCCAGGGTGAGGGCGACGTCCAGGCGCCACCACCGCCGCTCGAGCGCGTCGAGCAGGCCCCGGGGCGGGGGGTCGAGCGGCGGCAGCCAGCGGGCCAGGGCCGAGTACAGGTGGTGGTGCGCGCAGACGAGCCCCGGCGACGGGCTCGCGAAGGACGCGTCCACCACCGGCACCGGCTCGGTCATCGCATCGGCAGCGACGTGCGCCAGCGGCCGTCGAGGTCGTGCAGCGCCGCGGCCACGGCCCCGGCCGTCGGCACCAGGCCGATCTCGCCGACGCCCTTCACGCCGTAGGGCGTGCGCGGGTCGGGGCACTCGACGAGCCGCACGTCGACCGCGGGCATGTCCTTGGGGCGCAGGATGCCGAGGGCCTTCAGCGTCGTGGCCACGGGGAAGCCCCGCTCGTCGGCGGGGAAGTCCTCGCTCAGCGCGTAGCCGAGGCCCATGTGCACCGAGCCCTCGATCTGCCCCTCGACCAGCAGCGGGTTGACGGCCCGGCCGACGTCGTGGGCCGCGACGACCCGCTCGACGGCGCCGGCCCCGCGATCGATCACGACCACCTGGGCGGCGTAGCCGAAGGTGGAGTGCACCGTGGGGTTGGGCACGCCCGAGCCCAGGGCGTCGGTCCAGTCGACGCGGTGCTCGCCCTCGTAGTCGACGTGCGGCCGGCAGCCGTCGGCCAACGCCGCCCGGCACGCCGCCGCCACCGCGCCGGCACCCATGACCGTGCCGCGGCTGCCGGTGGTCTGGCCGGTGCCGAGCTCGTGGGTGGTGTCGACCACGACGCGCACGCGGGCGGGGTCGACACCGAGCTCCTCCACGGCCACCTGGCGGACCACGGTGTGGATGCCCTGGCCCATCTCGGTCCAGCAGTGGCGCACCTCGACACCACCGGCGCCGGCGCCGGCGCCGTCGCCGTCGCCGTCGAAGCGCACCACCGCCCGGGCCACCTCCTTCGCGCCGTTGCCGAGCCCGGAGTTCTTGAGGCCGAGGCCCACGCCCACGGCCCGACCCCGGGCGGCGTGCAGCTCGATCGCGTCCTTCACCGCGTCGAGGCAGGCCTCCGCGCCGGCGCAGCCCTCATCCATGACCTGACCCGGCCCCCACACCATGCCCGGGCGGATCACGTTGCGCTTGCGGATCTCCCAGCCCGTGAGGCCGGCGGCCTCGGCCAGCCGGTCGAGCACGCCCTCCATGGCGAACTGCGCCTGGTTGGCGCCGAAGCCGCGGAAGGCGCCGCACACCGGGTTGTTGGTCCGCACCGCGACCGCCTCCACGTCGATGGCCGGCACGTGGTACGGCCCGGACGCGTGCCCGGCGGCCCGCTCGAGCACCTTCATGCCGACCGATGCGTAGGCCCCCGAGTCGCCCACCATGCGCACGTGCAGCCCGGTGAGCCGACCGTCGGCGTCACAGCCCGCGCGGTAGGCCATGCGGATCGGATGGCGCTTGGCGTGGATGCGCAGCGACTCCTCCCGGGAGAGGGTGCACTTCACCGGCCGCCGCAACGTCCACGCGGCCAGGGCGGTGTGCGCCTGGTTCGACAGATCCTCCTTGCCGCCGAAGGCCCCGCCGTTCGACACCAGCTCCACCGTGACCTGCTGGCGCGGCACGCCGAGCACCGAGGCGATCTGGTCGCGGTCGTCCCACACGCCCTGCCCGCCGGACCACACCTGTAGGCCGCCGTCGTCGCGGGGCGCCGCCAGCGTCGACTCGGGCTCGAGGAAGGCCTGCTCCACGCGCTGGGTCTCGAACACCTCCTCGATCGTGTGCGCGCTGGCGGCCAGCGCGCCGAGCGCGTCGCCGCGGGCGTAGCGGCTGACCGAGAGCGTGTTGGTGTCGGTGCCCCACACCGCGAGCTGCTCGTCGCGCAGGGCCTCCGCGGGGTCGACCACCGGCGGCAGGGGCTCGTAGTCCACGGCCACCAGCGCGGCCGCGTCGCGCGCTTGCGCGCGGCTGGCGGCCACGACCACGGCGAGCACGTCACCGGCGTAGGACGTCTGCCCGCCGACGGGGATCATCACCGGCCAGTCGCGGTGGATCAGGCCGACGCGCAGCTCGCCCGGCACGTCGGCGGCGGTGAGCACCGCCACCACACCCGGCGCCGCCGCGGCGGCTGCGGTGTCGATGCCCCGGACGAGGGCGCGGGCGTGCTCCGTGAGCGTGAGGGCGGCGTGCAGCAGGCCGGGGACACGCAGGTCGTCGATGAACGGCCGGTCGCCGGTTGCCAGCGCGTCGCTCTCGTAGCGGCGGGCCCGCGCCCCGATGCCTCCGTCGTCGGTGGGCGGTGGCGGCGCACCCTCGGCGAGGTCCTCGACCGCGTCGAGGATCTTCACGTAACCCGTGCAGCGGCACAGGTTGGCGCCGAGGTGGCGGGCGGCCTTCTCGCGGTCGAGGCCGCCCTTGTCGAGCAGCGCCTTCACCCGCACCAGCACGCCCGGGGTGCAGAAGCCGCACTGCAGCGCGCCGCGGGCGCTCATGGCGCCGGCCAGGCGGGCGCGCTCGTCGGGGTCGAAGCCCTCGAGGGTCGTCACCGACCTCCCCGAAGCCTTCTCGACCGACACCTGGCAGGCCACCACCGCCTTGCCGTCGAGCAGCACGGTGCAGCAGCCGCATTGCCCCGACGGCGAGCAGCCGTCCTTCGGCGAGGTGACGTCGAGCTCCTCGCGCAGCGCGCTGAGCAGGTGGGGGTGGGCGTCGTGCACGGTGACGGCGCCGCCGTTGAGGTCGAAGGTGGTGGTCACGGCGGCTCCTCCGGAGGAGGGACGACCCCGCGCTGCGACGTGAGCAGCCCGTAGCGCTCGGGGAGGCGGTAGCGGTCGAAGTCGAACAGCGTGCGGCGGTAGTTGTCGCAGAGGGCGAGGTCGCAGGCGGCCACCACCACCTCGTCGCCCTCGGTGACGGCACGGGCCACCACCTCGCCGCTCGGGGCGATGATCTGGCTCTCGGCCAGCGACGCGACGCCGTCCTCGACGCCGCCCTTGGCCACGCCCACCACCCACGCGCCGTTCTGGTAGGCGCCGGCCGCCATCACCAGGTTGTTGTGGAAGCCGGCCAGCCGGTCCTGCCCCGGGTCGGGGGCGTAGTGGATCGGCGTGTTGTAGCCGATGAGGATCAGCTCGGCGCCCTGCAGGGCGAGCATCCGGTAGGTCTCGGGCCAGCGGCGGTCGTTGCAGATCGCCATGCCGACGACGGCGCCGAAGGCGCGGTGGGTGCGGAAGCCGTCGCCGGGCTCGAAGTAGCGCCGCTCCAGGTGCTGGAAGGGGCGCCAGGGCTCGTGCTCCTCGTGGCCGGGGACGTGGACCTTGCGGTACCGGCCCACCACGTCGCCCGCACCGTCGACCAGGACCGCGGTGTTGTAGCGGTGCCGGCCGTCGCGCTCGGCATAGCCCAGATGCACGCCCACGCCCAGCCGGCGGGCTTCGTCGAACAGCGCCTTGGTGGAGGGGCCGGGCACCTCGTCGTCGAAGTGCTCTTCCAGCTCCTCGTCGGGCAGGAGCCAGCGCGGGAAGAACGGCGTGAGCGCCAGCTCGGGGAAGACCACCAGCTGCACGCCCCGGCCCGCCGCTTCCGCGAGGAGGGCCACCATCCGCTCGAGCACCTCGGCGCGCGGCGTGCCCCGTTCCACGGGGCCCATCTGCGCGGCCGCGACGGTGAGCACCCGGCGGCTCACGTCGCCAACCTCACGAGCAGGTCGAGCAGCACGTCGGCGCCGGCCTCCACGTCCTCCGGCGCGGTGTGCTCGGCCGGGTTGTGGCTGATGCCGCGCTCGCTCGGGACGAAGACCATCGCCGCCGGGCAGACGCGCGCCAGCATCTGCGCGTCGTGCCCGGCCCCCGAGGGCAGGCGCAGCACCCGGTGCCCGCGGGCCACGGCCACCTCCTCGACCAGCGCCACCATCGACGGCTCGAAGGCCGCGGGCGCGAAGCGGGCCAGGGATCGGGCCCGCAGCTCCACACCCTCGGCGGCGGCCAGCTCGGCGCACGTGGCCGCCAGCCGCGCCTCGGCCGCGGCCAGGACGGCCTCGTCGCCGTCGCGCAGGTCGACGGTCAGCACCGCCCGCCCCGGCACCACGTTCACCAGGTCGGGGTGCAGGTCGAGGCGGCCGACGGTGGCCACGTGAGGGCCGTCGGGCGCCAGCGCCAGCTCGCGCACCGCGACCGCGATGCGGGCCGCCACCGCGCCGGCGTCGTGGCGCAGGTGCATCGGCGTGGTGCCGGCGTGGTTCGACTGGCCGATGAGGGTCAGCTCCTGCCACGAGATGCCCTGCACGCCGGTGACCACCCCGATGGTGGCGCCTTCGGCCTCGAGCACCGGTCCCTGCTCGACGTGCAGCTCGACGTAGGCGGCGGGCGGCGGCCGGGGGCACGGCACCGCGCCCTGGTAGCCGATCCGGGCCAGCTCCTCGCCGAGCACCACGCCGTCGCGATCGGTGACGGCGAGGGCCTCCTCGCTGGCCATGCCCCCGACGTACACGAGGCTGCCGAGCATGTCGGGCGGGAAGCGCGCCCCCTCCTCGTCGGTGAACGCCGCCACCGCCACGGGGCGGGCCAGGCGCACCCCCGCGGTGATGACCGTCTCGATGGCTTCGAGCCCGGCCACCACGCCGAGGGCGCCGTCGAAGCGGCCCCCCGTGCGCACCGTGTCGAGGTGCGAGCCGCACAGCACGGGCGGTTCGTGGCTGTCGGCCGGCCACGTGCCGGTGATGTTGCCGACGACGTCGACGTCGACGCGCAGGCCGAGCTCGCGCATCCAGGTCACGAGCAGGTCGCGACCGGCCCGGTCGTCGTCGGTGAGCGCCAGCCGGCACACGCCGCCGTCACCCGTGTCGCCCACCGCGGCCAGCTCCGCCAGCCTGCGGTGCAGCCGCGGCCCGTCGACCTTCACGGCGCACCGCCCGCGAGGGCGATGTCGGAGGGCCGAACGGGGACCCGGCGCAGCGGCAGGCCGGTGGCCCGACGGATGGCGCTGAAGACCGCAGCCCCCGAGGAGATGGTGGGCGCCTCGCCCACGCCCTTCGCGCCGAACGGCGCGCCGAGGTGCTCCTCGGGCTCCTCCACGATGGCGGCCACCCGCAGCTCGGGCAGGTCGAGCGCCGTGGGCAGGAGGTAGTCGGTGAAGGAGGCGTTGCGGATGCGGCCCTCCTCGACGATCAGCTCCTCCATGAGGGCCAGCCCCACGCCCTGCGCGGCCCCGCCCTCCAGCTGCCCGAGCACCTGCAGCGGGTTGAGCAGCTTCCCCACCTCCTGGCTGGTGACGAGGTCGACGAGGCGCACCAGGCCGAGCTCGGGATCGACGTCCACCACGGCGCGGTGGCAGGCGAAGGTGAACGACACGTGGGGCGAGCCCTGGCCCCTGGTGTCGATGGCGGTCGTGGGCCGGTGGTGGTGCACGACCGAGGCTGTGAACGGTCCGGCAGCCGCCGCGCCGTTGCCCGCTTCGTCGCGCTGGCGGGCGATCTCCAGCGCGGCGAGGCGGACGGCGCCGCCCGACATCCACGTCTGGCGACTGGCCGACGTCGAGCCCGCCGAGGCGATGCTGGCCGTGGAGGCGGGCGCGAGCACGACCTCCACGTCGCCCAGCACCTCGTGCACGATCTGGTGCACGAGGGTGACGAAGCCCTGGCCCACCTCGGCGCACGCCGTGGTCACGGTGGCGACCCCGTCGGCCAGCGTGATCTCGGCCGCGGCGGCATCGTCGTAGCCCTCCGAGAACATCAGGTTCTTGAAGCCGACGGCCAGTCCCACGCCGCGGCGGCGCTGCCCTGCGCCGGTGGTGCGGCCCGGGCCGCCGGGCAGCGCCATCGGGTGCGGCTCGTCGTCGGCCGGCAACGGCGCCTCCGCGCACGCGCGGATCAGCTCGGCCACCGGCGCCGCGCCCTCGATGCGCTGGCCGCTCACCAGCACGTCGCCCGGCGCCAGCGCGTTCCGCAGCCGCAGCTCCACCGGGTCGAGGCGCAGCACGGCGGCCAGCTCGTCCATCTGCGCCTCGTGCGCGAAGCACACCTGGACGGAGCCGAAGCCGCGCATGGCGCCGCACGGCGGGTTGTTGGTGCGCACCGCCCAGCCTTCCACCAGCGCGTTCGGCACCCGGTACGGGCCGCACGCGAAGAAGGCCGCGTTGGCGAGCACCGCCGGCGACGACGAGCAGTACGCCCCGCCGTCGAAGAGCAGCTCGGCCTCGACCTTCACCAGGGTGCCGTCGGCTCGGGCGTGGTGGCGGTAGCGCAGCCGGGCGGGGTGGCGGTGGACGTGGCCGAGGAACGACTCCTCCCGGCCGTAGATCATCTTCACCGGCCGGCCGGTGGCCTTGGCCAGCAGGCACAGGTGCACCTGCAGGCTGACGTCCTCGCGCGCGCCGAAGGCGCCGCCGACGCCGCCGAGCTCGACGCGCACCAGCTCGGGGTCCAGGGCGAGCGACGCCGCGATCTGGTCGCGGTCGACGTGCAGCCACTGCGTGGCGACCACCAGCCGCACCCCGCCGTCGGCTGTCGGCGTGGCCAGCCCGGACTCGGTGCCGAGCGGCGCCTGGTCCTGCATCCCGACCTCGTACTCGCCCTCGACCACCACGTCGCCGGTGGCGTGCACGTCGCCGTGCTCGATGCGGAGGTGGCGGAACACGTTGCCGTCGGGGTGGATCGCCGGCGCGCCCCGGGCGGCGGCCGGATCGAGCAGCGCCGGCAGCCGCTCGTACTCGACCACCACCGCGGCCGCGGCGCGCCGGGCCGTGTCGGGGTGGTCGGCGGCCACGGCCGCCACCGGCTCGCCGGCGTAGCGCACGACGTCCGACGCGAACACCGGCTGGTCGGCCACGTCGAGCCCGAACGTGGGGCGCCCCGGCACGTCGGCCGCCGTGAGCACCGCCCGCACCCCGGGGACGGCCAGGGCCGGCGAGATGTCGACGCGCCGGATGCGGGCGTGCACCTCGGTGGCGCGGGCCGTGGCGGCCCACAGCATCCCCGCCTCCCAGAGGTCGGAGGCGTAGGCGAAGGTGCCCGCCACCTTGGGGATGCCGTCGGGCCGCGGGGCGCCGGTGCCGACGCCACGGGCCCGTCCCGTGCCGGTCAGGGTGCTCATGGTGCCGCCCTGCGCTGCGCAGCAGCGACGCGGACCGCCTCCACGATCCGGCCGTAGCCGGTGCACCGGCAGAGGTTCCCGGCCAGCTCCTCGCGGATGGTCAGCTCGTCGGGCTCGGGGTGCCGGTCCAGGAGGTCGTGCACCGCCACCACCAGGCCCGGCGTGCAGAAGCCGCACTGCACCGCACCGGCGTCGACGAAGGCCCGTTGGACGTCGGTCGGCTCGTCGCCCCCCAGGCCCTCGACCGTGCGGACGTCGGCGCCCGGGACAGCGGCGGCGAGGACGAGGCACGAGCAGACGAGGGTCCCGTCGACCAGGACCGAGCACGAGCCGCACTCGCCTTGCTCGCAGGCGCCCTTCGTCCCGGTCAGGCCCAGACGCTCGCGGAGCACGAACAGGAGGCTCTCACCTTCCCAGGACGACTCGACCTCGTGCTCGACGCCGTTCACCCGGAGCCGGAAGGACCGGCTCACGAGGGGAAGGCCCGTTCGAACGCCCGCCGGGCGAGCACCCGGACGGCGTGGCGGCGGTAGGCCGCCGAGGACCGGTGGTCGTCGATCGGCGAGGCCTCGTCGGCCGCCAGCCGGCCGAACCCCTCGGCGGCGCCCTCAGGGGCGCGTCGGCGCGACCAGTCGACCACCTCGGCGGCCAGCGCCTCGGCCGGGGTGGCCCGCAGCGGGCGCGGCGCCACCGAGCCGAGCGCGAGGCGCACCGCCCGGGCGGGCGGGTCGACCACCAGGGCCGCGCTGGCCACCGCGATCACCATGGCGTTGCGGGTCCCCACCTTCAGGAACTCCTGCGGGCCGTCCAGCACCGGCACGCGGACGGCGACGATCAGCTCGTCGTCGCGTCGCAGCGTGCGCCGCGGCGCGGTGACGAAGGCCGCGAGATCGACGTCGCGCTCGCCGTCCAGGGAGCGGAGCCGCACCGTGCCGCCGAGCGCGACCAGCGCCGCCACGCCGTCGCCTGCCGGGGACGCCGTGCCCAGGTTCCCGCCCAACGTGCCGGCGTTGCGGATCTGCGGCGACCCGACCGACCGGGCGGCTTGGGCCAGCACGGGCACCAGCTCGGCGAGCGGCGGTTCGAGGAGGTGGCGGTAGGTGACGCCGGCGCCGAGCACGAGGTGGTCGCCGTCGCGCCGCCAGGCCCGCAGCTCGGCCAGGCGGCCCACGGCGATCACGTGCTCGGGCCGGTGCCGACCCGCGTTGATCCCGACCATGAGGTCAGTGCCGCCGGCCAGGAGCGTGGCCCCCGGGAGGCGGGCCAGTGCCGCGCAGGCCTCCTCGAGCGACTCGGGTACGAGCACGGCCACGGGGACGATCCTCGGACGGTTGCAACAGATCGTCAACGGTGGGCGCGCGGCGGAGGCGGGCCACCGGGGCGGGTTCGGCCCTCTACCGTGGGGCGGCGTGGGCCACCCGCTGCTCGATGCCGTTCGGCCTGTCGCCGAGGCCATCGACGCCGTCGTCGTGCCGAAGAGCCGCGTGCGGGCCGGTGACATCCCGCTGCACTGGGAGGGTCAGCTCGTCGGCGGCCTGCGGCTGCCCGAAGGCGGGGGCGGGCTGCAGGTGCACATCGCCGCGGTTGAGCGCGAGCTCGGCGCGCCGCTGGGCGCGCTCGACCGGGAGGGCAAGCAGCGCGCCGTGAAGCTCCTGGCCGACCGGGGGGCCTTCCGCCTGCGCAAGTCCGTGGAGGAGGTGGCCGCCCTGCTCGGCGTCTCCCGCTTCACGGTCTACAACTACCTGAACCGGCCGTGACATGGCTCGCCTCCGCCATCCGTGGCTCCGGCTCGCGTGCCGCGGCGCCACTCGTGCACCGGTCTCGCGGCTGCTGGAGGCCGCCATCCTGGCGGCTCGCTCTGTGACGTGGCTCGCCTCCGCCATCCGTGGCTCCGGCTCGCGTGCCGCGGCGCCACTCGCGCACCGGTCTCGCGGCTGGTGGAGGCCGCCATCCTGGCGGCTCGCATTCGGGGGTCGAGTCGGGAGGATCAGGGTGAGAGGGTGAGTTGGAGGGAGACGCGCTCGGCGCCGGCGGCTGCGGCGGCTCGGCACAGCGCGTCGACGGCGTCGAGCACCGCGGCGCGCTCGCCGGTGGCGGTGGTGCCGAACGGGCCCACCTCCACCGCGCAGCCGGTCCCCTCCACGGCCGCGATCCCGGCCGTGACGTGCGGCCCGGGCCGGCCCTCCACGAACGGCTCGATGGTGAACTCGAGGGAGCTGGGCATCGCCGGGAGGGTAGCGAGGTGCTGATCCGCGGGGGCCGGGTCGTCGACGTCGACGGCGACCGCCCGGCCGACGTGCGCATCGGCCGCGACGGGCGGGTGGCTGCGGTCGGCCCGGCGCTGGAGCTCGCCGACGGTGAGGCGGTGGTCGACGCCGCCGGCCACCTCGTCGTGCCCGGCGGCGTCGACGCGCACACCCACCTGCACCTGCCGCTCGGCGCCGTGTCGGCCTCCGACGACTTCGCCACCGGCACGGCGGCCGCGGCCGTGGGGGGCACCACGACGCTGGTCGAGTACGTCACCGCTGCTCGCGGCCAGGACCCCCTCCGGGCGCTCGCGGTCTGGCAGGACCAGGCGGCCGCGGCCGCCGTCGACTACGGCTTCCACATGACCTTCACCGAGGCCGTCAGCGAGGCCGTGGTGGCGGCCTGCGTGGAGCGGGGCATCACGTCGTTCAAGCTCTACATGGCCTACCCCGACACCCTGATGGTCGACGACGACGTGATCGTCGACGTGCTCCGGGCCGCCGCCCGCCACGGCGGGCTGGTGACCGTGCACGCCGAGGACGGCGGGGCCATCGAAGCCCTCCGGCGCGAGGCCGTCGCGGCCGGGCACACCCAGGTGATCAACCACGCCCGCACCCGCCCGGCCCGGGTGGAGGCCGCCGCGGTGGGCCGGCTGGCGGCGATGGTGGAGCGGACCGGCTCGCAGGCCTACGTCGTGCACGTGTCGTCGGCGCCGGCACTGGCCGCCGTGCGGGAGGCCCAGGAGCGGGGCGTCGCGCTGCTGGCCGAGACCTGCCCCCAGTACCTCCACCTCGACGCGCGCGCGCTGGAGGGCGCCGAGGCCGAGCACTTCGTGTGCACGCCGCCGCTGCGCGACCCCTGGCACGGCGAGGAGCTGTGGCACGGCCTGGCCGCCGGGTGGATCCACACCGTCGCCACCGATCACTGCCCCTTCACCCGGGCCGACCGCCGCCGCGGCCTGCGGGGCCGGTCGAGCGGCTGGGCGGACTTCACCGAGATCCCGGGCGGGCTGCCCGGCATCGAGACGCGGCTCACGCTCGTCTGGGCCGGCGTCCGGGCCGGTCGCATCACGGTGGCGGACTGGGTCCGCCTCTGCGCAGAAGCTCCGGCCCGCACCTTCGGGCTGTGGCCGGCCAAGGGCTCCCTGCGGGTCGGGGCCGACGCCGACCTGGTCGTGTGGGACCCGGAGCGCCGCCAGCCGCTCGCCGCCGCCGCGCTGCACATGCGCACCGACCACTCGCCCTACGAGCACGTGGTGGCCACCGGCTGGCCGGCGCTGGTCCTGAGCCGCGGCCGGGCGGTGGCGCGCGACGGCGTGTTCACGGGCGAGCCGGGTTGGGGCCGCTACGTCGCCCGCACCGGTCCGGTGGCCCGCGGCGCCTGAGCGGCGCCCGAGCCTCTGACCTGGGCGGATGGAGCCGATCGTCGGCCCGAGCCGTAAACTCCGGCTCCAGGGGGGCCGGTCGGGGCCCCCGGGGCTCAGCACGAGGAGGTGCACGTGACGGTCACCACCGAGGACTTCATCTACGTGCGGGAGCGGCGTCTGCCGTATCAGACCTTCGACGCCGACAACCACCTGTACGAGACCCGGGATGCACTCACGAAGTTCATCCCGAAGGAGTACGAGGGCGTGATCAAGTACGTCGAGGTGAACGGGCGGACCAAGCTCGCGATCCGCGACCAGATCAGCGACTACATCCCCAACCCCACCTTCCAGAAGGTGGCGGTGCCGGGCGGCTTCGGCCAGGACATCACCAAGGGCGGTGACGGCATCCACCGCTCCGCGGGTGATCCTGCCGGCGGCAAGAAGGTGCGGGCCATGCCCTCGCTCGACGCCTTCTTCGACCCCGAGCCTCGCCTCGCGCTCATGAAGGACATGGGCATCGACCGCACGCTGCTGTGGCCCACGCTGGCCAGCGTGCTCGAGGAGCGGGTGGCCGACGACCCCGACGTGGCCGTCACC
>Ga0180215_1003438_pt1 | contig 14851 bp, 18 predicted proteins | sample eDN3rd37CBELigBY_FD_128871 | JGI IMG/M metagenome (GOLD analysis project Ga0180215, IMG submission 128871) | Enriched backyard soil microbial communities from Emeryville, California, USA - eDNA 3rd pass 37_C BE-Lig BY (version 2) (version 2) | ecosystem: Environmental > Terrestrial > Soil >...
CGCCACCATGTCGGACGCCGTGCAGCTCATCAACCCCCCGGGCCCGATCACCTGCCTCGCCTACAACAAGGACCGCACCTGTACGGCGGGACCTGCCAAACGGCGCAGCCAAGAGCCCGCGATCTGCCGGCCGCGTTGCTGACCTCCCGCTTTTGCGCCCTGCATTTTTTCCTCCCCTCGCACCACTCGCAGCGGTCGCGGTGTGCCCGAACAGCACCGAGGTGCACATCTATACGCGGACGTCGAGCGGCTGGAAGAAGGAGCACACGCTCACGGAGCACGACAAACTGGTCACCAGCATCGATTGGGCTCCCAACTCGAACCGTATTGTGACCTGTTCGCAGGACCGCAACGCGTACGTGTGGTCGTGGGACGCCGCGAAGAAGGCGTGGACGCCCACGCTGGTCATCCTGCGCGTGAACCGCGCCGCGACGCATGTAAAATGGAGCCCGCTCGAGAACAAGTTCGCGGTCGCCACCGGCGCGCGGATCATCTCTATCTGCTACTTTGAGGAGGACAACAACTGGTGGGTGTGCAAGCACATCAAGAAGCCCATCCGCTCGACCATCTTCTCGGTCGACTGGCACCCGAACAACGTCCTGATCGCCGCGGGTTCGGCAGATTTCAAGGCACGCGTGTTCTCCGCTGCCATCAAGGGCGTGGACAAGAAGCCCGAGCCGACCGTGTGGGGCTCCAAGATCACCTTTGGCGAGTGCCTCGCCGAGTTCACGTCGCCGCACTACGGCTGGATCCACTCGGTCGCGTTCTCGCCGGACGGCAACTCGCTGGCCTGGGTCAGCCACGACTCGACGCTCTCCGTCGTGGAGGGCGGCGCTGCTGGCACTCCCGTTCACATCCGGCACTCGGGCCTGCCGTTCCGGGCAGTCCTGTGGATCTCGCCGACCGCCATCGTCGCCGCAGGCCACGACAACGCGCCATACCTGTTCGCCAACCAGGGTGGCCAGTGGAAGTTTGTCCGCAACCTCGACTCGGGTGATAAGGCCACGGCAGCCACGGAGAAGTCTGCGGTCGGCACCGCCCGCGGCGTCTTCGCCAACATGGCGTCCAAGGGCCAGGCGCAGAGCACCGACACCAAGCTCAAGACCCTCCACCAGAACGCCATTTCCTACCTGGGCATGTACAGCGGCAGTCGGCTGGACGTCAACAAGTTCGTCACCACCGGTCTCGACGGGCAGGTCGTTACCTGGGACGTCAAGGCGCTGGCCGCATGAACGGAACCATCTACGAACAACGATTCCATTTTTTCTGTGCATTGTACGCTGCACCCATGCTAGTACGGTAGAGTGCCACCATTGCGTTGTCGTCGCCGGTTACGTGCGCTGCTTGTAGGGAACGCTTGTTTTTAATAATCATAGCGACGATGTTCGTAACTCTGTCCCGCTTTGGGACGCTACATGCAAAGCGTTTATTACCTTTAACTGCGGGCTGTACACGCGCTTGTTGTACAAATGGTGTTGTTTGGCTTTAGGCCGCGGGCACGGTGCTGTCGTCGCCGGGCGCGCTGCCCGGCCGGTCTGACGCCGATTCTGGCGCCGTTACGGGTGCCGCCTCGGCTGCCGCCGCGGCAGCCGCGCCCGCCGGTGGGGGCGTCGTGGTGGAGGGCGCCGGCGTCGTCGCGGCGGATGCCGCCGTGCTGCCGCTGCCGCCGCCCAGCTGCCACGCTGGGATGTACGCGCGCAGGTTGGTCGGCGTCGGCTGTGCCGCGCTCGGCGTTGTTGCCCCGCCTTCGGCGCCGGGCGTCGTGGCGCTGTTCCGCCCGGCAAACAGGGGCGCGCGCACGGCCGCAGCGGTGGGCGTCGGCACGGCGTACGGCGACGCGACCGTGGCCGCCGCCGGCGCGGCCGCCAAGCCCGGCGCGGACTGCGGCGTCGCCGGCCCGGCTGCCGCGACACCTCCCGGGGCGGCGTCTGGCGCGCGCCGGTTGAGCAGGAGGCCCTTGAGTGACTTGAGCTCGGCCTGCAGGTCACTCAGCGCGTACTTTTGGTCCTCCTTAGCCTTCTCCAGCGCGCGCGGCATGCTGTTCTTGAGGTTGTCCAGCTCCTCCTTGAGCCGCCGCAAGTCGGCGTCCCGCAGCGTGTCAGCCTGCGCCAGGTCCTGGAGCGTGGTCTGCATCGCCTTGAGCGTTGTCTGGAGCTCCTGCGACTGCTGCTCCAGCGTCGCCAGCACCGCGGACGACTGCTGCTGCATCGCGGCCAGCTGTTCGCTCGTCGCTGTCAGCTTGGCCTCCAACTCCCGCCGCTCCGCCTCGACCTTCTCAGCCGACGGCCAATTCAGGCTCGGCAGCACCCAGTGCTGTGGGCGGGCGACCGCGCGGCGGGGAACCAGATCCGGTCAGAGCCCGTCCTGTCCGGCTCGTGGCGCCTGTGCGCGGCTTGGGGGCACGTACCTGGAGCGCCTTGAGGGCGGCATAACCGGTGCCGCCGGCGAGGACAGCGCCGATGAAGATGTCCTTCCAGCTAGTCGCGGATGCGCGCTGCGTGAGGCTGCCATGGCTGGCGGCATGCGTCGCCGGCACAATGACGGTGCCAGGCGGATATCCAGCGGGGGCGACGGCGTACTGCACGGTGCCAGCGGGTGCCGCGGCGGACGCAGCGGCGGGCGCTGCAGACGTTGCCGTGCTCGCCGTCGAGGCAGTGCTCGGGTTCGCGCGGCGGAGGGCCTCCTGTACTTCGTCGGCGGTGAGGCCCTTGGACTCGAGAAACGCAATGCGGCGTGCGAGCGGGCTCTCCTGCACCTTGGGGTTTTGCAGGAACGCCACGGCGCTCGCCAGGACGTCCTCCCGCAGCGCCGCCATCGTCGCCGTCCAACGCACGCGGGTCACGTGGTTTGAGTATAATACGCGTCACGTGCGTCCATGTTTTGGCGCGAAACTAGCAGGAAGCATGTTCTTGAAGCGAATTATTGCTTAGGGTACTACGGTGCCTACCGGCCAGCGGCAAGACTACCTACCACACTATTGTGAGGGGGGTACATAAGGACAACTGGCTACTGCGTATGCTTGCCCTCGCGTCGTAGTTGGTTGCCGCTGCCATGGCATCGCCAGAGAATGGCGGCGGCAAGGCCACGCAGCCAGAGCTCATTGCGATGCAGCTCATGAACAGCGGCGGCGAAGGCCGGCGGCGAACCGTCGCTGGGAGCGCAGCGGCAGCGCCGCAGCCACCGGCACCGAGTACGCCGGGGGTGAATGGGCCCGCGGCAGCCAGCGGCGGTGGCACCAGCAGCGCTCCGGCGCCGACGACGCAGCGGCCGCCCAGCAAGTGGCGGCGGTGGACGAGCAAGACCGCCGCCACAGCAAGAACAGTCACTGTTGAGGCCGGTACATCATTGCACTGGATAGCACGCCGTAGTCGCGCATGCTGACTCAGTCGCTCCTGGTTTGCGTGGTGCTTGGCCCGCAGCGCCCCACCTGCTGTACCTCCTCCTTTTCTACTTGGTGGTAGCTGGCTTCTTTGTCGCCATGTACTATATCTACATTGCCATCCGGTAAGGCGCCGCGGTTGGACCAACTGGGGCGCTGGGCACGCACTGAGTTATCGCGCAAACGACGCGTGGCCTCACATTGCTTCGCCTTTCCAGCTATTAGTAAAAAAGCATGTAACATACGCTCAATTACCAGTAACTGTTTCGTTTTGTACAGTCTAATGATACATCGGGGCCCGCAAGGTCCCTCTCCGTCCAGCTGCACCCGCGCGGCGCGTTTACCGCTTCGCAAAGGTGATCTTTAGCAAGTTCCCAGGTGTGATCGCGAAGGACTGCAGAGCGTCCTTTGCGACCGCCGCCGAGTAGTCCGAGTCGTACTCGACAAAGGCCAGGTTCCACTTGCCCGGCACCAACCGCACTTCCTTGAAGCCGTTGTACTGCTTGAACAGCGCGGTCAGCGTCGACTGCGCCGCGTCGCCCAGCTCCTGCGGCAGATTCTGCACAAACAGGATGTTATTCGGCGGCAACATGAGCTCCTCCGGCAGCAGCTCAGCGACCAGCGGCGCAGCGGCGCCTCCAGACGAGCCCACCCATGCGATAAGCAAGCGTGGACCAGCGCGGCCTCTGTCAGCGCGCGCCCCACTTAGTGCAACCCATAGCGGCCGCAGCGTACCGGACGCCGCCGCGGCGCCCGCGGTGGTCTTGGGCGCCTTCTTCTTCGGGCCGCCGCTGGCCTTTTCCTTTTCGCGCTCCTCGTCCCGCTTCCGCTTCACGGCGTCGTACGTGCCGTCCTCCTTGGCCACCGCAAACGACTTGGCCATCGCGTACTGGATGAACTGTAGGTACGCGTCCAACGCCGACGACTTCGCTTCCGCCCGGGGTGTCAGCAAGGGCAGCCGGTCCATGCACCTCACAGCTCCAGCCAGTGCTGTACCATGGGCTTGTCAAAGAAAGGAAAGCCCTGCATTGCGCGCATGGCCGCCGTGGCGCTCGCGACCTCCTTAAAGACCACAAATGCCTGGCCGCGCATCTTGAGCGTTTTATACGCCACGACGTCCATGATCGGCCCAAACTGGGAGAACATGGCGTGCAGGGTTTGCTTGAGCTCTGTGTCGTGCGCCCCGCGTGCCGAAAGTGTCTCCCGGACCATGTGCATGTCAGCGCGCCTGTCCGTGAAACGGCCGTTGGGCCGCCAGCACCCGTGTCCATCGACGAGGATGCCGCGGCCCATCGGCGCGCCATCCGCCGGCTACGTACCCGGCAGGCGGATCTTCTCGTTGAGGTTGCGGAGGTAGAGGGTTTGGTTGGGCGAGATGGCCGCCGGGGCGGTGGTGTTCGGGGCGGCGGGGACGGCGCCCTGCGGCGCGGCGGCCTGCGCGGCGTCCGCCATCGTTGCGGCGGTCCGTAGGCCGTCGGTCGGGTCCTTCGAAAATGACGATCTGTATGGCGCGACGCCCGCACTGTCCCGCAAAACAAAGGCGTTTCGGCCGCTACGTTTCATATGAGAAGAAGAACCACTGTCGGATCCTATGACAAGTGGTCGGAATGCACACTGAAGGTCCGCGTCCAACGGTGAAAGCGACGGACGGTAGCTGGCGTCTTAGAGCGGCACAGTGGACAAGGACACGGGGACACGGACAAGCGGGACAGGGCAGCGTGCACCATCGTGTTGAATTTAAGGAAGACGGCGCGCCGCGACCGTTGAGGACGCTGGCGGCAGCCGTTATCAAGAACTCGCTACAACGTGGGCAGCGGCTACGGCAATGTAAGCACGATTGGGCGGGCCCGGACACTAGCGCGACCCAGCAAGGGCGCCTTACACGGATCAGGAAGAGCCGCTGGAGGAGCTGCAACGCCCAGAACAGTCCGAGGACTCGACCGAGCAGCAGTTTCCTGTAACGTTCGTTTGAACCCACACTCGGCACCGACCCTCCTCAACGGCACCTTTTGCGAGAGATCTCCTTGCTGGAGCGCGATTCTTCTCCTGGCAAGAGCGCGATTCGTGGCCACCGCAACTATGGCGCTCGAAAAGCCGGTATGCCGCCGCTAACCCCCGGTGCGCTCCATGCCTGACGTCCCGGCGTGCTCACCCTGCCTATTCGCCGCCCGGGCCAAACCCAACGTCCCAGGAGCCGAGCGTGGACGCGGTGGTGCTGACAGCGCTACCGCCGGTGCCCGCGGGCCTACCCTCACCGCTGTCGCCGACGGCGGCGGCGGCGGTGCCGCCGGACCTGCGGCTGCAGGCTGGTGAGATGGTGCTGGACGTCGTGCCGAACGTGACGCACATTTGCCCGTTCGATGGCCCTGTCGGCGGCACGCTCATCCTCACCAACCTCAAGCTCATCTTTGAAAGCCTCCAGCCCGAGGACGAGACTAAGCACACCAACCTCAACGTCGCGCAGTGGAAAGGCAATGGCACCGTGCGCCCGTCTCTGCCGCGGCCGGGACCCGAGGTGACGCTCGGCCACATTGACCGCGTGGAGAAGGAAGGTGGCATGCGCACCAAGCGCGAGCACGCGTACTGCATCGTCGTGTACTGCCGCGACGCGCGGCACCTCCGGTTCGCGTTCGTGGCCGAGAATCACTCGCGGCGGCCCTTCTACGACAAGTTGCTGCACGCCGCGTTCCCTGTAACGTTTGGCACGAGTCCACTGTTCTTCGCGATTGTAAACAAGGAGGCATACCCGGGCGGACCCAACGGCTGGCGCCTGCACGACCTGGAGAAGGAGATGGCGCGGCAGGGCGTGCCGCTCGAGGCCGGCTCGCACGGCTGGCGGATCAGCCACGCCAACCGCGAGTACGCACTGTGCGCGTCGTACCCGCAGCGGTGGGTCGTGCCGGCGCAGGCCGACGACGCAATGCTTGCCGCTGTGGCCAAGTTCCGCTCGCGCGGTCGCCTGCCGATCCTGGTGTGGCGGCACCGCCGCACCGGCGCGACCATCACGCGCTGCGCGCAGCCGCTCGTGGGCATGTGGAATCGCAGCGAGGACGACGAGCGTTACCTGGCCATGATCGCCGAAGCGACGCCGCGCACGAACGCCACTGCGGCACGGTCCACCGTGCCGTCGGCCGCGCCATCGCCGTCGACGCGGCTGGTCATCGTGGACGCGCGCCCGCGCGCCAACGCGTTGGCTAACCAGGCCAAGGGCGCCGGCTTTGAGACGAGCAGTGCGTACCCGGACATGCCGCTCGAATTCCTTGACATCCAAAACATCCATGTGATGCGCGAGTCGCTCCGGCAGTTGCAAGCGCTGTGCTTCCCGGGCGTCGAGGAGGCGCAGTGGTACAGCCGCTTGCAGACGTCGCGGTGGCTCGACCACGTGCGACTCTGCCTCGTCGCCGCTCGCCGCATCGTCGACCTCGTCGAGGACGGCATGCCGGTGCTGGTGCACTGCTCCGACGGCTGGGACCGCACGTCGCAGCTCACGTCGCTGGCGCTGCTAATGCTGGACCCGTACTACCGGACGCGGCATGGCTTCGCCGTGCTGGTCGAGCGCGAGTGGGTCGAGACCGGCCACAAGTTTGCGCAGCGCACTGGCCACGGCGACAGCCACGCCGGTGATGACCAACGCGCGCCGATCTTTGTGCAGTTCCTCGACGCCGTCTACCAGCTCGTCGCGCAGTTCCCGTCCGCGTTCGAGTTCAACAGCCGCTTCCTCGTGGCGCTCGTTGATGAGCTCTACAGCTGCCGCTTCGGCACCTTTCTGTACAACACGGACCGCGAGCGTCAGGCTGTCAAGGGCAGCACACCGTCGGTGTGGACATACCTGCTGGCGCCGTCGCCTGTGACCGACACATTCGTCAACCCGCGTTACCGCGCGCAGGAGCGCGTACTGCGGCCGTCCACGGCGATCCGCCGGCTGCGCGTGTGGTCCGAGTATTACGTGCGATGGACGCCGCAGATCGCGCTCGGCACGATGGCGCCGCTCCACGACTGGCAGATCGCCGCGGCGACGGCGCGGCTGTTCGCCGACGGGACCGAGCAGTGAGAAAGAACTGCATAAGTCGTCTGGGAAGCAGTAGCAGTTTTAGAGCAAGTGTTTTTGCGCGGGCCGCGCGTATCACGGCATGCTTATCAAAGTGTAACACTACTGTACAGGTCTAGGGCAGCTCTAAAAACACGGTTTTGCAGATTTTACAGGACCAGCGTGCCGGCCACGTCCTTGCGCTCCCAGATCTGGATGTATGACTCGGACAAGAAGATCATCTGCGGGCTCCGCTCTTCCACGAACAAATCCTGGATCTCCAGCCACTGCTCCTTGGCCTGGCAAGTGTCACGGCAAAGCGACCCAACCACACAACTCGGTTAATTGCGGTCGAACACATGATTGCCATACGCTTGCGCTCTACTTTGTTGAGCAGGTGGATCTTGTACACGCCCTTGCCCGGGCCAGGAAGACCCTCGTGCGTGATATTGGCCAGCAGGTCGTACCGCGTCGCCAGTGACTCGGCGTTGCGGTCGAGCGGCTTGCCCGTGTCCAGATCTGCGCACCGTACCGACAAACATAAGAGTCAAATTTGGGCGCATCAGCATCGTTGAGAACTTCTGCCTTGGGCTCGCGCGCGGCGTACATTCGCTCAGGTCGACGTTCTTGATGGGGAAGTTGATAATGGTTGGGTTCTTCTCGAGCGTCCAGTTGTTCTTGGAAAAGCGCTGCATGATTAGTATCAGGTACGGCGGCAGCTTCTTGATCCGGTACGAGCGCTGCACGGCCTTGCGCGTGTCGACTTGGACGCTTTGGCCGTCGAACTGGTTGAGCAGCGTCGCCAGCGGCACTTGCGGGATGATGTTGCGGTCGAGTTCGTCCTTGAACAGTGGCGGCGGCGGCAGGTTCAGCACCAGGAATAGGTACGGCGTCACCTCCTTCGTCGGCGCCTCTGTGCATGCAAGTGCCAGCGCGCAGGTGTCAGACGGAGGTGGGTGAGAATAACATCGCCTATAAACCAAATATTTGTGCAGCGCGAACCATCCGAGAGGACGTGCTGCTGCTGTGCGGTGTCCTGGTTGATGATGCGCAGCTTGGAGGTCTTGACCTCCACCATGCCTTGGAAGGCGCGAACAATCGCGGACGAACCGGGCGCCTTGGTGCCGCCGAGGTCAAAGTGGAGCTCGTTCAGGAACCAGGTCAAAAAATCGCGCGCGTCCGACTGGACCGAGGTGGTGAAGCGCTTCTTGGACGCGTTCGACACCGCCTGCAGGAGCTCGTGCGGGCTCACGTGGCCTTTGAACAGGCCTGGGCTCCACATCTTGCGTACCAGCTCGCCAAAGGCGTGGACTATATGCCGAGCGCGGCAATGGAGCGCCGTCAAGCAAGTCAACTACAGTTCTTTGAGCGCAAAGATCGCAGGGAGGCACAGCAGGTGTACCGACGGGCGAGCGCGTGAAGCGGCCGTAGTTGGACTCGTCAAGAAAGTAGTTGCGCAGCGCCGGCACGTGCGCGAGAGCCTGTATGACAACGTTGAAGTAGTCGTTGGCTTTGACGTTGTTCAGACCAATGAAGCCTGATCGAATGCATATCAAAGGCGACGTGAGAGCTGTGGGATGAGCCAATCGTTTAATGCCAGTAGCACAGCCTTGCAGGCACTTACCCGGCATGTAGGGCTTGTTGTTGAGGTCGTGGGCGACCTTGACCACTTTGTCCAGGCTCGCGATCTCTTCCTTGGTGAAGTGAGGCTTGATATAGAACTGGCGGCGTTGCAGCCCGTGAACCGACGGCAGGGAGGGCGGCGTCAGCAGCCAAACGGCAGCGCTGCGCTTGTACCCAACTCGCTGCGCGTACCCGGATATTGTCCAGCGACGAGTCAATGATCTCGTAGTCGTCCGGCAGGCAGTACACCTTTGGCCAAGCTCACTCCGGTAGCGTTTCACGATAAAGTTAAAACCGTTTACGAGAGTACCACATAGCGGCACCCGGCTAGACCTTGAGCGTGCGCAGGTTGGCGAAGACGTGGTGGCTGGCGTCCACGCTGTGCAGGTAGGCATACGAGGTGGGCCCGCGGCCCTGGAAGTACTTACCGCACACCAGGCAGGCGTAGACGTTGTGGTCTGAGAGCGACACGGAGCAAAGCTTCTCAAAGTCAAAGTCCAGCATGGGCCGGCGGATGGTGTCCATGTATGGGCAGTTCTTGCCCATGACGGCTTGCGCCTCGCGTCGCTCTGACCGCCGGCTTGAAAGGCGCCGCGCCGCGCCCTCCGCGGTCGCCGCATCGTCGTCGTCGTCCACCCAGGCGGCCGCGGCGTTGCCGTCCGTCGCGGTCGGCGCTGTCGATCGCGCGTCGGCAGCCTCAGTGACGCCAGCCTTGGCTGGGGCCGGGCCCGCCGCAGCTGCCGCGTCGGCCGTTTCGTCCTCGTCGCGGCGCCTTTTGGGCGCCATGGCTGCTGCTGCGACCTGCCAGTCAAACGAAGAATGAACCGAGCCGTATGGGAAGTGCTTGCCCTTGTGCTTCTCCAGCTGCTGCTTGCGTTTTCCGCGGACTTCACACGTGCTTCGCTTCTTGGCCGGACTTAAGCGATGCGCCGGGGTCATATCTCATCTCAATGGAGCCTACCGCATAATACGCGCCCGTCCACCCTTTGTTCTGCCGTTGTTCCGCCGTTCTACCGGTTGAATTCGCTGGAAAAGGGAGCCTTTGTTATGATGAAAGTGCTAGACATGAAGGACCCCCTTCAGTCGCCCATCTCTATGACGTCAGCTATGGCGCGTGTGGCGGGGACGGCGCTGCGCACCCGCTGGGCGGCGGCCGCCGCGGCCCACCCGCTCGCCCGCAGCCATGCCACCGTCGCAGCAGGGCCCACGGCGAGTGCGGACATCGGCCGAACCCTCGGTCCGTACGATGTGGTTATTATTGGCGGCGGGCATGCCGGATGCGAGGCCGCCACGGCCGCCGCGCGCACCGGAGCGCGGACGGTCCTGGTCACGCAACGGCTCGACACTGTAGGCGAGCTGTCGTGCAACCCCTCGTTTGGTGGCGTGGGCAAGGGCACCCTCGTGCGCGAAGTCGACGCCTTGGACGGCGTCTGCGGCCGCATTGCCGGTACGTTGTGCGCCCTACAACCGCTGGGTGGCGGCCCCGATGGAACACGTGGCTCACCTCGACCACACGCACGGAGTTCATTGCTTTCTCAGACGCTGCGGGCATCCAGTTCCGCGTCCTAAACCGCTCCAAAGGGCCGGCTGTCTGGGTGCGTTGCGGATTTAAACCCATTGCGAGGTAATGAGCTATGAACACTGACGTACGCTTATGCCGTCGTCGCCGCCAGCGACTGCGCAGGGCCCTCGCGTGCAAGTGGACCGCAAAATCTACAAGCAAACGATGCAGACACTGCTGGCCTCGTACCCGAATCTGGAGCTGCGTGAGGCCAGTGTGCAGGATGTGCGCCTTGCCGCGGACGCGGGTAACAAGCCGCAGATTACCGGCGTCGTCCTGGAGGACGGCACCGTCCTGCAGACGCCGACTGCCGTCGTCACTACCGGCACATTTCTGCGAGGCGAGATCCACCTCGGTACACGCACCGAACACACGTTTTGGCGTCGCAAGGCACTCGCTGATACTGTGAGGAATCGCTTTGTCTCAGCAAATGCGGTGTCCAGGCCTCAAGTCGTTCCCGGCTGGCCGGATCGGCGAAGCGCCGTCGGTGGGCCTATCGTTCACTCTGCGGCAGGCCGGCTTTCGACTGGGCCGCATGCGCACCGGCACGCCACCACGGCTCTACGGCCCGTCCATCCGCTTCGAGGGTCTGATACCGCAGCTGTCGGACGACCCACCGGTACCGTTGTCGTTCCTGCACCGGACGGTGCCACTGCGCGACCGGCTGCGCGCTTGCTTCCAGACGCGCACGACACTTGCGTCGCACGAGCTGATTCGGCAGCACCTGCACGAGTCGGTGCACATCAAGGAGGAAGTGCGCGGGCCGAGGTACTGCCCATCCATCGAGGCCAAGGTGATCCGTTTCGGCGACCGCGCCGGCCACACCGTGTGGCTGGAGCCGGAGGGTCTCGACACGGAGACAGTGTATCCGAACGGTATCTCCATGTCGTTGCCAGAAGAGGTGCAGCTGCGCGTGCTGCGCACGCTCCCGGGCCTCGAGAACGTCGAGATGCTCCGGCCGGGCTACGGCGTCGAGTACGACTACGTTGACCCGCGGCAGCTGCGCGCCACGCTGGAGACAAAACCCGTCGGAGGGCTCTTCCTCGCCGGCCAGATCAACGGCACCACCGGGTACGGCGTGGCGGTGCGGTTGAGCGACGTGGATTTCATTTGTTGACTGGATATTTGTGGCTCGCGCGCACTTGCGCCCTTCACAGCTATGAGGAAGCCGCGGCGCAGGTCCGTGGCGTACCTGACGTACAGTTGCCGTTCTCGGACCATCCTAACCGTATTGAATGCGTACTGCGCTGCTGCCGTGCGATTCCAGGGCGTGGTGGCAGGGCTGAACGCGGCGCTGAGGGCGCGCGGCCGACCGCCCTTCGTACTGGACCGTGCGGACGCGCTCATCGGTGTCTTGATTGACGACCTGATCACCAAGGGTGCGGACGAGCCGTACCGCATGTTTACCAGGTGCTCGCCGTGAATATGTGTAGTGGTAGTTCAGGAAAGTAGCTTATTACGCATCTACTGCGTTGTTGTGGCTTGGGCTCTAGCCGCTCCGAGTTTCGGTTGACGATCCGCTCGGACAACGCCGACCTGCGCCTGACCCGACGTGGTACGACCCGGCGTTCGTAAGTCTTGGCAGAGTCACCCCTTGCTCATCACGACAAAACCGTCCTCTTTGTTTGGCTCCCGCTGTACAGGACACGAGGCTGGTTGCGTGGGCAAGGACCGTCTGGCCGAGCTGGAGCGGGTCGAGGCTGAGATGGCGCGCTGCCACTATGACCTGCAGGCAAGCCTGTCGCCGCACGAGTGGGTGCGCGTGGGCGTCGCCGTCCGCAACGACGGCGCGCGCCGCAACGCGTTCCGCGTTCTCGCGCACAACGAGGCGAGTGTGGACCGCGTGGTCGACGCGTTGCCGGCGCTGCGGGAGCGCGACCGGACCGTGTTGGAGCGTGTGGCCATCGACGCGCGCTACGACGCGTACCTGGAGCGGCAGGAGGCCGAAATCGCCGCGTTCCGCAAGGACGAAAGCCTGGCGCTACCGGAGGACTTGGATTACCACGCGATGGCGTCGCTGTCGGCGGAGGCGCGCGAGCGGCTGGCCGCAGCGCGGCCGGCAACCCTGGGCGCTGCCAGCCGGCTGCCGGGGATCACGCCGCCGGTGCTAGTGGCGCTCCTCAAGCACGTGCGCCGGACAGGTCCCGGCGCCGCGCGGCCGATGCCCAATGAGTTTGACGCCTGAACATTGTAAAGAAGCCGCCGTATCTGTATATTTGCACATATGTATGTACATGTCGCAGACGTGTACGAGGCGACGGCGTGCATGTCCTCGCATGTCCCGTACCACGGTCATGGTCGCCCGTTCACCCGATTCTGACGCCGTCCCGCCGTTTTCTCCCGCACTATTTGGGCGCTTTTAATAAGGTGGAGCTAAGTAGATGGCGCCTCCTCCACTTTCATACAAGTGCTTCAAACGGTCCTACGCAGGCCGCTGTTGGGGACGACGTTGAGGACTGAGGACGACGAAGAGAATGTCGTAGAGGACGAAGGCGGCGACGAAGCGGACGAAGCAGACGACGAAGGATGACGAAGAGGACGACGAAGCCTGAGGAGGCGGGGATATAAGGACAAGGAGGAGGTCTTATTTATAGGGCAGTAGCGCGTGCAAGTACAAACGTTCCTCTGGCCCTTCGAAAGTACAAGGAGACGCGCGGTCCACAGACGTTCTATGCCGCATTGCATGCCGCCCGACGGACTCTACTGAGTGTGTGCCAAATAACACCTGAGATCCTCTGCCGAGCGGAGGCCGAGCCTTCGGGCTCCCCCGCCCCATCGCGACAGCACGATGGGCAATATTGTCTCCGGCGCGACGACGGTATCCGCCGGCCCGCTGGAGCAGTACGTCCAGGAGCTGGCCGGCATGAACAACGGCAAGTACGAGATCAAGGGCAACACACGGTACGCAGCGCCGTCCGCGCGACTACGCGTCCACCGTCTTTGCCGCTCTGACGCAACCGTCGCCCCGGGGAACCGACTTCGGCTGCCGCCAGGTTCTACAAAACCGTCAAGGCAGAGCATGCCGAAGGACCCGTGATCGTCAAATTCTTTATTAAGCCGGATCCGTCCTTCTCGCTCGCTGAGTACCGGCAAAAACTGCAGGTGCGGTACCGAGGCGCATCTGCTGGCCTACCGCTGGAACTGGGCTAATGTTCCCCTGCTGCCGTTCGGCACATATGCGTGAACCCACCGCAGGACGTGCAACGCGACCTACAGCACACTCCCAACTGCTTCGGCCCACAGATCATTCACGAGACAGACAAGGCCGGCTTTGTCGTGCGACAGGCATTCTACGTCTCCCTGTACGACCGCATCTCCACGCGGCCGTTCCTGTCCAACCTAGAGAAGCGCTGGATCACGTTCCAGCTCCTGAGCGCGGTGGCGCAGGCGTACGGAAATGTGCAGTGCAACCCAAGGCTACGCGCGGTTTGTAACCGCTGGCCGTGGCTGGTGCCGCAATGCGGGCTTCCTGGCGATGGTGGGCACAGACACAGCTGTGGCGTGACGCACGGCGATATCAAGGCAGAGAATGTCATGCTCACCACATGGTCGTGGCTATACCTAACCGACTTTGCGACGCCCTACAAGGTCCGCAGTCGTGGGCAGCGGCACAATTCGGTGGCTGCCTGGCGACGCTGACGGCGGCGGCGCCTGCACGCCGCTACGTGCTCGTTTGTTCTCGCAGCCCACGTTCCTGCCCGAGGACTACCCAGCTGATTTTTCCTTCTTCTTCGACACGACGGGCCGCCGCACCTGCTACATCGCGCCCGAGCGGTTCTACCTGGTAGACAGCGCGGACCAGGCACCAAAGCAGGTGCGGTTGTGCTCCACCTTGTGAGTATAGGGGACCAAGCGCCGCAGCTGAGCGCACGTGCGCCATCGGGTTGGACGTATCGGGATCGACTGGCTTCAGACGCCTGTCACGCCAGCCATGGACATCTTCTCGATAGGCTGCGTCATCGCAGAGCTGTTCACGGAGGGCGCGCCCCTGTTCAACCTGTCGCAGCTCTTGGACTACCGCGTCGGCGAGTACTCGCCAAAGGAGCACCTGAACAAGTGCGGGTCGTGCAAGACGTGGCGGGTTCAAAGCCGCAGACACTAAACAGCTCACGCTCTTATCCGGCACGACGCTACGACTTCGCAGGATCGACGACCCGGCGGTGCGCGAGATGGTGTGGCACATGATTCAGCTAAACCCGGACGACCGCTACACGGCCGAGGAGTACCTGGAAAAGTATGTTCGCCGCTCATGACACCGAAG
>Ga0180215_1003441_pt1 | contig 14846 bp, 12 predicted proteins | sample eDN3rd37CBELigBY_FD_128871 | JGI IMG/M metagenome (GOLD analysis project Ga0180215, IMG submission 128871) | Enriched backyard soil microbial communities from Emeryville, California, USA - eDNA 3rd pass 37_C BE-Lig BY (version 2) (version 2) | ecosystem: Environmental > Terrestrial > Soil >...
CGCGTCATCGCACGCGTCACATCATCCAGCATCCTCACCTTTGCGCTCGCCCTGACCACGGCCATCGCAGTCTCGATCCCGGCGAAAGCCGACGTCATAGCGTTCTCGGCCCGCGTTCGCGCGATGAAGGTCGCCGTCGTCGGCTACCCCAACGTGGGGAAGTCCTCGCTCGTCAACCGCCTGTCGGGCTCGCGCCAGGCGGTCGTGCACGAGCGCCCCGGTGTCACGCGCGACCGCAACGAGATCCCCACCGAGTGGAACGGCAGGCGCTTCACGCTCGTCGACACCGGCGGCATGGACGAGCGCGACCTCGACCCGATCGCCGGCTCGATCCGCGAGCAGGCCCAGGCCGCGCTCAGCGACGCGCACGTCGCGGTGCTCGTCATCGACGCGAAGGCCGGCGTGCGGCCCGGCGACGAGGAGATCGCCGACCTCCTGCGCCGGTCGCGGGTGCCCGTCCTCGTGGCCGCGAACAAGGTCGACGACGTCAAGGACGTGCCGCTCGCCGGAGACGCCTACCGCCTCGGGCTCGGCGAGCCGGTCGCCGTCTCGGCAGCGCAGGGCCTCGGCACGGGCGACCTGCTCGACCGCATCGTCGAGCTCCTGCCCGAGGACGAGCCCGAGCCCGACGAGGACGTCGTGCGCCTGGCGGTGATCGGCCGGCCGAACGTCGGCAAGTCCTCCATGGTCAACAAGCTGCTCGGCGCCGAGCGCGTGATCGTCTCCGAGGTCGCCGGGACCACCCGCGACGCCATCGACCTGCCGCTGGAGGTCGACGGGCGATCGGTGATCCTCGTCGACACCGCGGGCCTGCGCCGCCAGGCGAAGGTCACCCAGGACGTCGAGTACTACACGGCCCTGCGCTCGCAGCGGGCGGCCGAGCGCGCGGACGTCGCGATCGTCGTCTGCGACGCCACGGAGGGCGTCACGTCCCAGGACTTCCGCGTCGCCGAGCTGGCGATGGGCGCGGAGTGCGCGACCGTGCTCGTCCTCAACAAGTGGGACGTCACGGAGATGGACGAGGACGACCTCAAGCGCGAGCGGGCGAAGGTCACGCAGAAGATGCGCCAGCGCCCGAAGGTCCTCACCGCGAGCGCGAAGACCGGCCGCGGCCTGGAGCGGGTGCTGCGCGAGGCGCTCGCCCTCGCCGACCGCGCGCGCAACCGCATCCCGACGCCCGAGCTGAACCGGTGGCTGTCGGAGGTGCTGCAGGCGCGCCAGCCGCCCATGCGCCAGGGCCACCGCCTCAAGCTCATCTACGCCGCGCAGATCGGCGAGCGCCCGCCGCGGTTCGCCATCCAGGTCAACAATCGCTCGCGCGTCACGCGCGAGTACGCCTACTTCCTCGAGAACCGCCTCCGCGCGCGCTTCGGCCTCGACGGCGTCCCGGTCATCGTCGACTTCGTCGAGCGCAAGCAGCGCCGCAGCGAGCGCTAGGTCGCCCGGCCGCGCAGGTACGCCGCGGCGTCCATCGGCCTGCCGCCCGGCGGCTGCACTCGCAGCAGCTCCAGCCCGTGCCAGGTGAGCGTCCCCGGGCCGCCGTCGCCGACCCGGGCCTCGTGCACGCCCAGCCACGTCCCGTCGTCGAGCCGCACGCGGGCGCCGATGTGCGGGTGCAGCGCGCGCACGATGCGCTCGTTGACCTCCGGCGGCGCGTCGGGGTCCAGCGTGCGGTCCTCGGCGGTGATGCGCTCGGCGTACGTCACGCCCTCCTCGGGCTGCTCGCGGCACGGCGGCGACTCCTCCAGCGCCCGGGCCAGCAGCGCCGCGCCGCGCTCCTCCAGCCGCTCGGCCAGCGTCCCGTACGTGTCGTCGGGATGGATCGGCTCGGGCTCGGCGAGGCACACCGGCCCGCTGTCGAGGCCCTCCGTGAGGCGCATGACCGACACGCCCGTCTGCGTGTCGCCCGCCATGATCGCGCGCTCGATGGGCGCCGCCCCGCGCCAGCGCGGCAGCAGGGAGGGGTGGAGGTTCAGGATCCCGCGGCTCAGGAGCGGCTCGCGGATGATGGCCCCGTAGGCGCACAGGACGATCGCGTCGTCCTCGCCGAGGTCGACCGCGTTGACGTCCTCGGGCTGCAGCAGGTCGATGCCCAGCTGGCGCGCGGTCTCGGCCACCGGCGGCGGCTGGAGCCTGCGCCCGCGGCCCTTCGGGCGGTCCGGCCGGGTCACGACGAGGCGCGGACGGTGGCCGAGCCCCGTCAACCGCGTCAGCACGCCGGCGGCGAACTCCGACGTGCCCAGGTAGATCAAGCCGGCTGCATCTCCCGCAGCGCCCGCATCGCGGCCTTGCGCTGCTCCTTCGTCGTGCGGTCGAGGATGAGGACGCCGTCCAGGTGGTCGATCTCGTGCTGGATGCAGCGCGCCTCCAGCCCGGACGCCTCCACGCGGATCTCGTCGCCGTGCTCGTCGCGGGCGCGGACGCGGACGTGCACCGGCCGCTCGACCTCGACGTGGACGCCGGGGATGCTCAGGCAGCCCTCCTCGGCGACCTCCGTCTCCTCGCCCGACCATTCGATCTCCGGGTTGACGAGCGCGGTGAGCGGGCTCTCGGGCTCGATGCGGTAGACGAGCACGCGGTGCGAGACGCCGATCTGCGGGGCGGCGAGCCCGATGCCCATCGCGTCGTGCATGAGCGAGCCCATCCGGCGAACCTCTTCGCGCAGCTCGTCGTCGAAGCGGTCGACCTCGCGCGCGCGGGTGCGCAGCACGGGATCGCCGATCTTGAGGATGTGCGACAGGGCCGCGGCGCGTCGCGCGGCGACCTCGGGATCGAGCTGCTCGGTGTCCTCTGCCATGCCCGATCCAGGATAGTTACTGGGGGTCGACGTCCACGGAGAGCGAGACGCCCTTCACGCGGGCCGCGGCGACCGCCTCGCCGACGGAGCGCACCGCCGCCCGGCGCGCCGTGGTCTTCAGCAGCAGCTGCGCGCGCTCGCGACCGCGCAGGCGGAACAGCGGCGCGGGGCCGAGCACGCTCGCGTGCCGCACGCGCGCGCCGATGGCGCCCGCCGCCTCGAGCGCGGGCCCCTGCTCCTCGGCGGAGCACACGATCCGGATGAGCGTGGAGAACGGGGGATAGGCGAGCGCCTCACGCCGGGCGAGCTCGCCCTCCAGGAACCCGTCGGCGTCGTGGCGCGCGGCGGCGGCGATCGACGGCGCCTCGGGCGCGAGCGTCTGGACGAGGACGCGCCCCAGGGTGTCCCCGCGGCCCGCCCGGCCGGCGAGCTGGGCGACGAGCGCGAACGTCCGCTCCTCCGCGCGGAAGTCGGGGAAGCGCAGGGTGGCGTCGGCGTCCACGACGACGCCGAGCGCCACGTCCGGGAAGTCGTGGCCCTTGGCGACCATCTGCGTGCCGACGAGGACGGCGCGCTCGGCGCGCTCGAACGCCTGCAACACGCTCGCGGGGTCGCGCACGTCGGCGTCCAGTCGCAGCACCTCGTGGCCGAGCGCGCCCAGGTCGTGCTCGAGCCGCTCGGTGCCCGTGCCGTGGCGCGCGACGCTCACCGAGCCGCACTCGCCGCAGGATCGGGGCACGCGCTCGCGGTGCCCGCAGTGGTGGCAGGCGAGCATGCCGCCGGCGCGGTGCAGGACGAGCGACACGTCGCAGTTCGGGCACGTCCAGGCATGCCCGCACGTGCGGCAGTCGACGAAGTTCGACCAGCCGCGGCGGTTGAGCAGCACGATCGCCTTGCGCGCGTCGGCGAGCGCGTGCACCGTGTCCGGGTGCAGCGCGCCGTCCGTGCCGCGCATGTCGACGATCTGCACGTCGGGAAGCGGCGCGCCGTCCACCCGGCGCGGGAGGCGCAGCCGCCGCAGCGCCCGCACGCTCTCCGGCCGCGGCGTGGCGCTGCCGACGAGCAGGACGGCGTCGTGGTCGGCGGCGCGCTTCCACGCGACGCGCCGGGCGTCGTACCGGGGGTCGCCCTCGTGCTTGTAGGAGGCGTCGTGCTCCTCGTCGACGACGACGAGGCCGATGTCGCCGATCGGCGCGAACACCGCCGAGCGCGGCCCGACGCACACGCGCGCCTCGCCTGCGCGGAGCCGGTGCCACTCGTCGCGCCGCTCGCCCGCCGAGAGCCGGGAGTGCAGCACGGCGACGGTGTCGCCGAAGCGCTCGGCGAAGCGCGAGACGATCTGCGGCGTCAGCGCGATCTCCGGCACGAGCACGATCGCGCCGCGGCCGCGCGCGAGCGCCGCGGCGGCCGCCTGCAGGTACACCTCCGTCTTGCCCGAGCCGGTGACGCCGTGCAGGAGCAGCCGGGCCGCGTCGCGCGCCTCGATGGCGGCCTCGATCTCCGCGAGCGCCGCGGCCTGGTCGGCCGTGAGCTCGGGCTGCGCGCGCCGTGCGCCCACCTGCGCGTGGTGTGGCGCGCGCCGCACCGGGCGGCGCTCCAGCCGCACGAGCCCCCTGCGCTCCAGGCGCCGCAGCGCGGGCAGGTCCGCCCCCGCGACGCGCGGCCCGCTCTCGCGCAGCGACCGCAGCAGCTCGGCCTGCCGCGGGGTCAGGCCCTCGCCGTCGGCGATGGCCTGCGCCCACCACGCCATGCGGGCCTTCGCGCCCGGCTGCGGCGCGACGAGCGAGAGGGCGCGGGCGGGCGTCGAGCAGTACTCCTCGGCGATCCAGTGCGCGAGCGCCACGAGGTCGGGCGGCAGCTCGGCGTCGAGCACCTCGCGGGGCGCGACGAGGCGCTCGTCGTCGACATCGGACGCGTCCGCGACGCCCACGACCACGCCGAGCACGTCGCGGTGGCCGAACGGCACGACGAGCATCGAGCCGACGCCCACGCCCTCCGGGCGCAGGTAGTCGAACGGCCCGCGCAGCGCCCGGGCCGTGGTGATCGGCTCGACCTTCGCGACCCGCGGCATGCCGTCCACTATGGGCCATCGCGCGGCCGGCATCCGCGCCGCCGCGCCGGTCGCGCGGGGGACGCCCCGTGCCCGGCTAGCCTCGGATCGGCCGTGCTGGCACAGAGCTCCTCCGTCACACCCGCCCGCCAGGCCGCCTTCGCCGTGCTGCGCCGGGTGGCCGAGCAGGGCGCCTACGCAGACCGCGCGTTCCACGCCGAGGCCCGCGACCTCGCGGGCCGCGAGCGCGCGTTCGCGCGCCAGCTCGCGTACGGGACGGTCCAGCGGCTCGGGACGCTCGACCACCACATCGCCGCCCTCGCGCGCCCCGTCGAGCGGCTGGACCCGGCGGTGGCGGCGGCGCTGCGGCTCGGCCTGTTCCAGCTGCTGTACCTCGACGGCGTCCCCGACCACGCCGCCGTCGCGGAGAGCGTCGAGCTCGCCAAGTACGAGGGCGAGCGGCGCGGCGGCCACCGTCTCGTCAACGCGGTGCTGCGCCGCGCCGCCCGCGAGCGCCCCCGCCCGCCGGGCGACGCGACGCCCGCCGCGGCCGCGATCCACCACTCCCAGCCGCGCTGGCTCGTCGACCTCTGGTGGCGGCAGTTCGGCGCCGACGAGGCGCGTGAGCTGCTCGCCTCGACGAACCGCCCGGCCGAGCTGGCCCTGCGCGTGAACACGCTCGTCACCGACAGCGCGTCGCTCGCGGGCGCGCTGCCCGTGCCGACCAGGCCGTGCAGCGTGCTGCCCGACGAGGGGCTCGTCGTCGACGGCCCGTTCGACGCCCACGGCCATCCGCTGTTCGCGGCCGGCGCCTACCAGCCGCAGTCGCGCGCCTCCATGCGCGTCGCGCCCGCGCTCGATCCGCAGCCCGGCGAGCGCGTGCTCGACCTGTGCGCCGCGCCCGGGGGCAAGACGACGCACCTCGCCGCGCGCATGGGCGACCGCGGCAGCATCGTCTCGGTCGAGCGCCACGCCGGGCGCGCGCGAGCGCTCGAGCGGACCGTGGGCCGGATGCGCGCGAGCTGCGTCGAGGTGCGCGTGGGCGACGCGGCGGAGATGACCTTCGCGCCCGAGTTCGACCGCGTCCTCGTCGATCCGCCGTGCTCGGGCCTGGGCACCCTGCAGGGCCACCCCGACCTGCGCTGGCGTATGACGCCGGAGAAGATCGAGGAGCTGGCCGAGCTGCAGGAGCGCATCCTCGAGCGGGCGCTCGGGGCCCTTCGCCCCGGCGGGACGCTCGTCTACAGCACCTGCACGCTCACGGTGCGCGAGAACGAGGACGTGCTGCGCCGCCTCGGCCTCGAGCCGGCGTCCGTCGCGCGCGTCCTGCCGCACCAGGAGCGCACCGAGGGGTTCACGATCGCCACGGTGACGCCCTGATGCGCGAGGATGAGGGCATGGATCTCGGCCCCGTGTGCCCGGGCTGCAAGGAGCCGTGGCTGCGCCCGACGAACCTGCCCGGCCGCTACCGGTGCGTGAACTGCCTGCACCGGTTCGAGCTCGTTTCGGTGTGCCCCGAGTGCGGGGAGCATTCGACGATCGTCCGCATGTCCTCGACAGCGATCATGCGCTGCGTGCACTGCGATTCGTCGATGCTGCAGCCCATATGAGCGCGATCCGCGTCGCGCCGTCGATCCTCTCAGCCGACTTCGCTCGCCTCGCCGAGCAGGTCCGCAGCGTGACGGACGCCGGCGCGACCGTCATCCACGTCGACGTCATGGACGGCCACTTCGTCCCCCCGATCACGATCGGGCCGCTCGTCGTAGGCGCGCTGCGCGACGCGCTGCCCGACGAGATCTACCTCGACTGCCACCTCATGATCGAGCAGCCCGAGCGCCAGATCGACGAGTTCGTGCGCGCCGGAGCCGACGGGATCACGATCCACGCGGAGGCCACGCCCCACCTGCACCGCGTGCTGACGCAGATCCGCGAGGGCGACTGCCGCGCGGGGCTGGCATGCAACCCTGGCACGCCGGTCACGTGGCACGAGACGCTGCGCGGGCACTACGATCTCGCGCTCGTCATGACGGTGAATCCCGGCTGGGGAGGCCAGGCGTTCATCCCCGAGACGCTCGAGAAGGTGCGGACCCTGCGCGCCGCGCTGGGGCCCCACGCGCTCATCGAGGTCGACGGGGGCGTCGACGTGGACACGGCGCGCCGTTGCGTGGAGGCCGGCGCGACGTGGCTGGTCGCCGGATCGGCCATCTTCGGGTCGGCCGATCCGGCCATCTCGTACAACCAGATCGCCCGAGCGGCGGAGTGGGGCTAGCCGTACCGGGGGCACTACCTGAGCGGGTCATCCTTACCTCGTGGCGCACACAGTGCTGATCGTCGACGACCACCCGAGCTTCCGCGCCACGGCACGGATGCTCCTGGAACTCGAGGGATACGAGGTCGTCGGCGAGGCGCCGGACGGCCTCAGCGCCGTCGCCGAAGCGCAGCGTCTGCAGCCGGATCTCGTCCTCCTGGACGTCAACCTGCCCGACATCGACGGCTTCGACGTCGCGTCGCGCATCACGACGGACGACGGCGCCCCGGCCGTCGTCCTCATCTCCAGCCGCGAGGGCGCTGACTTCGGGCCGCTCATCCGACGCAGCGGCGCCAAGGGCTTCATCGCCAAGGCGGACCTCTCGGGATCGGCGATCGAGGAGCTGCTCGCGTGCGGGTGACGGGCCTGCGCCCGGCCCTCGTCGCGATCGGGGGACTGGGTGCGCTGCTCACGGCCCTCGCCGTCTGCCTGACCCTCACCGCGCAGCACTACGAACTGCGCGGCGTGAACGCCGCGATCACCTTCGCCGTCCTCGTCGGCTACATCGGCACCGGCCTGTTCGCGTGGTACCGCCGGCCGCACAACCGCACGGGCCTGCTGATGACGACGGTGGGCTTCACCTACTTCCTGACGGTCCTCACGGCGTTCGAACAGGACGTCGTCTTCACGTTCGGGGTGCTGTTCTCGAACGTCTTCCTGGTCGTCGCGCTGCACATGGTGCTCGCGTTCCCCACCGGGCGGCTCCCGACCCCGGGCCTGCGCCGGCTCGTGGGGGCGACCTACCTCTTCTCCGTCGTCTGCCAGCTGGCCTTCCTGCTCGTCACGCCCGACTGGTGCCCGACGTGCTCCACGCCGCTGCCCGACAACGTCTTCGCCGTCACCGACTCGCCGACGGCGTCGGACGCCATCCTCATCGTCGCGTCGGTCTTCGCCACCGGCGTGCTGGCCGCCTCGGCCACCGTGCTCCTGCGCCGCTGGCGCGCCGCGACGCGCCCCGCCCGCCGGGCGCTCGGGCCGGTCCTCTTCACGGGCCTCGCGCTCATCGCCGCCCTCACCGCGCTCTTCGCGATCCAGGCGGTCGACAGCTCGGGCACCGTCGTGGACGTCGCGGCGATCCCCGCGATGCTCGCGTTCGCGGCGCTGCCGTTCGCGTTCCTCGCGGGGCTGCTGCGCAACCGCTGGTCGCGCGCCGGCGCGGTGACCGAGCTCGTCGAGCGGCTCGGCGTCGAGCGGGCGTCGCTCACGGAGACGCTCGCCGCCGCGATGGGCGACCCGACGCTGCAGCTCGCCTACTGGCTGCCGGACCCGGGGAAGTTCGTCGACAGCACGGGGCACGCGATGGAGGTGCCCGGCGACGACGACCCCGTGCGCGCGGCGACGATGGTCGAGCGCGACGGCGAGCGCATCGGCGCGCTCGTCCACGACCGGTCCCTGTGCGAGGAGCCCGAGCTCGTCGGGACGGCGGCGGCCGCCGCCGCCCTCGCGATGGCCAACGAGCGCCTGGAGGCCGAGCTGCGCGCCCGGCTGGAGGAGCTGCGCGAGTCGCGGGCCAAGCTCGTCGAGACGAGCCTCGCCGAGCGCCAGCGCCTGGAGCGCGACCTCCACGACGGCGCCCAGCAGCGCCTCGTCGCGCTCTCGCTGCAGGTGCACGTCGCCCGCGCGAAGATCACGAGCGATCCCGACGCGGCCGGCGCGATCCTCGACCGCGCGCGCGACGAGCTCAACCTCGCCCTGGAGGAGCTGCGCGAGCTCGCGCGCGGCATCCACCCGGCCGTCCTCACCGACCGGGGCCTGGGCGCGGCGATCGCCGGGCTCGCCTCCCGCTTCCCGATGCCGGTGCAGGTCCTCACCACGCCCCTCGCGCGCCTGCCCTCGGCCGTGGAGGCGGCCGCCTACTTCGTCGTATCCGAGTCCCTCGCCAACATGGCCAAGCACGCGGGCGCCTCGCACGCGACCGTGCGGGTCGCCCGCCAGAACGGCGTGGCGCTCGTCGAGGTCTCAGACGATGGCTGCGGTGGCGCCTCGTTGGAGGCGGGCAGCGGTCTGAGGGGTCTCGCAGATAGGCTCGCCGGACTGGACGGCCGACTGGAGGTCGTCAGCCCACCAGGCGAGGGCACAACCGTCCGAGCGAGGATCCCATGCGAGTCGTCGTAGCTGAGGACAGCGTGCTGCTGCGGGAAGGCGTCGTGCGCCTCCTGCAGGAGGCAGGCATGGAGGTCGTCGGCCAGGCCGGCGACGCGGACGACCTGCTCCGCAAGGTGCGCGCACACAAGCCCGATGTCGCCCTCGTCGACATCCGCATGCCGCCGACGCAGACCGACGAGGGCCTGCGTGCCGCAGCGAAGATCCGCGCCGAGCAGCCGGAGACCGGTGTCCTCGTCCTGTCGCAGTACGTGGAGGAGGCGTACGCACTGGAGCTGCTGGCCGAGAACGCCGAGGGCGTCGGCTATCTGCTCAAGGACCGCGTCGCCGACGTGGAGCGCTTCGTGGACAGCGTGCGTAGGGTGGGTGAGGGCGGTTCGGCACTCGATCCCGAGGTCGTCGCCCGCCTCGTGGGCCGCAGGCGCCGCGAGGACCCGCTCTCGGCACTGAGCCCGAGGGAGCGGGAGGTCCTCGGCCACATGGCGGAGGGCCGGTCGAACCACGGCATCGCCGAGGCGCTCGTCGTCACCGAGCGTGCCGTCGAGAAGCACGTGACCAGCATCTTCACGAAGCTGAACCTGCCCCCGGCCGAGGATGACCACCGCCGCGTCCTGGCGGTGCTCACCTACCTGCGCTCCACATGACAGACATCGTCTCCGCCACCGACCTTCACCGGCGCTACGGCGAAGGTGAAGCGGCCGTCGACGCCCTCGCGGGCGTGACGGTGGGCTTCCCACCCGGCGCCTTCACCGCGATCATGGGCGCGTCCGGCTCCGGCAAGTCGACGCTCATGCACTGCCTCGCCGGCCTCGACACCCCGACGTCCGGCACGGTCGTCATCGACGGCGTCGAGCTCGGGACGCTCAGCGACGCGAAGCTCACCGAGCTGCGTCGCGACAAGGTCGGGTTCATCTTCCAGGCGTTCAACCTTCTGCCGGTGCTGACGGCGGAGGAGAACCTCCTGCTGCCGCTGACGATCGCCGGCCGCAAGCCCGACCGCGAGTGGGTCGAGCAGCTCATCGAGACGGTGGGCCTCGCCGACCGCCGCACGCACCGCCCGGCGGAGCTGTCCGGGGGCCAGCAGCAGCGCGTCGCCGTGGCGCGCGCGCTCGTGCACAAGCCCGCGGTGGTCTTCGCGGACGAGCCGACCGGCAACCTGGACTCCAAGTCCTCCGCCGACGTGCTCCGGCTGCTGCGCGGCGCGGTCGACGACTTCGGCCAGACCGTCGTCATGGTGACCCACGACCCCGACGCGGCGGCCATCGGCGACCGGATCGTGGAGCTCGCCGACGGGCGCATCGTGCGCGACGAGGCCGTGGTCGCCGCCCAGCCATGACCCGGTACGTCTTCCGGGGGCTCGGCGCGCGCAAGCTGCGGACCGCGCTGACGGCGCTCGCCGTCGTGCTGGGCGTGGCGATGATCGCGGGGACCTACGTCCTCACGGACACGATCGACGAGGCGTTCTCGGAGGTCTTCCAGACCGCCAGCGAGGGCGTCGACGTCTCCGTCACCGGCGCCAGGCCCGCCGGCTTCGGGTCGGGCCAGGCCCCGCCGCCGATCGAGGAGTCGCTCCTGCAGCGCGTGCAGGACGTCGACGGCGTCCGCGTCGCGGAGGCCGGCGTCTTCCAGCAGGTCACGATCCTCGACAAGGAGGACGAGCGCGTGGGCGTCGGCGGCGCGCCGAACTTCATGGCCTCCGTGAGCGAGCCGCCGTTCGACGCCTTCCGCTTCGTGCGGGGCGCCCCGCCGCGCACCGCCGACCAGGTCGGCCTCGACCTCAAGACCGCCGAGGACAAGGGCTTCCGCGTCGGCGACCGCATCAGGGTCGTCGGCCTGCCGGGGGCGAAGACCTACACGATCTCGGGCATCGCCCGCTTCGGCCAGGAGTCGTCGCTCGCGGGCGCGGCGGTCGCGATCGCGACGCTGCCCGAGGCGCAGCGGATGGCCGGCTACGAGGGCAAGGTCGACTCCATCTCGGTCGCCGGCGACGACGGCGTCTCCCCGACGGAGCTCAAGGAGCGCGTCGCCGCGGCGCTCCGCGGCGAGCCGGTCACCGTCCGCACCGGCGAGGAGGAGGCCAACCGCCAGGCGAGCGACCTGCAGGACCAGCTCGCGTTCCTGCAGACCGCCCTGCTCGTGTTCGCCGGCATCGCCGTCTTCGTCGGCGCGTTCGTCATCTACAACACGTTCTCGATCACCGTCGCACAGCGCACGCGCGAGCTCGCGCTGCTGCGCACCCTCGGCGCCTCGCGCCGGCAGGTCCTGTGGTCGATCGTGGCCGAGGCGCTCGTCGTCGGCCTGGCGTCGGCCATCATCGGCCTGCTCGCGGGCCTGCTGCTCGCCCAGGCGCTGCAGGAGCTCTTCAAGGCGGTCGGCGCCGACCTGCCGACGACCGACTCCGTCGTCCGCGCGCGCACGATCATCGTGGCGCTCGTCGTCGGCACCGTCGTCACGGTCGTGGCGAGCCTCGCCCCGGCGCTGCGCTCCACGCGCATCGCTCCCGTCGTGGCGCTGCGCGAGGGGCTCGTCGAGCAGCGCCGCGGGCGCGGGCGCCGCACCGCGTTCGCCGCGGTGCTGCTCGTGCTCGGGCTCGCGGCGCTCATCGCCGGCCTCGTGGACGGCGAGCTGTCGCTCATGGGCCTGGGCGCCGTCGTGATCTTCCTCGCCGTCGCGATGCTCAGCCCGCTGCTCGTGCGCCCGCTCGCCGCGGTCGTCGGACGGCCGCTGGAGCGCGTCACCGGCATCACGGGGCGCCTCGCGCGCGAGAACACGCTGCGCAACCCGGGGCGCACCGCGGTGACCGCCGCGGCGCTCATGGTCGGCGTCGCGGTCGTCGCGTTCGTCGCGATCTTCGCCGCCGGGCTGCGCGGGTCGATCGAGCGCTCCGTGGACAGCACGTTCCCGGCGGGCAACCTCATCGTCGTCGACCAGGACGGCTTCAGCCCCGTGTCCGAGCAGGCGGCGCGCGCGATCGGCGAGGTGCCGGGCGTCGACACGGTCGCCGGCGTGCGCTTCGCCTCCGCGCAGGTGCAGGGCCGCACCGGCACGACGCCCGTCATCGGCATCGACACGGGCGCCGCCACGCGGCTGTACCGCGCCGAGTGGGCGGAGGGCTCCGCGGCGACGTGGGGGCAGCTCGGCGACGACGGCGTCGTCGTCGACAAGAACAGCTCGATCGGGAAGGGCAGGCAGGTCGGCGACCGGCTCGTGCTCACGACGCCGACCGGCGAACGGGTGACCTACGTCGTCCGCGGCCTGCTCGACGCCGGCGACTTCTCCCTGCTCGGCGGCGGCATCGTCGTGCCGAACGACCGGCTCTCGCGCGACTTCAACGTGCGCGGCGACGCGTTCGTCTTCGTCGAGTTCGCCCGCGGCGCGGACCGGCGCGCGACGCGCGCGGAGATCGACCGGCTGCTCGCCGAGCGGTTCCCCAACGCGCAGTCGCAGACGCGCGAGGAGTTCAAGGACGAGCAGAATGCGCAGCTCGATCCGCTGCTCGTGCTGATCTACGTCCTGCTCGCACTCTCCGTCCTCGTGTCCGTGTTCGGCATCATCAACACCCTGGCGCTCTCCACGTACGAGCGCACCCGGGAGCTGGGGATGCTGCGCGCGATCGGGACGTCGCGACGGCAGGTCCGCAGCATGGTGCGCCAGGAGGCCGTCATCACGTCGCTCATCGGCGCGGTGCTCGGGGTGGTGCTGGGCGTGCTGCTCGCCCTGCTCGTCTCGCGGCCGCTGGCGGACGAGGGCTTCACGCTGACGTTCCCCGTCGGCACGCTGCTGATCCTGCTCGTGCTCGCCGCGGTGTTCGGCGTCCTCGCGGCGATCGGCCCCGCGCGACGCGCGGCCCGGCTCGACGTCCTACGGGCGCTCGCGTACGAGTGACGCTGCTCGAGCCCCAGGGATCGCCCGAGCGGCGCAGGTCGCGCTCGCTCGTCGCGCTCTCGGAGCTCTCGTGGCGCCTCCTCGTCTGCCTCGCGGCCATCGCGGTCGTCGCGTGGGCGCTGTGGCAGGTGCGCTTCGTCGTGCTGCCGGTGTTCATCGCGCTGCTGCTGACCACGGTGCTCGTGCCGCCGGCGAACGCGCTGCGCCGCGTCGGCCTCCCGTCCGGGCTCGCGACGCTCGTCGTGTTCGTGTCGTTCATCGGGACGGTCGCGCTGATCATCGCCCTCCTCGCCCAGCCGGTCGGGGACGAGATGGGCGAGCTGGGCCGGCAGATCCGCGCGGGGGCCGATGAGCTCGGCGAGTGGCTCACCGAGACGCCGCTCGGCCTCTCCCAGGAGGACGTCGACGAGGCGATCCGCGACGTGGAGTCGAGCATCAGCAGCAGCGCCGGCACAGTCGCCTCGGGCGTCGTCAGCGGCGCGGTGATCGTCGCGGAGGTCTTCGCGACGATCATCCTGACGCTGTTCCTGACGTTCTTCTTCGTCAAGGACGGCGCGATGATGTGGCGCTGGATCCTCCGCGCGTTCCCCCGCACGCACCGCGACCGGGTCGGCGAGATCGGCCAGGCCGCATGGACGGTGCTCTCCTCGTACGTGCGCGGCCTCGGGTTCGTGGCGACCGTCGACGCGACGTTCATCGGCCTCGCGCTCGCCGTCATCGGCGTCCCGCTGGTCCTGCCGCTCGCGGTCGTGACGTTCTTCGCCGCCTTCTTCCCGATCGTCGGCGCCGTCACGGCAGGCGCCGCGGCAGCGCTCGTCGCGCTCGTCTCCAACGGCGTGGTCGACGCGCTGCTCGTCGTGGCGGCCGTGGTCGCGGTCCAGCAGATCGAGGGCAACCTGCTGTACCCGCTCGTCATGGGCCGGACGGTCGAGCTGCACCCGGCCGTCGTCATCACCGTGGTGGCGATCGGCGGCGTCCTCGGCGGGATCCTCGGGGCGTTCCTCGCCGTCCCGGTGACCGCCGTGCTCAGCGCGACGATCCCGATCCTCCGCGGCGCCGACGACAACGGGCTGGAGACCGCTGCGGTCCTCGCCGCTGCCGAGGGCGGGGCTCAGCAGGAGCACGCCGACGAGCGCTCGGAGCCTTGACAAATATTCTTGTCAATGATGGGATGGCCGCGTGCTCGAGCTCGAGGTCATCGACGCGCCCCAGCGCGCCGTCGTGGCGCTGGACCCGATCCGCGGCCGCCTGCTGGCCGAGCTCGCCGAGCCGGCCTCCGCGGCGGCGCTCGCCGAGCGGGTCGGGCTGACGCGGCAGAAGGTCAACTACCACCTGCGCACGCTGGAGGCCCACGGGCTCGTCCGCGTCGTCGGCGAGCGCCGGTGGGGCGGCCTGACCGAGCGGCTGCTGCAGGCGACCGCCGCCTCCTACGCGGTGGCGCCCGACGCCCTGGGCGCCGCCGGCAGCGACCCGGCCCGCACCCCCGACCGGCTGTCGGCCGCCTACGCCATCGCGCTGGCCGCGCGCGTCGTGGGGGAGGTGGGCCGGCTCGTGCGCCGCGCCGCGCAGACCGGTACGCGGCCGTCGACGCTCGCCATCGACACCGAGATCCGCTTCGCCACACCGGCGGACCGCGCGCGGTTCGCCGAGGACCTCACGGCCGCCGTGACCTCCCTCGCGGCGCGCTACCACGACGCCTCGGC
>Ga0180215_1003444_pt1 | contig 14830 bp, 16 predicted proteins | sample eDN3rd37CBELigBY_FD_128871 | JGI IMG/M metagenome (GOLD analysis project Ga0180215, IMG submission 128871) | Enriched backyard soil microbial communities from Emeryville, California, USA - eDNA 3rd pass 37_C BE-Lig BY (version 2) (version 2) | ecosystem: Environmental > Terrestrial > Soil >...
AAGGTGTGGTCGACGCTCACCGCGATCAGGTTGAAGGCGCCGGCTGCGCGCATCATGCTGGTCGGGCACGGTGGAATCTTCGGTGATCGCGGATGCTGGCCGAACCTGCCGATCAGCGACGCCGACGCAGTCTGGGCAAAGGGTTTCTTCGCAATGATGAATGGCGTCCTGGCCACGGCAGCCGCCACAGCCGGTGCCGAATTCGTCGACGTCACCACAGGGGCGGAAGGACACGACGCGTGCGCCGCTCCCGGACAACGGTGGTTCGAGGGGCGCCAGGCGGGCCCGTCGTCGAGTGCACTGCATCCCAACGCTGCGGGCATGGCGCACATGGCGCGTCGTGTGCTCGGCACGGTGCGCCGCTGAGCCTTCGCGTCGTCATACGGAAGTGCCGGGCGCGGAGGCGCGTTGCGTGCGGTCCTTCCTGTTGATGGCGTCGGTGACCTCGTCGATGGCGGTCCGGATGGTGTCGCCGTACGGCCCGTCCGGCAGGGTCGGCGCGTGCTCGCGGGCGGCGGCGAGGTGGTCGGCGGCAGCATCGAAAGGGCCGAGTCGACGGAAGTTGTCGGCCAGGTTCAGGTGCAGCGACGGATAGAACCCGGCGATGTGCAGATCGGCGTGGTGTTCTTGCACTCGCTGTTCGGTCACGGCGTCGGCGGCGTCCAGAGCGCGGATGTCCCAGACCAGGGCTCGGGCGGGATCGGTGTAGAGGTCTGCCAGGTAGTGTGCGAGCGTGCAGCGGTGCAGTGGGTCACCGAGGACGCCGATGTCGGACCACAAGGCCAGCAATTGTTCTCGGGCGGCCCCGACGTTGCCGGATCGGCCTTCGGTGACGGCATGGGCGATGGCATCCATGGTCGGGTCGGGATCAGCGGAGACGGTCATCGTTTTTCTCCTCGGGGGCGATGGGCATGGCGAGGGTCGTGAGATCACCACGGTCGGCGGAGCGAACCGTGACGGGCAGATCCCACACCCGAAGATCCAGCATCACGTCCGGACCGATCGCGGTACTGATCGCCGGGTAGAACGTCGTGAGCCGGAACGTAATTCGGACATCTGCTCCCGTCGCCGTGGCGTCCAGTGATCCGAGGGATTGTTCGTCACCGGTGAGGAATTCGGGAACGCCGTCGGTCACGCTCAGCGAGACCTGCTCGCCTGCACTCTCCTCGAGCGCTCGGAGGAGCAGGTTCTTGGCGACGGTCACACGAGTGGTGGGTTCCGGTAGGTCAGCGAGCATCGCCTGATAGTCGGGGAAGGGTTCGGTGACAATCCTGCAGTGTTGATCCTCGCGCTCTGCCGCCCGCAGCCGGATTCCGTGCGACGACGCTTCCAGGCGCACTGTTGTGCAGCGGCGTATCTCGTTTGCCGCGGCCCGCAGGTCGGCTGCGTCGACCGTCGCAGACCAGGTGGCAGCCGTCGGTTCGTCGGGCATCAGGCTGCGCGTGGAGAGCCGGTACCGATCGGTTGCGGTCAGGGTGATCGCGTGCGGGCCGGCCTCGATGTGGATGCTGTCGAGCACCGGCATCGACGGCTTCCGAGCTGTCGCGCTCGAGACCTGATCGACCGCGTCGGCCAGCACCGGTCCCTTCAACGCGGCGATCGGAACGCCAGGCGTATCGGTCAGCGCCGCGGTGAGGCGAGCGGCTTGCCGTCGCGCCGCAGCAGCATCTCCGAGCACTTTCGCGATGTGTTGGTCGATCATCCGGGCGGCCTCGGCCGGTCCCGCGTCCAGGGCCGCTCTGACCGATGCCAACGGCATGCCGATCTCGCGGAGCTGCCGGAGCATGTCCGCGCGGGGCAGCTGGTCGGGACTGTAGAGGCGGTAGCCCGATACGGGATCCACCTCGGCCGGCACCAACAGCGCAGCGTCGGCGTAGAACCGCAGTGCGCTCGGGGTCAGGCCGGAACGCCCGGCGAAGACCCCGATCGACATGAGATCAGAAGGATGCACCACGTCATCATCGGGCTTCAACCAACGTGAAACTCAAGTCCGCTATCCGACGGTTGCGAGTTCCTCGGGTTCGTCGACGACCTTCGATTCCCGCACAGCGGCGATGCACGTCAACAGCACGCCCGCCGCCGCCCACACGGCCAGGACCGTCCACGGGAACGCGGTATTCGCCTCGGGGAAGTACGACAGTTGACGCAGCAGGGTTGCACCCGCGCCGGGCGGGAACCACTGCCCGACCGCGCCCCAGGGGGCGAGAAGGAACTCGACCGGCATCGTGGCGGCGGAGATCGGATTCGCGATCAGCATGATCAGTACCGCGCCGACCCCGATACCGGGCATGCCGAGGAGGCTGCGCAATCCCACGATCGGTGCCGAGATCGCCACGATCGTCAACCCGATCGCGATGGCGTTGAGCCAGAAACTGCCGTGAAGTCCGCCGAACCAGGCGTGGAGGATGCCCGCGAGCAACAGCCCACCGGCGACCGCGTACGCCACGAGTGCCACCAGGCGGGGGAATGCCGTGCCGATCGCGACCGAGATGATCACGGCGCCCGCCATGCCGCCGAGGACCAGCGGGAACGCGGCCGCCGACATCTTCGCGCCGCGCGGATCGGCGTCGGCGAACGGCACCACGTCGGTCACAGTGACGGCCGCACCGGTCCGTTGACCCAGCTGAGCTGCCATCGCTTGAAGCATCTGGGCGACTTGAGGATTCGCGGCCGTTGCGATCAGGACCTCAGGTGCTTCGCCGGGCGCCGAACCGAGCACGATCGCGCCGTAGACTTCCCGTTGCTCGATGGCGTCGATCGCGGCCGCGCGATCGCGCACGGGCGTGGGTGCGAGCGTCTCGCCGGCCTGTGCCGCGACGACACCGGTGACCTGCGCGACCGCTGCTTCCGGGCCCGCGACCGCGACGGGAAGGTCGCGGGGTTCCGACGTGACGGCCGGCCATGTGAAAGCCAGCAGAACGATTCCGACGATCGCGGCGGCGCCGACCGCCAGTGCGACCGCGCGCGTAACAGAGGTGCTGCCCAATGCTGCCGGGGTGTCGCTCATGGGGACCCTCCCATTCAAAACGAATATTCGTTCTCTATGGAAAACCTCGGATAAGGTGCTTGTCAACAGCTCGAGAGGATGGAAGGAAAACCGGTCGTGCCCAGGGTCAGTCAGGCGCATCGCGTCGCGCGGCGCGCGGAGATCATCGATGCCGCCCTGCGCTGCTTCGCGCGCTCGGGATACCAGCGCACGACGATGGCCGACATCATCTCCGAATCCGGATTGTCGGCTGGCGCGATCTACGGCTACTTCGGCGGCAAGCAGGAGCTCCTCGTCGCTGTCGCCGACCACGTACTCGGCGCTCGAGGCAGTGCGCTCACGGACGACAGCGGGCTCGCGGTCGAAGGGCCCGGCGACATCGTCGCCGCACTCCTGCACAAGCTCGACGAAGGCGGACTCGGCAGTGCCGTCCTCCAGCTGTGGGCGGAGGGCACCATCGACCCCGAAATCGGTGAACTCGTCCGCGCGGTGTTCGGCCGACTGCGCGCCTTCGTGACGGACCTGCTCGCCGCGTGGGCCGAGGAGCACCCGTCCGAGATCGGAACCGACTCGCATACATGGGCCGCCGAGCGCGCCCCGATCGTTCTGGGTCTCGCCCAGGGATTCATCGTCCAGAAGTCGTTGATCGAGGATTTCGACGCCGACGCGTACATCGCCGGAGCGCGCGCGGCGCTGTGACGGCGGTGTGCCTTTCCGGCGGCCCTGACCGCCAGAAAGGCACACCGGGGCCGGAGGCCCACAAAGTCGTCGGGAACATTTCGCATCGCCGCTGCATCTGATCTTCGGACGAACGGCAACACGGATGCACACGGAGGCGGCATGACTCAACAGATTCAGAACACTCGGCCCGGCGGATTCCAGTACAACGCTCCCGTCGAGCAGGTCCGCCCGGCGCTGCCGCCGCAGAACACCGGCTGGGCGGTCGCCGCACTGATCTTCTTCTGGCCGCTCGCGTTCTCGGCGTTCTCGCATGCGACGAAGGTGTACCCGCTGTGGGCGATGGGCGACTACGCCGGTGCGCAGGCGTCGTCGGACAGCGCGAAGCGACTCGGCAGGATCGCCTTGCTCGTGTGGGCGATCTTCGTCATCGCGCTGATCGTGTTCTACGTGGTCATCTTCGCCGCTGCCATGTCGGCGATGAACGATCTCCCGTCGTACTCGGACTACTCGTACCGCTGACAGGCATCGAGTCGGCGTCGACGTCGAAACATCCGTATCGAAAACGTCCGGCCGGCTGAAACCGGGGGAGGGTTCGGCCGGCCGGCTGATCCGGTCGGGAACATCAGAGGATCTGCAGCCCAGCAGGATTCGTGCTCGAGGAGGGGTGAGCACGAACCGGGTGTCACTGGGCTCACCGAGTTCCCGACCGGATCGACCTCACTCGACTTCCATCGTTCCGAATTCGGCACGCCCATCCCGCCGGTACACGGCGATGATCACGCCGGTGCTCGTGCTGCGCGACTCGACGAGCGACATCCGGGTATCGAGACCGCGTTCGGCGAACAACCGGCGACCCTGACCGACGACGACCGGGAAAGTCAGCAGGTTGTGCTCGTCCACGAGATCGTGTTCGTGGAGCGTGCGCACGAGCTCGAGGCTGCCGTGTACCTGTAGTTCACGACCGGGACGGCTCTTCAGTTCGGCCACGGCAGACACGATGTCGCCGTGGAGCACGGTGGTCGGCCCCCACTTCGGATCGGTCAGCGTGGTGGAGGCGACGAACTTGGGCAGGGTGTTGAGGCGGTCGGCGACGATGTCGTCGGGATCGGTGGCGTTCGGCCACGACGCGGCGAAGATGTCGTAGGTCTTCCTGCCGAGCAGGAACGCATCGCCTCGGCCGAACACCTCCTCGATGAAGGCACCGGTGTCGTCGTCGAACAGCGGCACGACCCAACCACCGTGCTCGAAGCCGCCGCTGAGATCCTCCTCGGGGCCGCCCGGACCCTGCGCCACTCCGTCGATCGAGACGAACGTGGTCACCGTGAGCTTCATCCGCTTCTCCCTTCGTGGGTTTCCACAGGGATCGGACCGCCGGGCGGAGCGGAATTCATCGGGGCCGGCGACAGGCGAGAGCAGGCCGCGCGCGGAAACGTCTGATCAGACCAGCTGGCCGAGGCGCGTGCGCAGGGCCTGCTCGGTCTGGCGGACCGCGGTGCCGACGACCGGCTCGATGAGCATCCCCAGCGCGCGCCCGGCGAGGCCGCCGGGCAGCTCGTACCCGAAGTCGACGTCGAGCCGGGAGGAACCGCCGAGGTCGGTGAAGGTCCAGCTCGACGACGTGCGGAAACCCGCGACCGACTCGAGCACGATGATGCGGTCGCGTTCCCATTCGACGATCTCGAGGCGGGTGTCGAGGCTCTTCGGACCGATCTGCATCGCGGCGTCGAAGACCGCGCCGAGCCCGCTGACCTGCGCGCCGACCGGTTCGAACCGGCTGACCCCGAACATCCACTCGGGGACCGTGCGGTGGTCGTCCACGTACGCGAACGCGATATCGAGAGGAACTGCCGCGACGGCGCTGTGTTGGACGTGGATCATCGTCGAACCCTTCGTGACGCAAATTACTGTTACCGACTGTACCGAGAAGTCGGGTCGGGGGAAACGGTTCGGCGAATTCGCTGCCGAACCTCTGCGGGCCTGTTTCACTCACGGTGACTCGTGTCACACAAGCCGTGGATGGAGGGGTCCGTGAAGATCAAGGCCGCAGTGTTGAAGGGAATCGGTCAGCCCTGGGAAATCGACGAGATCGACCTGGGCGACCCGGTCGCCGGTGAGGTGCAGGTCCGCCTGGCCGCTTCCGGTCTGTGCCATTCCGACGAACACCTCCGCAGCGGCGCGACACCGCTGCCGTTCTACCCGGTTCTCGGTGGGCACGAGGGCGCCGGTGTCGTCACCAAGGTCGGGCCCGGCGTGACGAACCTCGAGGAAGGCGACCACGTCGTCCTCGCGTTCATTCCCGCGTGCGGCCGCTGTCGCTCGTGTGCGAAGGGCCTGCAGAACATCTGTGACATGGGTGCGAACCTGCTCACGGGTCAGGCCATCGCGGACGGCTCGAACCGGGTGAGCCTGCGCGGCGAACCGGTCATCCAGATGTGCCTGCTGGGCACGTTCGCGCCGTACGTCACCGTCAACGAAGCTTCCGTCATCAAGATCGAGAAGGACATCCCGCTCGAGAAGGCGGCGCTGCTCGGCTGCGGTGTCGCCACCGGGTGGGGATCGGCCACCGCGATCGGTGGCACCCAGGTCGGCGACACCGTCGTCGTGATCGGCGTCGGCGGTGTCGGCATCAACTCGGTGCAGGGCGCGGCCCACGCGGGCGCGCGGCACGTCGTGGCGATCGACCCGGTGCAGTTCAAGCGCGACAAGGCCGTCGAGTTCGGCGCCACCCACACGTTCGCGTCGATCGAGGAAGCAGCCCCGGTCATCGGCGAGATCACCTGGGGCGCAATGGCAGAGGTCACGATCATCACCGTCGGCGAGATCCACGGCGACATGATCGCGCCGGCACTGGGGCTGACCGCCAAGGGCGGGCAGGTCGTGGTGACCGGTATGGGTGCGGCGACCGACACCCAGGTCACGTTGAGCCTGTTCGAGCTCACCCTCCTGCAGAAGCGCCTGCAGGGCGCCATCTTCGGTGGTGTCGGACCGCGGTCGCAGATCCCGAAGCTGCTCGACCTGTACCGCAGCGGGCAACTCGAACTCGACGGCCTGGTCACCACGACGTACAAGCTCGAGGACATCAACCAGGGCTACGCCGACATGCACGACGGGAAGAACCTGCGCGGGGTCGTCCTGTACGGCGACAACGACTACTGATTCCTGCGCGGACGGTCGAACGCGGCTGCCGGCGTCGCCTACGGTGTTCTCCATGGACACCCGAGAGGAAACCGACGCCGGCAGCCCCGGCTCGTGGCGCACGTACGAGCCGGCGGTATTGCCGAAACCGCTGGCAGCTGCGCTCGAGGCGTTCGCCGAACGTGGCTACGACGGCACCTCGATCCGTGAGATCGCCTCGCGTGCAGGACTCTCGGTTCCCGGCCTCTATCACCACTATCCGTCGAAGCAGGCGCTGCTGATGTCGCTGACCACGACGGTGATGAACGACCTGCTCGACCGCAGTCGCCGGGCCTTGGCCGAGGCGGGCCCGACGCCGTCCGAGCGGTTCGACGCGGTCGTCGAGTCGCTGCTGCGATTCCACATGTTCCGGCGCAACGAAGCGTTCGTCGCATCCACCGAGATGCGCAGCATGGAACCCGAGAGTCGGGAGGCGTTCGTCGCGCTGCGGGACATCCAGCAGCGCATGGTCGACGAGATCGTGCGTGACGGCGTTGCCGCGGGTGAGTTCACGACGCCCTATCCGGAGGATGCGAGCCGGGCTGTGACGACGATGTGCGTGGCGGTGGCCAGTTGGTATCGGGCCGACGGTCCGTTGCCCCCGGACGAGATCGTCGAGCGGTATCTGGCCATCGCACGCAGCGCCGTCGGCGCTCGCTGACTTCGCCCCAGGGTTGACCCTGCCGGTGTCGATGTGTCACCGTGAATACGACCGAGCGATCGATCGGTCGGTGACGGAAGGAGTGTGCGATGGCTGTCGATTTGTCGTATCCCGATCAGGTGGTCGGCCTGGTCGCGAAGACCGAGGACTTCATCCGCGACGTGGTGTTGCCCGTCGAGGATGCCCACGGCGGTGACATCGTCGCGGCCGGCGGCGAGGCTGCCCGCATCGAGCTGCAGAAGGCGGCCAAGGAAGCCGGTGTCTTCGCCCCGCACGTGGCGGTCGAATACGGCGGTCACGGACTCGGCATGGTCGATCGTGCCCCGGTGTTCGAAGCGGCGGGCTACTCCCTGTTCGGGCCGACCGCACTGAACATCGCCGCGCCCGACGAGGGCAACATGCACATGCTCGCGCACATCGCCACCGACGAGCAGAAGCAGCAGTTCCTGGCACCGCTCGCGGCCGGTGACACTCGCTCCGCGTTCGCCATGACCGAACCCGCTCCCGGCGCGGGTGCCGATCCCAACGCGCTGCGCACCCGGGCCGAGAAGGTCGCCGGTGGATGGAAGATCAACGGCCACAAGCACTTCATCACCGGAGCCGACGGCGCCGGATTCTTCATCATCATGGCCCGCACCTCCGGCGAGCCCGGCCAGCGCGGCGGCGCGACGATGTTCCTCGCCCCCGCCGACACCCCCGGCCTGAAGGTCGGCCGGCACATCAGCACCCTCGACAAGTCGATGATCGGCGGCCACTGCGAGGTCTTCTTCGAGGACCTCTTCGTTCCGGATTCCGCGGTGCTCGGTGAGGTCGACCAGGGCTTCGCCTACGCGCAGGTCCGCCTCGGACCCGCCCGCATGACGCACGTGATGCGCTGGCTCGGCGCCGCCCGTCGCGGCCACGACGTCGCCGTCGGCTACGTCGCCGAACGCGAGGGTTTCGGTTCCCGTCTCGGCGACCTCGGCATGATCCAGAAGATGATCGCCGACAACGAGATCGACATCGCCGCCACTCGCGCTCTGCTCGTGCAGGCGTGCTGGGCGCTCGACGGCGGATCGCACGCGGGGAACGAGACCTCCATCGCCAAGACCTTCGCGGCCGAGGCCATCTTCCGCATCGTGGACCGGTCGGTGCAGATGTGCGGCGGTCTGGGCGTGTCCGAGGACCTGCCGCTCGCGCGCCTGTCCCGCGAGGTCCGTCCGTTCCGCGTGTACGACGGACCGTCCGAGGTGCACCGCTGGGCCATCGCGAAGCGCACCGTCGGTGCCGCCCGCAAGGCTGCCGCTGCGAAGGCGGCGAAGTCGTGACGGCCGTCAAGCACGAGGGACTGGATCTTCCTGCCCTCCAACGTTTCCTCGAATCCTCCGGAGTCCCGGTCGACGGCGAGTTGCGCGCCGAACTGATCTCCGGCGGCAAGTCGAACCTCACCTACGGCATCTCGGATGGTGTGTCCGAATGGGTGCTGCGCCGTCCCCCCACCGCGGGACTCACCCCGTCGGCGCACGACGTCGCCCGCGAATACCGGGTCGCGGACGCGCTGCAGAATTCCGCCGTCCCGGTCGCGCGTACGGTCGCGCTGTGCGAGGACGACGCGGTGATGGGCGCGCCGTTCACCGTCGTAGAGCGTGTCGACGGCCAGGTGATCCGCAGCAAGGACGATCTCGACGCCCTCAGCGATGCCGAAATCGAGTCGTGCACCGACGAACTCGTGCGCGTGCTCGTCGCACTGCACGATGTCGACTACCGCGCCGCCGGGCTGGGTGAGTTCGGTCGCCCGGACGGCTACGTGACCCGGCAGGTGAAGTTGTGGGCCGGGCAGTGGGAGCGCGTCAAGTCCCGCGACCTGCCCGACATCGACCGGCTGCACGCGGCGTTGGCCGACTCGATCCCCGAATCGCCCACGCCGTCCATCGTTCACGGCGACTACCGCATCGACAACACCATCCTCTCCCGCGACGACGTGGGAAAGGTTGTGGCCGTGGTCGACTGGGAGCTGGCGACTCTCGGAGACCCGTTCACCGACCTCGCGCTGATGTGCGTGTACCGCAATCCCGCGCTCGACCTGGTGCTCGGCATGCCCGCCGCGTGGACCAGTCCGCGGCTGCCGTCCACCGACGACCTCGTCCAGAAGTACGCGGTCGCGACCGGACGGGACATCCCGCACTGGAATTTCTACCTCGCCCTTGCAAACTTCAAGCTCGCAGTGATCGCCCAGGGCATCGACCACCGTTGGCGCGCCGGCGCGACCATCGGTGACGGATTCGACAAGGCCGGGGACTCCGTCCCCGCGTTCGTGGCCGCTGGCCTCGCTGCGCTGAAAGGACAGACGTCGTGAGTTCCGATAGCAAGCTGAACCGCAGCGCGCTGATCACCGGCGCTTCCCGCGGTATCGGACTCGGGGTCGCCATCCGCCTCGCCGAGCAGGGCTACGGCCTGACCATCAGCGCCCGCGACCCGGAGCGGCTCGACAAGGTCGCCGCGCAACTGCTCGAGGCGGGCGCGCCCGAGGTGCGGTCCGTCGCCGTCGACCTCGCCGACCCGGCCGCCGCCGTGCAGGTCGTCGACGCCCACGAGGAATCCTTCGGGACCATGCGGGCCCTCGTGCTCAACGCGGGTGTGGGAACCGCCGGGAACATCGCCGAGTTCCCGATGCGGCGCTTCGACAAGACCCTCGCGGTGAATCTGGCCGCACCGTTCGCACTGCTGCAGGCATCGCTGCCGCTGCTGCGTGCCGCCGCCGCAGCCCAGCCGGACCGTGGTGCGAAAGTGATTGCGCTGTCGTCGATCACCGGCGTGTACTCGGAACCGGGGCTGTCCGTCTACGGTGCGACGAAGGCCGCGCTGATCTCCCTCGTCGAAACCCTCAATGCCGAGGAATCGGGCAACGGGATCAGTGCGTCGGCGATCGCCCCGGCATACGTCGACACCGACATGTCGGATTGGATCAAGGAGAAGATCCCCGCGAACGAGATGCTCGAGGTGAACGACGTCGTCGAGATCGTCGATGCGTTGCTGAAGCTGTCGTCGCGAGCGGTCCTGTCGCGGCTCGTGCTCAGCCGGGCCGGGACGGACGGCTACCGGGCATAGGTAGCCGTACCGACGGTGAACTTCAACGACGCCTGACCGCGCACGCGGTCAGGCGTCGTTGCCGTTCTCCTTCTCCTCGCCGCGTCGGCGCAGAAAGCTGAATCCCGGCACGCCGACGATCGCCTGCCGCACGTCCTTCGCGACCCCGAGCAGTTCGTGGATCTCCGGGGCGACGGTCTCGAGGGTGCCGAGGATCGGCATCAGCGCCGTCATCCGATCCGCGAGCTCGGGCAGCTGATCGAGCAGCACGACCGCCGCGTGCACTTCCTCGGCGCTGAGCTCGTCGATGAACTGTGTGGCGAGCGGAGCCGCCTGCCGGGCCACCGGCGCGTAGGTGTCGAGCAGCTCGCTCGCCGTTTCGGACGTACGGGCAACGGAGGCCACCACCTCCTGCGCACTGTCCGCGACGGCGGTCACCTCCACGACCACCGCGGAGCTGCGGTCGACGACCGCGTCGACCCGACCGACGGTCGCGCGGGCGTCGGTGACCACGTTGTCGATACGTGCCACCAGGGCCTCGGTCGTTTCGAGCAGATTCACGACGCGGCCCGGGACGGACACCGCGAACTCGGCGACCTCCACGGTCCTGTCCAGAACGCCGCGGGCGGCACCGAGGGGAACGGCGAAAAGCGACAACATGCGCTCATCCTGCCGGACGGCTGTCACGCCCCTTGCGGAGGAGTCGGGAAGGACGCCGAGCAACCGATACGGGCCGGGCCTGGCCTGGCCTCTCAGTGTCCCGGCACCGGATCGCGGAGGATGCTCGCGTCCACGAGCCGGGTTGCGCGTCCGTCACGGGCGACGACGACCGCGCCGTCGTGGTCACCGATCCTGTGCAACGCGGCGATCGCGGACTCGGTGACACCCACCACGGGAAGCGGCGGTTCGAGGTGGTCGCCGATCGGATCGTCCACAGGAGCAGCGGCCAGCGTTGCCGCGGAGACGGAACCGAGGACCTCCGCGACGACCGTGCCACCTGCGGCCGGGCGAGCCAGCACGACCGGCAGTGCCGGGGCATCGGCAAGCACGTCCCGCGCCTGCGCAACCGTCGCGTCGGACGGCACGGTACGAACAGGGGTGCCGAACCGTCCGAGGATTTCTTTCACGGTGGGTTCCGACACGCCGTGGAACAGGGTGAATCCGAGTCGGCCGAGCCATTCGTCGTCGAAGTACTTGGACAGGTACGACCGCCCGGAATCGGGCACGATCACGACCACCACGTTGTCGGGTCCGAGCGTCCTCGCGACACGGAGGGCCGCTGCGACCGCGGTGCCGGCGGAGCCCCCGACGAGCAAGCCTTCCTCCCGGGCCAGCCGGTGCACCACCGACAACGCCTCGGCGTCCGGGATCCGCTCGATCCGATCGACGACGTCCGGCCGGTACGAGTCCGGCCACTCGTCCACCACGGTCTGCGGATGCAGGAAGTGACCGACCGCTTCGACGTACCAGGCGCGTCCGTCGCCGCCGCCGTAAACGGAGGTCTCGGGGTCGGCGCCGACAACCGTGACCGCGCCCTCGGATACCGCAGACAGATATTCACCTGCGCCCGTGATGGTTCCGCCCGTTCCGATACCGGCGACGAAATGGGTGATGCGGCCACGGGTCTGGCGCCAGATCTCCGGGCCGGTCGTCGCGCGATGCGCGCCCGGGTTGGCGGGATTGGCGTACTGCCCGGCGAGCCAGGCTCCGGGGATTTCGGAGGCCAACCGGGCCGCCACATTGCGCACGAAGTCCGGATGGTGACTGGGTCGGCCACCGGGTGTCACGTGCACAGTTGCACCGTGCGCACGGAGGAGGGCGATCTTCTCCGCGCTGGTCTTGTCCGGTACCACGACGACCGAGCGGTAGCCCCGCGCGGCAGCGATCAGGCTCAGTCCGACACCGGTGTTGCCGGATGTCCCCTCCACTATCGTGCCGCCCGGTCCGAGTTCACCCGATTCCTCCGCGGCTCGGATCATCGCCAGCGCTGCCCGATCCTTCACGCTTCCACCGGGATTGAGGAACTCCAGTTTCGCGAACACGGCGGCCTCGATGCCCTCGGTGACCGCATTCAGCCGAACGAGGGGCGTGTTGCCGACGGCATCGGCGATCGAATCGAAGACACCGAGCGTGGAAGGATCCTCCACCTGCCCCTCGAGGATTGTCATCGTCGTCCACCCTTCGGATCGACCACAGCGGTCGGTGTGCTGTTTCCGTCGACGAGGAGCGTGTCAGCTTCCCTTCACGGGCGACAGGGTTCGCCTCACCGTGGTCGGATTCCGCTCTGGGTGCCCGACCGGCCGTTGCCCGACCGGCCGTTGCCCGACCGGCGTGCGCACCCGGTTGCGCAGCTATACGACGGAATAGCCTCCGGGCAGGGAGATCCGACCGGTCAGCGCCCTCAGTACGGTCGCCCCGTCACCGAGCGCTACGGCGATTCTCGCCGCCAGCAGCGTGGACTCGACCAGGACATCGTCGGGAGGCGTGTAGGGGACACCCGCGGCGGCGGCGATATCGAGGCCGTGGACGGCGAGCTCGAAGGTTCGCGTGGGGAGATAGGAATGCAGCCGGATCCCCAACCCTCCGATCACCCGGATCCGCCGATCCTCACCGGCACCGAGCCGCTCGAGCACCGCCTTCGCAAGAGCATCGACGGACGCCACCGGGTCGTCACCGAGGTCGGCACCTGCCTGCCGGCCGCGTTCGAGTATCTCGTCCGCGCCGAGAACCGAGGACAGCTCCTTCACGCGTTCGTAGTACTGCTCCGGGCTCGCGATGTCCTCGGCGTCGGCAGAGTTGTCGATGTACGTCATGACCGTCGTCAGTGAGCGCGAGGCGTGACCGATCAGGGAGCGAAGGTCCCACTCGCCGAGCCCCGGTCCGCTCCAGCGGTTCTCCGGAACGGTGCGGACCAACTCCGAGATACTGCGTACCGCAGACACATACGTCGCTACCGGTGATTCCATGTCTTCTCCGTCGAACAGATCGAACCCGACGGAAGAATGAAACCACGCATGTCCTCTACCGGCAGACCATCGGCCGCTCGGCTGGTGTGCGCACCCGCGTCAACACGGATCGCTTGCGCAGGGTGAACCCCAGGTTCTCGTAGAGCCGGATCGCGGTCGTGTTCGCCGCCGACGCGTGGAGGAACGGGATCTCGCCGCGTGCGCGGATCCCGGCACCGACGGCCCTCACGAGGCGCGCGCCGAACCCGCGCCCACGGAACTCGGCATCCGTGCACACGGCGCTGATCTCGGTCCATCCCGGCGGATGCAGACGCTCCCCGGCCATCGCGACCAGGCGCCCGTCCACCCTGATGCCCAGGTAGGTGCCCATCTCGACGGTCCGCGGAAGGTACGGTCCCGGCCGGGTGCGGGCCACGAGATCGAGGATCTCCGGGACGTCGGCGGTGCCGAGGACCGCGAGGTCGGGGTCCGGTTCGACGACCAGATCCGTGCCGTCCATCTGGACGAGACCGAACGAGCCGAGCGTCTCCCAGCCCTGCGGCGGCTCGTGTCCCGGTCCGCGAACCGCCACCTCGGTGCTCGGTCCGACGAGCGCGGCGAGATCCGCCCAATCCTCGTCCCGCATCACCGCCGGGTGCCCGATGTGTCCCGCGACGTCCGGTTGGTAACCGCCGATCCGACCCGACCACCGCGCGAAATGCGCGTGAACTCCGCGCAGCGACTGCCGGATGGGATCGTCGAGCGGGTGGACGTCCTCGTCCACCGTCGTGTCGATCGTGGTCGAAGAAGCTGTGGTCACCTCGGGCACGCTCGATACTCGATCACGGGGACTTCCGTCTGTCACCGGTTCTGTTCAGGCTGCGCCCAATGGCCCGCGGCCGAAGGGCGGCTCGGGGAGAGCAAGAGAATCGACCGGTGATCTCACGTTTGTGTCCGTCGATGCGTCTACCCGGTAGACGACTGATGGAAGGATCGAAACCGTGACGGCGACGCGAACCCACACGTTCATCGACTCACCGATCGGATCGCTGACCTTGGTGCAGACGGACGGAGCACTCAGCGGCCTGTACCTCGCCGAGCATCGGCATCGTCCCGACCCGGCGACCTTCGGTCCGCAGACCGAACGCGGCTTCGAGCAGGTCCGCGAGCAACTCGACGAGTATTTCGCCGGGGACCGCACCGAGTTCACGATGCCGCTCACGCTCGTGGGAACGGAGTTCCAGCGCAGCGTCTGGGCCGCGCTGCGCGCGATCGAGTACGGCTCCACGTGCACGTATGCGGAATTGGCAGCGGCGA
>Ga0180215_1003447_pt1 | contig 14825 bp, 14 predicted proteins | sample eDN3rd37CBELigBY_FD_128871 | JGI IMG/M metagenome (GOLD analysis project Ga0180215, IMG submission 128871) | Enriched backyard soil microbial communities from Emeryville, California, USA - eDNA 3rd pass 37_C BE-Lig BY (version 2) (version 2) | ecosystem: Environmental > Terrestrial > Soil >...
ACCCGCTAAACGTGCCGCGCCGCGAAGTCGTGCGGCTGCCGTGGCGGCCCGTGCCCGGGTCGGCCGTGGCGCTCTTCGACGACGACGGCCAGCCGGTGCCCTACCAGGCGGTACCCACCACGGCGTCGATGGCGGCCTTGCTGGCGCACGGGTGCCTGCAGCGGACCGACGCCTCGGACCACCGCCGCGACGGTCGACCGGTCGACGATGCCGATGACGGCGAGACTAGGACGTTTGCTGCACTGCAATGCGACGGCCTGGTGGAGTGGGAGCTGCACGCTGTCGTACGCGTGCCGGCGCTGGGCGTTGCCACGGTTCGCGTCGGCGTGGAGCCGCTCGCCCCGACGCCCAACACTCAGGAAGCCGGCGCGGCCGAGTTTGCGCCGGCGTGGTGGGTCGCCGCCCAGCGGCACGCTGCGCGGGGCCCGAGCACGCTGCGCGTGCTGCCCTCAGGCTCGAGCGCGCCGTGGCGGCTGGAGAACGCCCACCTGCGTGTGTGGGGTCGGGGGGGCCACGTGCTCGGCCAGCAGCATTCGTTGCGGCCCACACCGCCGCCTGCCGACCTGGGCGTCCACGCCGGTACGCGCCGATTCTTGAATGGGTTGTGCCGCGGCGAATTGCTAACATTTTGTCTTCCAGTTTCATCGGCATCACCCTGCAGCCGATCCGCATTTAGGCACCGGCCTGTACAGGCTCACCACCGAGGCGCTCTGGCATGCCAATGCCTACTCGGGTCAGTATATCTTCCGGCCTGAGTTAGGCATCGTGCTCCTCAAGGCCGTGCTGGCTGGTGTCGCGCTGGGCCTGGCCGTCGCGCTCGCCGTGGTTCTCTTCATCGGCGGCAGCGCGCGCCGCGCGGACGTCCTGGTCCTCCTCGCCAGCGGGTTCCAAACAGGTCGCCGCGTCAACACGCCTCGGTACGACGGTCGCGGCCACCCGGTATTGCAATCTTTTGAATACTTACTGTTGGTTGTTCTTTGCGGCGTGTACTATGGCAACGTAGGCTGAATCTGGTGGATTCGCTGCCGCCGTGGCTTTGGCAGACGCCGTCCAACTCGCGCTCAGCGTCCCCCGCGCTGCCGTCCTCCGAGCCGCTGACGCCGATCCCCACAGCGCCCTCGGAGGAGAGCCTGCCGACGACGCCCAACGTGCACAGCCCGCAGCCGCAGCTGTCCGCGTGGCCGAGCCCCGTGGCGCGCCGGCCCGCCGGGGGGATCGGCATGGGCGTGAGGCTGAACGCGCTGACGTCGCTGCAGCGGCGCGTGGCTGTCGTAGGCCTCCTGGTGGGCTGCGCCGCCGTGGGCTTTGTTCTCGGCACGCTCGGCCTGTCGCTGGCCGGCAGCGCCACGGGCACGCGCATGGTCGCGGCCACCGTGTCGACGTTTCTTGCGCTCCTGGTCATCGGCGCCGTGCAGCGGCTGCCCACGCCGCGGGCGATGCTGCTGGGCATTGGCGCCGGCGTGTCGCTGGCCGCGGCGGGCTACGTCGTTGGCCTAGTGCTGTACCCGTCCTACCAGGGCTTAGTTGTGGGCACGGTGGCGGGCGGCACCGCACTCCACCCGACCGTGGTGTTGATAAAGGGCGCCGTCGTGCAGGTCCGTCGCCAAGCAGCAAAAGGTGAAAGGTGGAACCCCGCTGTAGCTCACCATAACCTGCGCTGCCGGCCGTGCCACCTGTCGTCGCAGATGGCTATCGTGATCTACGGCGCACGGAATCCGACGAGCACCGATGGGCCGGCTGGCAATAATGGGGCGCCGGCGTGGATCCAAACGTGGGTGGTGTACGCCGGTATCGATGAGCCGTTTGTGCATGCGTGGATGGATCTCCGGCCGCCCGCCGGCCTGGCGGCCGCGGTGCGCTGGCGCAGCGACATTCGCGCCGACGGCTGGTTCACCACCGACGACGCCGGCGGACCGGTCGAGCACGCCTACGACCGAGGCGGTGCGTTGACATGCTAGAATTGTGCGCCACTTGAACTATTGCGCTGACTTTCCGCCTAGAAATTTATAACTTGTGCCTCACCTTGTGACAGAGTTTTTCACGGGCAACATCTTGCCGGCCATCTCCATGGCCAGCGTACGCGGCACGTTGGTGCCGACCGCCTTGCCTTGGGCAACGATGTCGGCGCAGGCGACTGAAGAACCCGCGACGCCAGAGCACGAGGTGCGCTCTGTTACAGCGGTTCCTGGCAGGGCGTTATGGCGTGTGGGCAAGGCTAACGTTGTCCGTAGCATCTCTCTGCGTTTTCACGTTCGTGTAGCTGCTGCTGATCATGAACCAGCCCACTGGCGTGGCCAACCTAGTTCCCGGCGGCCTAGATGTACGTTGCTGAAGCCGACTGAACCTAAGCATCTCGAATTTCCAGCTGACCACTTCCGTTCACGTTTGCATAGTAACATCCGCAGGTGTACATGCTGCGGCGGCCGCTGCGAGACGACGGCCAAGGCTTGGAGACGCCCATCGACGACGCACGGTGGATCGCCGTCGAGTTTTGGCTGCGCGTGGGGCCCACCCTGCCGCCGGGTACGGTGCAGCAGTTGGTCCAGCGGCACAACCACCCGCTGCTGGTGCTAGCGGCCACCGCGCCGGCGCGTCCACGCGCGCCCGTGCACCTGCTGCCGATCGCAAGGGCGGCGCCCGACGTCCACATCATGACCGCATCGTTTGCCGAGGTACTTGATAGCATGCGCGGCGCCGACGTGGCGACGGCCGGCGTGCCTGTGCTGGTGCGCACGCAACGGATGGGCCTCCACGCCGAGATGGACCCGCTTGCTTGGTGGCCGGGCGCCAGCCGGCCCGACGGTGGCAGCAGTGCAGCCGCGAGCCCGGTGCACACGGCGGAGCTGGTCGTGCCGGCGGCTGCGCCAGCACCGGCGTCGCTTGACGCTGCTGTCGCCTCCACCTCTGGTGGTGCCAACGGAAAGGCCTCGCCACCGCCGCCCGAGTGGCCGGTCATGCTGGACGACTGCCACTGGCGCGACGTCTTTGCTCGCTCCTCTTGCGGCCGCGTGCTTGGCTGGCGAGGCGTGGGCGCGTACCTGGTCATGGCCGCGGTGCCGTTGTTGGGAATGCTGCTTGCGATTATGCTCACGATTCCGCGCGTGAGGTTGCCCAAGCGGCACTTGGATTAGCATCTGCCTGTAAGTTTGATAGTTTGGCCGCACGCTCCTCTCTGCTGTACACGTAACGTTGCGCGACAGACCTGTACAGAACGCCACCAATGCAGTACAGTTGGCTACGCCGGTGGCGACGGCGCGCCTGCGCGTCGCGCGCGCGCCATGATCGTCTTGTATGCGTCGCTAGCGTAGTAGTCTGACGCGTACTCAAAGTTGTCGGCGGCCATGCCCGGCAATGACGACAGCGCCACCTCGATCCGGCCGTCCACCACGCGTACTGGGTGGACGCGCTGCTTGCGGCCCTTGGACTTAACCGCGCAGCCGCTGCCGTCGCCAGGTGTGTCGTAGGGTCCCGACGGCCGGTAGATGCCTTCGCCGCTGTCCAGCATGATCATGTACCCGTGCCACGGGCACACGACACACGGCCGTCGGTCCAGCTCCTCAATCTCGATGAGGCGGCCCTGGGCGATGGGCCCGCCAGCATGGTAGCACATGCCGTCCACCGCATAGATGGCGCCCTTGTGCATAAAAATGGCGATGCGCCGCCCAGACACCTGAGCACGAGTTGACACGTTTAAAGTGCTCAAGGAACGTCAGCAGGGTCTCCTAACACTAGACAGACCGGCCGGAATAAGACTTACAGTGGTCTCGGCGCCGTCCGTGCCGAGGTCGTACACGTTAACGTTAGTTGGCTGCCAGCCCATGCGGTTGGCCGCAGCTTCGGCGGCGCTGGGGTCCACGCGCTCCAGCGACGGGAAGGACGGGTTGGAGTGCTCGTCGTCGCTGTCAAGAAGGATCATGCTGGATGCCGGGCTCTCCGGCGTGCTGCTTCGTCGAGCGGACCACGGCGTGGCGCTAGGAGGGCCGCCAAACAGGTCGCGCGCCATGGCGCTGATTCGTGTGCCCACTTGCGGGCCAAGGTATCAGACGTCAACGTCCAACATACCGAGACCAACAAACCGATCCGTTTCGATCTGACGCATGGGGTAGGCCTATATGGATAGGCCGCTCAGCAGCCTCCTGCGACTCACCGGATTCCTCCGCTGCTTTTTTAGCTGTCGCGTGATCTAGGTTCCTCCTTTGATTTCGCCGGTCATTCGGACTTTCTTTCGCCGCTTCGCCCGCTCCTCTCAACCAGCTTGCGTGCGTTTTCGCCGTCTGCGCCGTCTGCGCCGTCGTTCTCGCTCTATGTCTGCGTCCGCGACTGCGTCGTCCACTTTGTCGTTTCCGGCCAAACTTTCGCGCCAAAATTTTTCGCGCCAAAATTCGAAATGGCGTTGACTTTGTCGTCGGCGTCGTTGGCGGCCGTCGCCGCCGCGGCCGCGCTCGCTGGCGGTCTCGCCACCGCCTGGCTGCTTCAGTCGCCCACCCTCCTCCGCTGGCTTCGGTGGATCGTCGGCCTGCCGGCAACGACCGCGGCACCTGCTGCTCGGAGTGGCGGCGGTGCCCTGTATGGCCTGCGGCACCGCCTGCTCAATGTACCGCCGGACCCACCGCTCTGGCTCAACATGGGCCTCTGGAACGAGGGCGCCCGCACGCTACCGGAAGCTGCCGCTGCGCTCGCCCGCTGCGTCGGCCAGCTGGCCCAGCTCCGCCCCGGCAGTACTATCTTTGGTACGGGACCAGAGGGACACGAAGGCCTTTCATTGCTTGCCTTCTAACGTGCACAGGGCTCTTGAAATGCATGCGCCGCGGAACAGACGCCGGCTATGGCTGCGGCGACCAGGTGCTGCTGTGGTGCCGCGAGTTTGGCGTGCACAAAGTGGTCGGCGTCACCGCAGAGGTCGAGCAGGCGGCCGTCGCCCAGGAGCGGGCCCGCGCCGCTGGCCTGAACGAGAACCAGGTCCAGCTACATTGCCTGAGGTGCCAATTTATTTCTTGCTGTCTTTCCGGGACCGGCGCAGCCAATGAACGTGCCGCTGACGACATGGGACATGATGCCTATCCACCCCTGCCGCTCGCCTCCCAGCGCGACCCAGCTGGGTGAGCTGGCGCTGCCGGCCGAGCACTTTGACAGCGTGGTCTCAGTAGACAGCGCCTACCACTTTGCGCCGCGGACGTCCTTTCTCCGGCACGCCCACAGGCTACTACGGCCCGGCGGCCGCCTTGCGCTCACCGACATCGTGCGCGGCCCGGGGCGCATGTCGTGGTTTGGCGAGTTCATGCTGGCGCGTGCCTTCCAGATCCCGTCGGCCAACTGGATCGATCCGGCCACGTACGAAGCGCAGCTGCGCAAGCTGGGCTTTGCGGACGTGCGCGTCGAAATCATCGACGACGCCGTCTTCCCAGGCCTGGTGGACTTTTTGGAGCGCCAGTCCGAAGCGTGGCACGGAGTCACGGGCGCACTGCCGTGGGCGCCCTTCCTGGCCACCGCCGCGGGCCTGCGGTCAGTCGTCGCGGCGCGGTCCATGAACTTTGTACTGGTGTCGGCTGTGAAGCCCGCGTAAGCCCGGACAGCGGCGGCAACAAAGGCGTGTAGATAGTGACTGTACAGAAGTGGGCGTGTGTTAGTTTGCATGTACATTGGCATTGGCGCAATTCAAAACACCTTGTCGAACAAAAACTGCAGCGACTGCCGGACCGTCAGGAGTGCCTGCACCCACCACGACGACTGCCACTGGTTGCCGTGGTAGATGGACCGCGCTGCCGGCACCTTTTCGCCTTGGGGGCCCTGGCCATCGCAACGCGGGCAAAGTTGTTCCAGCGCGCGAGCGTGTGAGCACCTTGCAGGAAACACTACCGCTGGAGCGACCTGGCCTCACCTTGGCGACACGGTATACGAGGTTGTCGTCAACGCCAAACATCTTGCCGACCCGGAGGCCCGAGTCCACGCAGCCTTCCAGGAGCGGTATGCCGCCGCCGGCGTACGCGCCAATAAAGTACCGCCGGTTCGTGCCTTGCACCTTCCACAGTTTCTGGAGCGCGAGATCACGTACCGCCAACTCATCGGGATTAGTTTTCGATTTGACCACCCCGACGGCTGCCGGCGCGAGCGCACGTACCGCCAGCGCCTCGTCGGTCTCGAGGGTAACCAGCGGCCGCTCAAAGTTGGTCTCGGCGACAACCGACGCCGGGTCGGGCGGTGTGAGCGGGTTCCAGGTGGACAGCACGGGGGGGTCGTTGCACAGGCTGGGCAGGAGCACGTTCATCCAAGTCGACGACATGGCTTCCACGGTGCCCGTCGCTTTGTCGTGCCGCGCCAGAAAGTTGATCGCGCGCCAGTCCGACTCGCGGTCTGCGTCGCCCCATCCCAAACGCGGAGCAGGGCTTGCTAATCAGCCGCGACGGCGATCGGGCAGGCCAGGTGGCCAGCGCGGCACGGACCGGGCAGGAAGCTGCGGTCCATGTGCACGACGACCTTGGTGGGCACGTAGTGAAAACTGCCGAGTGCCTCTGCCTGCCGCCATGACAATCCAGATCCAGGCAACACAAACACGGCTCAGTAAACAGAACCGTCGCATCCCTTCGGCGCACCACATTCGCCGCGGTACCTCAGCGGTAGACGGGTCGCGGAGCATGCGCAGGGCCTGGTTGGCCTGTGAGGCAAATATGACGTGGTCGAAGGCTATCGTGTCCTTGCCGGCGCACTGCACCATCACCTGGTCGTTTTCGTTGTAGACAGCCTCGACGGTGGCGTTGAGGTGGATGTGGTGGAGCCGGCTAGACAAGATTTGACACACCTGCAGCGCGCATGCTTCCCAGGATGCCCGCGTCGGCACAGCCGGCCCCGTGAGCCACCGGTGGCCCATTTCCTTTCGTCGCTTTTAAGGAGGCTCTGCATGCACCTCGCGGACGCCTTTGGTGACGACACTGCCGCCTTCAAAGAATAGGCCCAGGCCAAAGAACTCGATGATTACATCGGCCGGGTACGCGTCCAGCTCCGAGTAGGCGCACGTGCAGATGGCCGCGACCACGGGGTACAGCACGTCTAGCACAAACTCTTGGTCGAACCGTAGGTTGTCCAGGAACTGGCGGAATGTCTCGCGGCCATACGCCTTGCGCCGCTCCTCGCGGTACGCCGCATCGGTCACGAAGCGGTGACACCAGTAGTAGAAGCGCACCCAGTGGTACGACATGCGCAGCGACTTCCAGAGACCGCCGGCCGGCAGGTGCGGCAGCGTCATGGGCGTGCCTATTCACGCTCTCACACCGGCTCACCCGGCTGTGGGGTGAGCGCGCCATCGGACAGCAGCTACGCAGATCGTGCTGGGGCGTACCGAGCCAGGTGTGCATGTTGTACGCAAAGACGGTCGACGCTCGGCTGAATGTCCGTGCCGCGTCGCTGCGGAAAAACGCCAGTGTGTGGTCCCTGGCGCGCGCCGCCTCCCTAGTGCAACGCGCTGCACGTGATTTGTCAAGCTCGGGGCACGTGGAACTGCGTCCCAGCTGGTGGGGTTGCCGCCGTACCTGCGCGCGTACTGGACGCCAGCGGTCCGGTAGAGCGTGGCGAGGCGCGGGTAATAGCTGACGTAGAAGCCGCGCATGGGCACGTCGACGCGGCCGCGGCCGCCGCAGACGTCGACCGAGTGGGCGTCGAATCCGATGGCCGGGGCGCGCTCAAAGAGGTGCACCTCGGCGCCCGTGGCGGCGAGCGGGTGGCCCGGCGGGAAGTGCTCCGGGCAGCTGAGCAGCCAGGCGACGTGGAGGCCCGCCAGGCCGCTGCCGACCACGGCGATCTTCATCCTTTCGTGCTGCGTCGCCTTCGCGGCGCGCCCTCCTCTGCGGCACCCGCGTACGGATTTTCGCGCCAAAATCCGCTCTGTGGAGGGGCACTGCAGGTGGGTTAAAGATAAACTACCATTTGAGGGGCACCAGCATGTGTTAGGTCTTTGAGGGGCACGGAGTCGCTGGCCTCGCGGTAGCCGTGCAACCGGAGTACCCGTGCCGGAGGTAGTGGATTTGCACCCGGGCCGCGCTGGCCCGACCGTGCTGGCCTCTGACACAGTCCCCGGTAAGAAACCATATGCAAGCCAGCCGCCCATGGAATACGAGGGGATAGCTTCTCCCCGGGAGGGAGAGGGGTTGGGGGGTGGGGGGAGATACTCACGGGGCAGCTACTCGCGGGGCAGTTTCCCGTTTCGTGGAATGTTCTCGAATGTTCTTTCTCACTTGTTTTTTCGCGCCAAAAAAGAGAAAACGGTAAAACCAACGGCGAATCTTTGGCCGTCGTAGGCGGTTAACGACTATGGCTGACCCCCACGCCCACTTTGGTGAGGATGTGCACCGCATGAAGCACCTCCAGCGGAACCGAACGGCGTTGGATGCAGGCCGTGACGACGCCGCACCGCAGAGCAGCAAGCCTAACCGTCGGCCTTTGCTCAGCACGGCTAGTCGGCCTAAACCCTTCCCCAAGCCACCATGGCCAGCTCGGCCGACGACGACGGCCCGGAGGGCACCTCCGCCACCGGCACCACGACCGAGCTGCCCAAGGCCGTCGCGGCCTTTGTCGGCAAGCTGTATAGGTGCGTCTGCCTAGGACGTCAGCCATTGCGACCGTTGTAATTCCACTAAAACTCAACGAGGCGGCTTGGCCAGCATATCCTCACTGCGGGGCACGCGTAGCATGGTCGACGACGAAAAGGTGCAGCACCTGATCCACTGGAACGGGAACGACGGTTTCGTCGTGGTGAACCCGGAAGAGTTTGCGAAAGAGGTCCTGCCGCAGTACTTCAAGCACAACAATTTTGCATCTTTCGTGCGCCAGCTCAACATGTACGGCTTCCACAAGGTCAACGAGTTTGTCAACACCGCCGGCGGCGTGGCCGCGGGCGGCGCCGGCGAGGGCCAGACGTGGGAGTTCTCGCACCCGCTCTTCCGCCGCGGCAAGCGGGAGCAGCTGAGTGAGATCCGGCGCAAGCTGCCGAGCAAGGCGCTCGTCGGCCGTGGCGACGACCTCCTCGTGGGCCTGGCCGCCGCCGGCGGCGCGGCGGGCCTCGGCGCCAAAGAGGCCAAGGAGACGTACAGCCTCATCCCGCTGCGCATCCTCGCGCTCGAGGAGAAGCTCAAGCAGTCGCAGGACCAGACCGCGTCGCTGTGGCACGAGGTCGCGACGCTGCGTCAGCAGGTCGCCGTTCAGCAGCAGACCATCAGCCAGCTCACGCACTTTTTGGCGTCGGTCTTCCCGGACGACGTCGAGCGCTCGGGGCCGAAGCGGAAACGCTTCCGCGTCGAGGACCTGCCGCAGATGCCGCCGATGGACGAAGGCGCCCTACAGCCGACGCACTACGGCACTAACGGGCAGGCCGGCAGCGGCGCCGCGGGAACCGCGGCTAACCAGCAGGCGCTGCTGGCCGCCGTGGCCGTTGCGTCCCGCGGCGGTGGCGACAGTGGCGCGGGCGGCCCCGCGGAGGCGGCCGACGACGCCGGCGCGCTGGCGCCCCCGCTGCCTGCGGCGCACCGGCGAGGCAAGGGCGCGTAACCGTCCACACTTTTATCATGCAATCAAACGCCAGAACATTTTGCACCCCGCAGCATACCTCAACGCGCCCGGGATGGCGCGGGGCGGCGCCCGCATGTTTTGTACCGCGAACGAAAATTTTGACAGGATCGTTGTGGTTAGGAGTGTGGACGGCTGCTCCGGAATAGGAATGTGGAACCAGCGAACTTTTCCGATTTTCTTTGCGCAGATGGCTTGGTCTAATGTACAGTAGTGCGGCCGCGGCGGGCCGCGTTGGAAGCACCGAAAATGTATACTTGTCGCGACACAGCAGTCTAATACAGGCGACGCAGTTGGGGGAAGAGGATGTTGTTACAACTGCCCAAAGATGGCAGTGGATGCTGCGCCCGACGGCGGCGCCGCGCGGGCCTCGGTGGCTGGATCACTTGCCGCCATGGTGGCGCCGACGCTGTAGCCCGGCCCCGGGAACGCGGACGCCGCGGCCGCGGCGGCAGCGCGCGCGGCGTTGGCGCCCGCGCTGTCACCCAGGTCATCCGCAGCCGCGGCGGTGGCCGCCGCCGCCTCGCGCGCGGCCTGCATGAGTTTGGCCACGGCGATGCGGTCGGCCGCCAGTTTGACGCGTTCAGCCTCGATCCGCGCGAGCTCCGAGGTGATGTGCGCTTCCATTGCGTCCATGTGCGACATCTTGAGCTCGAGCTTGCGCAGCTGCGCCTCCACCAGCGCGGCCACCTCCCGCTGGATCCGCCGCTCCTCGGCGGTCGCCAGCAGCGTCGCGCGCGCAGCCGCCGCGCCCAAGGCGGTCGCCGCCGCCTGCTGCAGCAGCGCCTGGTCAGCGTGCACGGGCCCGCGCTTGGCCACGGCGCCGGCGTCGCCGTCGGCCGTCGCCTGGCCGCCGTCCGCCGCGGTGCCTTCGGTGGCGGCGTTGATTGTTCCGGAAGCGGCGCCGGCCTCGTGCGCCAGGTAGCGCAGCGCGGCCTGGCTCGCGGCGGCGGCGACGCCGGGGCTCACCGCCTGCGCCAGGAACGCTACGACGGACATGACCGGGTTGTCGGCGCGCGAGAACGGCAGGATGCCCGACGTGGCGGCGGTCTCCAGCGACGGCACGGCGAGCGGGGGCACGGCCGACTCGAGGTACGAGTCCTCGATGGGCAGCCGCAAAAAGTGCAGAACGCATTGCTCAGCGGTGCGCGTCTTGACGTGCTCCGCGACCTTGGCCCAGTCGTCGCTGTACATCTCCAGGCCCTCCAGCAATAGCAGCGTCTCCTGTTCCGTCCAGCCGTCGCCGGCGTCCGCGGCGCCCTTGAGCCCACCGTCCAGCCGCACAAAATCGGACGACGACAGTGTCTCGGGGAAGCGGCCATCCACGAAGCAGTTGGCGCACAGGTCAAAGCCCTCCAGCCGGCTGGTGTGGTACCGGTAGCCCGCAATCGCGATGCCGCACGTCCGGCAGTGGACGTCGCCGAGAGCGCCCGTCCCGCTGCCGCCGCTGGCCGTGGACTTGCCCCACAGCTGCACGGCGCCAGGGTCGTACTGGTCCTTGTGGAGCGCGAGGTCGCCGCCGACCTTGACGGTTGCAGGGGCGTGCCCGTCCGCGGCGGCAGCCGGCGTGCTCGGGCCCGCGCCCGGCGGCATGATCGGCGGCGGCAGCGTCGACGCCAGCGGCCGGTAGAGCCGTTGGCCGGCGGGCGCATCGGCCACGACCTCAAAGTGCGCTGTGTACGACGGGCCCAGCGCTGACGGCCGCGACTCGGGCAGGACCTGACCGAATGAATGAGGCGGTAAATGAAAGGTTCCTGTGTTAGCGCTGCCATACAACGACGCAGAATCACACATCCTTCACGTACCTGGTAGTTGATCAGGCCCCACTGCTCGAGGAAGGCGTGGACGCGGATGATAGCGCAGACGTCGCCCGCCAGATTGCGCCGGCATGCCGTCACCGTTAGGTACTCGGCCGGGTTGAGGCGGTACGTGTTGACCATAAAGTCGCGGTACTCTTTGTACACCGCAGCCGTTTTGCTCTTGTTCTTGCCGTTGAAAAACTCGGGCAGGGACCGCATCTCAATCTGCCGCGTCCCACACGACGAGAAAGTGGCAGGCCATCAAGTCGAACCGTTAGCGGGTGCTGCACGTCCACTCCATTACACGCGCCTAGGGCACCTCGTGAATGTCGCTGAGCGAGAACCACGTGCTGTAGGATGGGATGACAATTGCGTCGACCTGCTGGGCGAGCACCTGCTCCGTCTCGCGCTGCGCGGCCTCGGCCTTGGCGCGCGCAGCGTGCGCGGCGGCCACGGCTGGGTCGACGGCCTTGGTGGCCTCGCCGGCCTCGGCGTCGCTGGCGTCCTCGCGTGCGTCGTCCTCCGTCTTCACGCGGCCGGCCGGTACGACGCTCGTGCCCGGCTGCAGTGCGACGTCCACCTCGCCCTCCACGGTGGCGCGCGCGAGGCTGCTCACGCCGCCGGTGATGTTGCCAAACGCGCCCGAGGCCAGCGGCAGGTGGTCCGGCTGCTTGGTCCGCGTCGCCTTCGGGTGCAGCTTGTCCGCCTCCGCAGCCAGGTCAACCTCGCGGACCGTCACGGCGCCAGGACCGGCCGTGCCCGTGGCCGTGGCGGACTGGATCGGCACCGCGGGCGCGCGGATTTCGGCCGCCGCCGCCGCCAGCTCGGGGTCCCGCGCCAGGGCCGCGCCGGGCAGTGGCGCCGAGGTGTTGCTCGGATGTTCGGCGCGCGCGCGCTTCGGCGCCGACTCGGCGCTGCCACCCGCCGGCGCCGGCTCGTCGACGGCCATGGCCGTGGGCGCCGGCTCGGCCGCAGGCGCGGGCGGCGGGCTCTCGCCACGGGCGCGCTTGCGCGTGCTGCTGGCCCGACCCATGCTGGGGCTGCGGCCGCGGCTCGCCGCCGCTGCGGGGCCACTGGTCTTGATCGGCGTGCTGGCGGCGTCGCCGGGGGTCGTGCCGCCCTCCGCACCGTCGTCGCCCGGCAGCTCGTAGTCCTCCTCGTTCATGAGCTCGTTGAACTTGACCGAGTCCTCGAGCCAGCGCGTGGTGACATGCCACGGCCCGCGGTGCGTGGGAGCAGGCTCCGGGTCTGCGACAGCGTCCGAGTCGGCGATCCAGCTGTCGTAGCTGTCCGGGTAGTACCACCAATGGACAAGCGCGCGGCGATCGCGCTTCTCCAGCGGGCGGAACCATTCCTCGTCGTCCTCGCCCTCGTCCGGGTCCCGTGGATGGAGGATGTGCGTCGCGCCGGCCGCGTTCGCAACCTCCTCGGCATGCAGCGTGGTAAAATGCGGTTTGAGCGCGTGGCGCGTCGCCGGCGGCACCGCCTTGTCAAACGCGACCTTGGGCCGGCGCAGCAGGCCGCGTTCCAGCAGTAGACGCTCCACTGCCTGGAGCATCTGCAGGTTGGCATCGCGCTTGGACGGTGACGCGAGGTCGAACCGGCGCCAGTCCATCGCCTTCTTGTGCTCGTAGCACTGTCGCAAGATCCAGAACAGACTACCCTGCGGCGCCAGATCCTTGAAGAGCTTGGCCGGCAGCCGCAGCATGGGCGCGGGCCGCGGCGCGTTCACGCCGAGCGCATCCTCCTGGAACTGCTGCAACGCCGCCGTTAGCTGCGCCAGCTCGCGCGAGGTCGGCTTCTGCCATGGCTAAACGTGAAGGAACGAGGCGAGCGGGCCCTTAGTGTGGGCTCCAGCTTCGGCCTCAGCGCACGCCGCAGTGGTGCCCCAAACGCACCTTGTCGCTGCCAAACAGGTCTGGCACCTCTTCCAGGACCTGCCGCAACGGGTTAAACGCGTCGACAACCTCGCGGCTCTCGTAGTACTTGAGGTCGACGCCGCCGCTCTTGACGACGGGCGCGTCGACCTCGCCGCTGCCCTTGCCACCCGCCATCGTGTCCGTCGCCGAGCACGGCCCCGCGGGCCCGGTTGCCGACCAGGCTGCCGGTGGCTCTTAGCGGACTACGTGTGTCAGGTGGGACACGGTCGTCGCGCGGTCGTGGCGCGGTCGGGACTGGTCGCAGCAGACACGTAGTCGCTCGTCGTCCTCTGCGTCGTCGTCCTCTGCGTTGTCCGTCTTCGTCGTTGTCGTCCTACGTCCTCGTCCGCTGCCGGTTTTTCGCGCGCTTTTTTTGTTCGCGCGCTTTTTTGTGCGGCTCGAGCAAAGCGCCTTTTCGCACTAGAGCGAGCAGTAGAAGCCCATTCTATGTACCTCACTCCAAAGGTGTCTATAGCGAGGAGTACGATGCAAGGCGTCAATGAACGCTTACAAGCAGGCTGCTTCGTGCGTCTATTGGAGAGAAGAGGGACGGGAAGAGATGAGAGGCAGACTGCGCGGAATCGACAGAGTCGGCAGCGCCCATGCCCCACAAGTATTACGTCATCATCAGTATTATGCCACGTCACTGAGGCATCGCGGCCCACAAGCGGGACGGGCCGGACCACGCGCGGCGCGGCGGCGGCGGGGCGGTGCCGCCCCGGCTTGAACAACGCATAAACACCCTTCTCATCTCGAAATGCACTTCCCCACCATGGCGGCGGCAGCATCATCGCGATGCATGGCCGCTGCCCGCGACGGGCGAAGCGTCACAGGGAAGGAAGACCAAGCGGGCTGCGCCGCCGCGCGCGAAAGTGCTGCGGCGCGCGGCCGGGCGGTGGGGGTGGGTGGCTGTACGCCGGCGGCTTCGTTCTGCCGACCATGAGCACGCTATCTCAATACCTACCGCAACAACTCCGATCCATGCAAACAAACGAAAAGGCAAGGTGGGAACGGAGAGGGACGGAAGGGTTGCGGGATGCCGCCACACATACGCTCTATGTCGGGTCCCACACATTTATCGACTGGCTTCTGACATGTCCCGTTACGCCCGACGTGGACAGGTGGCTCCCGCTATTTCTTACACCCTTCGCTCTCTAGCTCTCCTGAAACTTTTATATTTCGAGGAGGCTTCGCGGCGAAGGGACACGAAGGCATCGCGTCCGCCCACACGCCAGTGTGTGGGCGCGGCCGGTCAGTCGGTAGTTAGTTTGGTGGATGCACAGTCGGCGTCGCCGATCTATGTGCATTCCATCTCGTTCCTGCCGTACAGTCCTTTGCACGCTAATCTTATAAACGCGGTTGGGCTACACAGAGGTTTTACACGATTGACGTCCAGCAACAAGGCAAGTGGTGTGGTGGAGTGGTCCATGAGCGGGGGCATAGGCTCACTTCTTCTTGGGCGCCGGCGCTGCCGCCAGCAGCGCGTTCACGGCCTTCTTAAGCTCGTTCACCTCGTTGATGAGCTTTTCCTTCTCGGCGAACATCTTGACCTCCT
>Ga0180215_1003448_pt1 | contig 14823 bp, 12 predicted proteins | sample eDN3rd37CBELigBY_FD_128871 | JGI IMG/M metagenome (GOLD analysis project Ga0180215, IMG submission 128871) | Enriched backyard soil microbial communities from Emeryville, California, USA - eDNA 3rd pass 37_C BE-Lig BY (version 2) (version 2) | ecosystem: Environmental > Terrestrial > Soil >...
CTCGTCGGTGCCGCCCGCGATCCGCAGGTACGGCGCCTCCGTGAACGCCTTGCGCCAGTACGCGCCCTCGTCGCCCGCGGCGCCCTCGGCGCCGAGCAGCTCGAGCGCGAGGCAGCACGCCTCCTGGACGACGTTCGCGAGCGTCAGCTTGCCGATCGACCCCGACGGGCCCGGCTTGCCGGCGCGGGCGATCTCGGTGAGCGTGCGGTAGCCCGTGAACCGCAGGCCTTCGAGGCGGACGGCGATGTCCGCGAGCCGCTGGCGCAGGACGGGGTCGCCCAGCCGGCCGGTGCGGCGCGCGAGCGCCAGCAGGTCCGCGAAGCGCAGCGGCTCGAACACGCCGCCGGCCATCGTCATGCGCTCGTGCATCAACGTCGTGCGCGTCACCGTCCACCCCGCGCCGACGTCGCCGACGCGGTGCGCGTCCGGTACGCGCACGCCGTCCAGGAAGACCTCGTTGAACGTCGCGTCACCCGACATCTGCAGGATCGGGCGCGCCGTGACGCCCTCCGCGTGCATGTCGACCAGGAAGTAGGTCAGGCCCGCGTGCTTGGGCACGGTGGGGTCCGTGCGCGCCGGCAGGATGCCCCAGTCGGCATAGTGCGCGCCCGAGCTCCAGACCTTGCGGCCCGTGATGATCCAGTCGTCGCCGTCGCGCTCGGCGCGCGTGCGCAGGCCGGCCAGGTCCGACCCGGCGCCGGGCTCGGAGAACAGCTGGCACCACACCTCCTCGCCGGTCAGGATCGGGCCCAGGAAGCGGTCGCGCTGCTCGTCGGTGCCGTGCGCCATCAGCGTCGGACCGCAGAGCCCGACGCCGACCAGGAACGGGTCGGGTGGGACGGCGAAGCGAGCTTCCTCCTGCTGGAAGATCACCTGGTCGATCACGGTGCCGCCGCGGCCGCCGTAGCGTTCGGGCCAGGTGATCCCGGCCCAGCGGGCCTCGGCCTTGCGGCGCTGCCAGGCGCGCGCCGGCTCGAGGTCCTCGCGACGCGCGACCTCGTAGACGAGCCCGGCGGGCGCCGTGTCCTCGCGCGGCGGCGCGTTGTGCTCCAGCCACTCGCGCGCCTCCCGGCGCAGCGCGGCCTCGCGCGGCCCGTCCTCGAAGTTCATGCCGCCTCCAGGTGGACCATCAGCTGCTCGCGCCACTCCGGCGGCGAGCCGAGCAGCAGCTCGATCGAGCGGGCGCGCTTGAGGAACAGGTGCGGGTCCGCGTCCCAGGTGAAGCCCATGCCGCCGTGCAGGTGGATGTTCTCCTGGGCGGCGAAGGCGTACGCCTCGGTCGCGGCGATGTGCGCGCCACAGGCAGCCGCCGCGGCGTCGGGGGCGCCGCCGGCGACGGCCCAGACGCCGTAGTAGCAGTTCGACCGCGCCAGCTCGATCGCGACGAACATGTCCGCGAGGCGGTGCTTGACCGCCTGGAAGGAGCCGATCGGCCGGCCGAACTGGTGGCGCTCCTTCGTGTAGGCGACCGCCATCTCCAGGCAGCGCTGCGCGCCGCCGAGCTGCTCGAACGCGAACAGGACCGCGGCACGCTCGAGCAGCGCGTCGACCGTCACCCCCAACGGGCGGCAGGGCGCGCCGTCGAAGCTGAGCTCCGCCTGCGGGCGGGTCGGATCCAGCGCCTCCAGGGGGCGCCGCTCGACCCCGTCGAGCTCGGCGAAGTACAGCTGCTCGCCCGCGAGCACGACGGCGTAGTCGGCGACCATGCCGTCGGGGACGGGCCGCTTGACGCCGGTCAGCCGCCCGTCGGCGACCTGCGCCCGCGCCGGGACGCGCGGCCCGCGGCCTTCCGGCTCCCACAGCGCGGCGGTGCCGATGCGCTCGTCGGCCGCGGTCTCCGGCTCGCCGGCCAGCAGCAGCGCGGACTGGGCGAGGTAGACCGTCGAGGAGAACGGGATCGGCGCGACGACCCGGCCCAGCTCCTCGGCGAGGACCGCCAGCTCGAGCAGCCCGTAGCCCTCGCCGTCGAGCTCCTCGGGCAGCGCCGTCAGCGGCCAGCCCGCCCCGAGCGCGTCCGTCCACAGCGCCTCGTGGTACGGCGCCCCCGACTCGAGGACCTCACGCGCCGGCTGCAGGTCGCCACGACGCTCGAGCAGCTTGCGCGCGGAGCGCCCGATCAGCCGCTGCTCGTCTGAGAACGCGAAATCCATCGCGGCATCACCTCCTTTGGAAAGCGGTCCCGCAGCGTCTGCACGATGCCCGCGATCCCGCGCGGCTCGAACAGCAGCAGCGCGATCACCAGCACGCCATAGATCAGGACCGTGAAGTTGGTCGTCGACACGCCGCTCGTCTCGCCCCGTTCGGCGATGAACGGCAGCGCCGGCGCGACGGCCTCGACGAGCTGCGGCAGCAGCATCACGAAGATCGCCCCGTACACCGCGCCGCTGACGAGGCCCAGCCCGCCGATGACGATGATCGCCAGGTACTCGATCGACAGCCCGAGCCCGAAGTCGGCGAGCGCGAGCACCTGCACGAACGGCGCCGTCAGCGCGCCGGTGAGGCCGGCGAGCGCCGAGGAGAAGATGAACGCCTGGCGGGTGGCGCCGCGGACGCTGACCCCCGAGTGCGCCGCCAGCAGCTCGCTCGACGGCTCGCCGATCGCGCCCATCGCGCGGCCCGTGCGCGAGCGCAGCATCAGCGTCGTGAAGACGCCGACGGCGACGGCCACCGCGAGCACGAAGAAGTAGTACTGCTGCAGGCGGTCCACCTCGAACGGCCCGTACACCGACGGGAGGCCGAGGTCGGTCCCGAAGAGCGAGATGTCGGGCACGATCCGGGTCCCGCCGCCGCCGTTGAGCGCGGAGACGTTGCGGATCACGTGCTGGACGAGGAACACGAGCCCGAGCGTCACCAGCGCGAGCGCCATGTGGCGCAGGCGCGTGGCCAGCGGGGCCAACGCGAGGCCGCAGAGCGCCGCGGCGAGCGTGCCGACGGGCGCCGCGAGCAGGAACGACCAGCCCTGCTCGGTCATGAAGTACGCGGTGATGTAGGCGCCGATCGCGATGAACCCGGCGTGCCCGACCGAGAACTGGCGCGCCACCCCGGTCAGCACGTTGAGCCCGATCGCCGCGATCGCCGCGATCCCGGCCATGACACCGGCGCGGATCCAGTCGTCGCCGACCACGAACGGGTAGACCAACAGCACGGCGGCCGCGGCCGCCCATCCCAGGCGCGAGCTCATGCCCGGTGCACCTCCGCCTTGCCGAAGAGCCCTTGCGGGCGGACGAGCAGGATCGCGAGCATCAGCGCGTACGGCACCACGAGGTGCAGGTTCGTGCCGAGGAAGTCGGGCGCGTACGCCGCCGTGTAGACCTCGACCAGGCCGATGATCAGCCCGCCCGCCACGGCGCCCATGCCCGACGAGATCCCGCCGAGGATGACCGCCGGGATCGCGCGCAGGCCGACCGCGTGGCTGCTCGGGTCCAGCAGCTGCGGGAAGACGGCCAGGAACGTCCCGGCGAGCGCGGCCAGCGCGCCGCCGGCCGCCCACGCGACGGCGGACACGCGACGCACGCGCATCCCGAGGATCCCGGCCAGCTCGTGGTCGGAGGCGTTGACCTCCATCGCCAGGCCCAGCCACGACCGCGACAGCCACCACGCGAGCGCCGCGAGCACGACGATCGAGATCCCGATCACCCACAGCGACGCGGTCGGGACGGTCGAGCCCGCGATCGTCGTGAGATCGTGCGCCCAGGGCGTGGGGATCTCCTTCGGCGACTGCGACCACGGCTTGTACGTGTTCATGCCGGTGATCAACAGCGAGTCGATCATCAGCGTCAGCAGGAACAGCGTGAACAGCGGCCGGCCGGCGAGCCTGACGAACATCGCCTGCTGCAGCGCCCAGCCGAACACGCCCATCACCAGCACCGCGAGCGGGACGGCGACGGCGAACGGCAGCGACGCGCTCGACGCCAGCGTGTACGCGACGTAGCCGCCGAGCACGACGAACCCGCCCTGGGCGAAGTTCAGGATCGCGGTCCCGCGGTAGATCAGCGAGAAGCCCGACGCGATCAGCGCGTACACGCAGCCGAGCGCGATGCCCGAGATGAGCAAGCTCATGTGGCGACCGCCTGCTCGCGCAGCACCCGCCGCAGCGTCTTGCCCAGCACGTTCTTGGGCAGCTCGTCGCGCAGGACGATCTCGGCCGGGCGCTTGTAGGACGCGAGGCGCCCGTCGAGCCACCGCGACAGCCGCTCCGGGTCGAGCCCGCTGCCGGGCCGTGCCACCACCGCCGCGACCGGGACCTCGCCGAGCCGCTCGGACGGCACGCCGTAGACCGCGCACTCGAGCACGTCCTCGTGTTGCATCAGCGCCGCCTCGACCTCGGCCGGGTAGACGTTGACGCCGCCGCGGAGGATCACGTCGTTCTTGCGGTCGATCAGGTACAGGAAGCCCTCGGCGTCCATGCGGCCGACGTCACCCGTGTGCAGCACGCCGTCGCACAGCGTCTCCGCGGTCGCGTCGGGCCGTCCGAGGTAGCCGAGCATCGGCTCGTAGCTGCCGGGCCGCGCCGCGCCGACGCACACCTCCCCGACCTCGCCCGGCGGCAGCACGCGGCCCGCGTCGTCGCGGATCGTGAGCTCGATGTGGTCGAGCGCGCGGCCGACGGCGCCCTCCGGCCGCTCGCCGTCGAGCGGGTCCGCGCTGACCACCATCGGTGCCTCCGTCTGGCCGTAGACGTTGCAGATGCGCAGGTCGAAGCGGCGCTCGAAGTCGGCGCGCGTGCGTGGCGTCAGCGGCGCCCCGCCGGTCATCACGTAGCGGACCGACGAGAGGTCGGGCGCCTCGGGCAGGGCCACGAGGTCGAAGAGCATCGTCGGCACGCTCCCGAGCAGGGTGGGCCGGTGCTCGCCCAGCGCGGCCGCGCACGCGCGCGGCTCGAACCGCCGCTGGAGGTGGCAGCTGCCGCCCACGCTCCAGACCATCAGCGGGCCGCCGAGCATCGCCGGCAGCGAGTACAGGGGCAGGATCGCGAGCAGGCTGTCGCCGGCGCCGATGCCGAAGAAGCCGGCGAGCCCGTCGATCGCGATCCGGACGGACCGGTGCGAGTGCATGACGCCCTTGGGCGTCCCGGTCGTCCCGGACGTGTAGCCGATCATGGCCAGCTCGGACGCGTCGAGGTCCAGCGGCGGCACGCCGGCGGCGCCCGGCCCGGCGTCGAGCGCCTCGACCGCCGTCGCCCCGTCGAACGCCGTCGTCTCGTCGGCCAGCACCAGCCGCGGTTCGCAGTCGTCGACGATGAACGCGACCTCGCCGGCGGTCAGCCGGGGGTTGAGCGGGACGACGACGGCGCCGAGCTTGAGCGCCGCCAGCCAGGCGAGCAGCACCTCGGGCCGGTTCGGGAGCAGGACCGCCACCCGGTCACCGCGGCCGATGCCCTGTTGCGCGAACGCCTCGGCGAAGCCCTGGACACGCGCGTCGAGTTCCGAGAACGACCATTCTTGGCCCTCGAACGTCAGCGCGGTCGCGTCGGGGCGCCCGGCCGTGATCAGCGCGGCGAGGTTCATCGCGCCGCCGACGCCTGTCGCTCCGCGATCGCCATCAGCTGCTCCAGCGTCTCGCCGCGCCGCAGGTCCAGCTTGCGGATCGCCTTGTACGGGAAGTGGGGAAGCGTCCCGGCCTCGACCAGCTCCACGTGGTCGGCGCGCACGCTGCCGACGCGCCGCACCAGGTCGCGCACGCGCTCCTCGAGCTCGGGCCCGGCGGCCGCGCCCGGCCGCAGCTCGGCACGCACGGTCAGCACGTCGTGCTCGGCCGGGCGGTCGACGACGCAGAGGAACTGGCCGTTGAGCTCGGTGATCTCGTTGATGACCCCCGCGACCGCCGACGGCCAGAGGTTGCGGCTGCGCACGGTGATCATGTCGTCGGTGCGGCCGAGGATGCCGCCCGGAAGCCGGCGCGCCGTCCGGCCGTCCGTCCCCGGCTCGTCGCTGAGCCGGACCCGGTCGCCGGTGCGGAAGCGCAGCAGCGGCGTGGTCTCGCCGACGAGGTCGGTGACGATCAGCTCGCCGTCCTCGCCCGGGGCGACCGGCTCGTCCGTGTCGGGGTCGACGACCTCGAACAGCGCCACGTCCTCGAACAGCGTGAGCCCCGCGCCCTCCTCGTACTCGCCGGCGAGCGGGCTCCACATGTCCGTGAAGCCCCACATGTCCAGCGCGCGCTCGAGCGTCGGGAACGCGGCCTTCAGGCGCGCCTTCACGCTCGGCAACGCGAACCCGGCCTCGCCCCCGCCGAGCACGGTGCGCAGGCGCAGCTTGTCGAGGTCGACGCCGCGCTCGGCCCCGACCCGTGCCAGGTACTCGGCGTAGGACGCGGTGGCCAGCAGCATCGTCGTCCCGAGCCGCTCCAGCGACCACAGCTGCCGCTCGGTCTGACCGGGGCCGCTGTTGATCAGCTGGGCGCCCGTCCGGAGCGTGCCGAGCGTGCCCCCGATCCCGCCCATGATGAAGTGGTACTGGTAGGCCATCTGCACGACGTCGCCGCCGCGCATGCCGACCCCGTGGAAGAGCCGCGCGCACAGCTCGCCGATGCGCTCGACGTCGGCCCGGTTGCGCGGGACCAGCAGCGGCGTGCCGGTCGAGCCGCTGGTCGTGTACGTCCAGGCGATCTCCTCGGGCGCGACCGCGAGCTGCTCACCGTAGGGCGGGGCGTGCTCCTGGCTCTCGCGGAGCTCGGCCTTGGTCGTGAACGGCAGCCGCCGCACGTCGTCGAGCGTCCGCACCTGGTCCGGCGTGACGCCCGCCTCGGCGAACTTGCGGCGGTACAGCGGCGACCGCTCGGCGACACGCGCGACCTGCGCCTGCAGCCGCTGGAGCTGCAATGCCTCGAGCTCGCTGCGCGGCAGCGTCTCGACGGCGGGATCCCAGATGTGCTCGGTGTTCATCTCTCCTCCTCATGGACCTGCGCAGCCACCCGTTCGGCGTCGTGCCGCAACCGTTCGCGCTCGCCCGGGTCTCCCAGGTAGGCGCGCACCACCACCGGGTCCGCGCTCACCTCCGCGGGCGTGCCCTCGGCGATCTGCCGGCCGTAGTCGAGGACGATCGCGCGGTCGGCGTGCGCGAGCACGACCTCCACGTTGTGGTCGACCAGCAGCACCGCGGCGTTGCGCTCGGCCGCCGCGTGCACGGCACCGTCCATCACCTGCACGGCCTCGGCCGTGCTGAGCCCGGCGAACGGCTCGTCGAGCAGCAGGACGTCGGGATCGAGCGCCAGCGCGCGGGCGAGGTCGACGCGCTTCTGGATGCCGTACGGGCAGCGCTCCATCGGCTCGTCGGCGAACTCGCGCAGGCCGAACCGCTCCAGTAGCTCGAGCGCCGCCGCGCGGTGGCGCGCCTCCTCGCGTCGCGCCAGGCCGAGGCCGGCCCGCACGAGCCCGCCGCCGATCACGCGGTGGCGGCCGAGCAGGACGACGTCGATCACGCGCGCGTTCGGCGGGGCCTCGACGTGCTGGAACGTGCGCCCGACGCCCATGCGCGCGACCTGCTCCGGGCCCGCCTTGCCGCGCTCGCGCCCGTCGATCGTGACGCTGCCGCCGTGACGGAAGACGCCGGTGACGCAGTTGAGCAGCGTGCTCTTGCCCGCGCCGTTGGGGCCGATCAGCGCGGTCACCGAGCCGCCCGGGACCTCGAAGGAGACGCCGTCGAGCGCGCGCACGGCGCCGAAGGAGATCGAGAGGTCGCGCACCGCCAGGCGCACCGGGCCGGTCTTGCGCGGGGCCCGGGTGGCCGAGGCGGCCGCGGCCGTCCCGCCCGTGCCGAGGTAGCCCGCGACGAGCTCGGTGTCGTCGCGCAGCACACGCGCCTCGCCTTCGCCCACGAGCTCGCCCTGGCGCAGCACGTACGCCCGGTCGGCGATCTCCAGCGCGGACGAGGCCTGCTGCTCGGCGAGCAGGATCGAGACGCCGAGGCGGTGCAGCTCCAGCACGGCCTCCAGCACGTGATGCACCATCACCGGGCTGAGGCCCATCGTGGGCTCGTCGAGCAGCAGCAGCTTGGGGTATCCGCACAGGGCGCGCCCGATCGCCAGCATCTGCTGCTCGCCGCCCGACAGGAACCCGGCCGGCTGGTGGCGCCGCTCGGCGAGCACCGGGAACAGCTCGAACACCTGCTCGAGCGGCTTGTCGTCGTTGCGGCGCCGGCCGGCGCCGACCGCGCCGGCACGCAGGTTGTCCTCGACCGACAGGTGCGCGAGCACCCGCCGGCCCTCCGGGACCTGGATCGCGCCGACCCGGGCGACGTCCTCGCGGCGCATCGCGGCGACGTCGCGACCGTCGAAGCGGACCTCGCCCTCGACGACACGACCGCCGTAGAGCCCGAGCGTCCCGGTCGCGGCGCGGATCAGCGTCGTCTTGCCCGCCGCGTTGGCGCCGAGGACGGCGACGATCTCGCCCTCCTCGACGCGCAGCGACGGACCGCGCAGGCCGAGGCCACCACGGCGGTAGCCGACGTGGAGATCGCGCACCTCCAGCAGGGCCTCGGCCATCACGTCACCCCGTCAGCCCGAGACCAGCGATTCGAGCTTGAACGCCTTGGCCGCTTCGCTCTCGAAGCAGCCGGCGACCTGCTTGTAGCCGTCGGGCGCCGCGTCCTTGGAGGTCTCCATGATCATCGTCCCGCGGCTCGGGTTGCCGGTCTGCCCCTCCTCGCCGAAGGCGTAGTCGCAGAGCAGCCCCTGGTTGTCGACCGAGCCCAGCGTGGCGACGGCATCGTTGATCCCCTGCCGGCTGAGATCACCCGCCGACGAGGCCTTGCGGAGCACGTCGACCATCACCTTGGCCCAGATGTAGCCGAACAGCGGCAGCTGACCCTGGGCGTCCGGGTCCTGCTTGGCGATGAACTCCTTGGCCTCGACCAGGCCCGGCGCATCCGAGCTGTTCCAGCCCGACACGTAGATCGACGTGAACACGCGGCCGGCGAAGACGTCGAGCGCGGGGGTCTCGAAGGTCAGCTCGCCCGACCACCCGACCTGGGGATTCATCCACTTGACGTCCTTCATGCCCGCCGCGACCGCGGTGCCGACGATCTTGATCGACGACGGCGGCAGCGCCGCGAGCATGATCCAGTCGACGTCGGCGTCCTTCATCTTCTTGACCTGGGCGGAGAAGTCGGTGTCCGCCGGGTAGGCGAACGACGCCTCCGCGGCCAGCTCGACGCCGAGCTGCTCGGCCGCGAACTTCGTGGCCTTCAGGTTCTCCTGGCCGAGCGCGTCGTCCTGGTAGATGATCCCCCAGCGCGCGCCGGGCTGCTTCTCGCGCTGGACCCAGTCGATGCCGTTGATCGCCGCGTAGGCGTACGGCGTGCCCGGCAGGAAGACGTGCGTCTGGACGGCCGTGGAACCGGCCTGCGCGAGCGCCTCGGTCGGCACGCACAGCTTCTCGACCTGGGGCAGCACGGCGTCCAGGGCCGCGCTGCCGTGGACGGCGACGATCGCCGACTCCGGCGCGACCGAACCGAACTCGCTGACGCTCTTCTGCGGATCGAACGCATTGTCGACGCGGTTGACGACGAGCTTGCGGCCGTCGATGCCGCCGTCGGCGTTGACGGCGTCGACGTAGGCGTCGAAGCCGGCCAGGAACGCGGGCGCGACCGCCTCCTGGGGCCCGGTCAGGCCCATCAGGTGCCCGATCGTGATCGAGTCGTCGGTCACGCCCGCCGTGGTCGCGCACGGCCCGCTCGCCTTCGTCGAGGCGCCGGAGGCGCCCTCCTCGGTGGTGTTGCCGCACGCCGTCAGCGTCGCCGCCGCGAGCGCTCCGGTGAGCGTCGCCAGGACGGATCGCCTCAACCTCATGGTTCTCTCCTCGTGGGGCTGGTGTAGGTCTGCCGGGGCGAGGTCATCCGACCGCCCTCGCCTTCGCGGCATGGGGAAGTGGCTCGTCGCAGACGCCCGGGCGCTCGAGCAACTTGCCGATCTCGACGACCGCGGTGCCCGTCACCTGGTCACCGACGCGGACCGGGCAGAACATCGTCACCTGCTCGTAGATGCGATCGAGCTCGCGGTCGCGACGATTGGAGTGGTGCCGTGCCGTCCCGCGGGACAGCAGCAGCTCGACGCGGTGCACGTTGCCGCCCGAATCGACCGCATCGCACTCGGTGTCGCGGTCGAGCGGGGGCAGGTGCGCGTCGGGATCGCTGATCCAGTAGGGGTCGGCGATCTCGACGGAGGTGACCTCGCGGACGCCCACGGCCGTGGCCGCAAAGCCGCCCTCGGAGGCGACGCCGGTCACGCGACGACGGGTCCGGGACATCTGCACGAACCGGTCAGGCAGGCTCACGGCGATCCACTCGTGGTGGCGGAACGGGGCCTCGGGGAACCAGCCCCACGTGTGGTCGCGTGACCCGAAGGCGTCGAACGCGCGTGCCGGCTGCCCCGCGACCCGGACCTCGCCGCTGGCGGCCACGGCCTGCTGGACGTTGTCGACGGGGTACAGGGCCTGCGGTCCGGCCTCGATCCGATGCTGCGCGTTGAAGCGGGTGGCGAACTGCAGGTCGGCCTCGACCCCGTCGCCGCGATAGCCGATCGCACAGCGCTCGCCGGGCTCGAGGATCTCGAACGTCAGCTGCGGCGAGCGGATGGCGTTCGACAGCTCCGGGCGCGTCGGCACCGGCGCGCGGTGGATGTCCTTGAAGCGGCGCCCATCGACCCAGATGACCACCGTGAAGACACCCTCGCGCCGGATCGGATCGGTCGTGATGTGCACGAGCACGGCCATCCGCTGGTCGAGCGTGGTGGCGAACACCCCCCAGTGCTCGCGCCACATCCGGCGCGCCTCCTCGGGGGCCGGGAGCAGGCGGTCGTATTCGGCCGCGCTCATGCGCGCTCCGCGGCACGCCGGCGCTGGCGCTCGAGAAACGCCTGCACCGCGGCGCGATGCTCGGGGCTGGTCGCGCTCGTGCGCTCCTTCTCCAGCGAGAGCTCGAGGGTCTGGCGCACGGCGAGCGAGACGGCGTGGATCACCGAGCGCTTGGTGCCGCGGACGGCGGGGCCCGGGAGATCGGCGATCCGGCGGGCGAGCGCGAGCGCCCGGTCGAGGACCTCCTCGCCGGGCGCGGCCTCGCCCATCAGGCCGATCTCGACCGCCTCGGCCCCGGTCATCAGGTCGCCCGTGAGCAGGTAGCGGTTCGCGCGGTGCAGCCCGATCAGCTGCGGCCAGATGATCGCGCCGCCGTCCCCCGCCACGAGGCCGAGCCCGACGTGCGGGTCGCCCACCTTCGCCTCTTCGGCGACGATCGTGATGTCGCAGAAGAGGGCGATCGTGCAGCCGAGGCCGACGGCGTGCCCGTTGACCGCCGCGATCACGGGCTGGCTCATCGACAGGAGGTTCTCGATGATCCGGCGGCCCTGGCCGAGCGAGTAGTCGAGCTCTTCGGGCTGCACGGACTCCATCCAGTTGACGTCGCCGCCGGCGCAGAACATCCGCCCGGCGCCCGTCAGGACGACGGCCTCGACGTCGCGGTCGCGAGCGAGCGCTCCGAACAGCAGCTCGAGCTCGTTGTGGAACGCCTCGCTCACCGCCATGCGGTCGCCGGTGCCGAGCCGCACGACGGCGATGCCGTCGTCGACGCTGATGCCGAGGTGCTGGAATGTGGCGTACGGGTTCTCGGAGCTGGTCACTGCGCCTTCCCGGGTCGGGTTCGGGGAGCGCACCCTCGCCCTCCGCGGCGCCGTGTGTCAACGCGTCCGACGTATGCAGACGTGTTCTGGCCCCGACCTGCGTTCGACGGCCGTCACCGGGCCGTGTGCAGACGTGTGCAGGGTCGATCTACCAAACGACAGGTTGGCAGCCTGCGGATAGAGTTGGCCGCGAGGAGAGACCCGTCTTTGGAGGAGACGCCGGGTGCCACAGGAAGTGACGTACTCGATCGGTGAGGCCGCGGCGCGCACGGGCCTGTCGCGGCAAGGGCTGCTGAGCTGGGAGCGTCGTTACGGGTTCCCGCGGCCGGCGCGCAACGACAAGGGCCACCGGCGCTACACCCCGGATGACTTGCTCGCGATCGCACTCGCCCGCGCCAGCGTGCACAGCGGGCGCGACGTCAGCTCCGCGGTCGAGGAGGCGCTCGCGGCGCGGGCGACGGGGGCGCCCACGGGCGAGCTGCCGGCCGGGCTGATGCGTGACGTACTGGACAACCTCCCGTTCCCCTTGGCGATCGTGCAGGCGCCGACGTTCGAGCACGTGTACGTCAACCGGGCGCTCGTGCGCGCCGTCCCCGAGGTCCGGCTCGGCTCGACCGTGCAGTCGCTGCCGGGCGTCAACGACGTGAGCGCGCTCGAGCGCGTCGCGCGGCTCGGCGACCCGTGGCACTCGCAGGAGCAGCCGATCATCATCGAGGGCGAGCTGCGCTACTTCCAGGTGACGTGGCTGCGCCTGGCCTCGATCGAGGGCCGCCCCCCGCACCTGCTGGGCTTCGGGCAGGAGACGACCGAGCAGGCACGCGCGCGCCGCAGGCTGCGGCGCTCGGCGGCGGCCGAGGAGGATCGCCGGCTGCTCGAGGAGGCGCGGCACTCGCGCTTTTTGCGCTCGCTCGTCGCGACGGTCAACGCCGGTGACGGCCCCAGCGGGGCGCTGCGCACCGCCGTCAAGCGCACCTGCGAGCTGCTGGACGCCGACGCCGCGGCGGTGGCGCGGATCGACGGCCGCGCGGTGATCCCGACGGTCAGCGCCGTCCCGACGCGCGGGCTGCGCTGGCGCGGGTTCAAGCTCGAATGCGCCCCGCAGGTGGAGCGCGCGCTCGAACGCGACGCGCTCGTCTGGTTGCAGGCCTCCCGGACCGACCAGCGCGCGGAGCGCGCGCTGCTGGCGCGCATGACCGCCCGGACGCTGTGCGCGGCGCCGATCGTGCACGAGGGCCGCGTGCTCGGCGCGTTGCTCGTCCGCTGGTCGCTCAACGAGTACCAGCCGAGCTTCGACGACGTCGACTACCTCGAGCTCACGCGCCACCTGCTCGCGGGTCCGCTGGCGCGGGCGCTGGCCGGCGAGCTTCAACCCTCGGGGGCGACGTGCGGCCGGTAACGCGCATGCACGCCCAGCCCGGTCTCGACGTACCCGTGACCGCGGCCGAGGCCGTCGACGGTGACGGCGATCGCGTTGTCGGTCTGGCCGTCGAGCGTCGCGACGACCCGCGGATCGGTGACGTCGTGGCGCTCGGTTCCCGGCCCGGGGTCGTCCGGGCGGTAGCCGGCCGGCTTGAGGAACAGCCGGCCTTCGACTTCGAAGTCGGCCGTCAGCGCGCGGCCGGAGGCCGTCGTGAGCTCGAGCCGGCCGGACCGCAGCAGCGCGCCGTCCCACTCGAGGTCGTGCTCGACGGCGGACACGGTCTCGACGGTCTCGCCGATCAGCCAGCCGTTCGTGAACACGCGCCGCCCGGACGCGGTCTCGTAGAGCATCGCGTAGAGCGCGTGTTCTCCGAGCTCGAAGAGCGCCGCCACGACCAGCCCGCGGCGCGGGGCGCCCTCGTGCTTGCGCAGGCCCCAGCCGCGGTCGCGGAAGCCGGCGCGCGCCTCGACGCGCCGTTCCTCGCCGTCGATCACGATCACGCCGTCGTAGCGGCCGGACTGGAACAGGTTCATGTACTCCGTGACGACCTTCCCTTCGAGCTCGATCCGGTTCGGCTCGGTCGCGACCGGGGCGAAGCGGGCGCTGTAGGTGAGGTCGAACGCGAGCGGGAAGCCCGGCTCGTCGAGGATCAGGCGGACCGTCTCCAGCGGGCGCACGGCCTCGATCCGCAGGCCGCCGACGGTCGGCCGGTCCGGGTCCTCGCCGGCCGTGAACGGCTCCTGGAAGCGGATGGCGTGCTGCACGCGTCCCGTGGTCACGCCCGCGAAGCCGCTGCGCCGGCCGGCGTGCGGGTACAAGGCCCGGCCGGCGTGCAGGACCGTCGCCCCGCCGACGTGCAGGAGGTGGTAGCAACGCTCGGCCCACGCCGGATGTTGATGCGCGGTGATGACCGCAGGCGCCACCAGCTGGTGGGTGTAGGACTCGTCGTGCGGCGTCAGCATCGGTCTCCCCTAATCAATCAAACGATAGTTTGGCACCCTAGCGAGGTCCGCCCGTGATTGCACACGACCGCCTCGCCGCCGCGGTGACCGAGCTCGCCGCCCGCGCCGAGCCGGCCGACGTCCGCGCGCAGCTGCACGCGCTGGCCGGCATCGTCGCCAACCTCGGCGCCCCTCCGGTGGTGGGCGACGACGCGCTCGTGGCCGGCGACGACTCGCTCGTGGCCGGCGACGACTCGCTCGCGGACGGCGACGACTCGCTCGCCCGCGCGCTCGAGGCCGCGATCGCCGCCGGCGACGAGCCGGCGGCCGTCGCCGCGATGCGTGATCTGGCCCGCCGCGACCGTGCTCGTGTGCGGCGCATCGACTGGACGGCGGCCTCCCGTGGCTGACGTCGCCGCCGCCCTCAGCGCGTGGCTGCGTGACCGCGGCGAGCCGGCCGAGGTCACGATCCGCGGGCGCGCCACGGTCGGGCTCTCGCAGGAGACGTGGTTCGTCGACGTCGCCGGCCGGGACGCCGTCCTGCGGCTGCCGACCGCGAGCTCCGGCACGCGCGCGATCCTCACCCAGCGCGCGGCGCTACAAGCGGTCGCGGGCCGCGTCCCGGTGCCCGCGCTGTACTGGTACGACGACGGCGCCGACAACCCGTTCGGCGCGCCGTTCCTGGTCATGGAGCGGATCGCGGGCGAGGTCCCCGTCGGCTGGCACGTGGTCCCCGAGCCCGAGCGGACGGCGCTCGCCGAGCAGGCCATCGACGTGCTCGCGGCGCTGCACACCGTCGACCCCGCCGCCGTGCGCCACGACGGCGCCGGCGCGACCGAGCTGGCGTTCTAC
>Ga0180215_1003451_pt1 | contig 14820 bp, 16 predicted proteins | sample eDN3rd37CBELigBY_FD_128871 | JGI IMG/M metagenome (GOLD analysis project Ga0180215, IMG submission 128871) | Enriched backyard soil microbial communities from Emeryville, California, USA - eDNA 3rd pass 37_C BE-Lig BY (version 2) (version 2) | ecosystem: Environmental > Terrestrial > Soil >...
CCACGCCCCCGCTCCCCCTCTTCCCCTTGACACCCCGTACCGGTCACATTACCTTAGCACTGAAATTGTCAGTAGTGAGACGATGCCACGGAAACAAGAGCTCAGCCTCAAGCTATGGATCGTGCTGTCCCGGGCGCAGTTCGCGGTCGAGGCGCATGTCCGCGCCGACGTCGCCCGCCACGACCTCACCCCGGCCGAGTTCGGGATCCTCGAGGTCCTCTATCACAAGGGACCGCTGCTCCTCGGTGAGGTGCAGAAGAAGATCTTGGTCTCGAGCGGCGGGATCACCTATCTCGTCGACCGGCTGGAGCAAAGGGGGCTGGTGCAGCGGCAGGAGTGCCCCACCGACCGCAGGGCCCGCTACGCGGCCCTCACCCCGGAAGGCGAAGCGCTCATGCAAAGGATCTTCCCCGAGCACGCCCGCGCGCTCGAGCACGCCCTCTCGGGGCTGACCGAGGAGGAGCAGGAGGAAGCGATCCGGCTCCTGCGTAAGCTGGGGCGGCACGCCGCCGAGCTCCCCCCCGCGGCGCCGGCGGGCTGAGCAGTCTTTTTTCACCCCCGAATCTCAGAACTGAGATTCTCCGCGGTAACGCATGTGCGCGGCGACGGGCCCGCCGACGCACAGCCGATCATAGGCCCTCGCAACAAGGAGGAAGGTATGTCGAAGAGCATCTGGCAGATCGATCCCGCGCACACCGGTGTCGAGTTCGCGGTCAAGCACATGATGATCTCGACGGTGAAGGGTCGCTTCGGCGACGTCAGTGGCACGATCACGTTGGACGAGGCGGACCTGAGCGGCTCCTCGGTAGAAGTCGATATCGACGTCGCGAGCATCGATACCCGTCAGGCGGACCGGGACGCGCATCTGCGTTCGGCCGACTTCTTCGACGTCGAGAACCACCCGAAGATCACCTACCGCAGCCGTCGGGTCGAGGTGGTGGGAGAGAACCGCTTCCGCGTGATCGGTGACCTGACGATCCGCGGCGAGACCCGCGAGGTCGTCCTCGACGCCACCTTCGAGGGCCGCGGCAAGGACCCGTGGGGTAACGAGAAGGCCGGCTTCACCGCCCAGGCGGTCATCGATCGCCGCGACTTCGGCCTGACCTGGAACGCGGCGTTGGAGACCGGCGGGATCCTGGTCGGCAACGAGGTCAAGATCAACCTCGAGATCCAGGCGACGCGGGTCGAGCAGGCCGCGACCGGGGCCTGATCACTCGACTCCGCCGTGCCGGGGGCGCGGGGCCCCTGTCTCCCGCGTCTCCGGCGCCGGCGAGGTATCGACTATGAGACTTTGCGGCAGGGAGAGGAAGGAGAGAGTGCCATGAGCACCCTGATCACGAAAGGCTTCCATCACATTACGATGGTCTCCTCGAACGCCGGCCGCACCCTGTCGTTCTACCGCGACATCCTGGGGCTCGGGCTGGTGAAGAAGACGGTCAACTACGACGACCCCGGCTCCTACCACCTCTACTTCGGCGACGACCTCGGCCGGCCGGGCACCATCCTGACCTTCTTCGAGTGGCCGCAGGCACGACGCGGCCGTTGGGGAGTCGGCGGCGTGCACCACCTCGCCCTCGGCGTGGCGGACGAGGCCGGGCTCCTCATGTGGAAACGGTGGCTGAGCGACCACGGCGTCGCCGTCTCCGGCCCCTTCGATCGCGGGTGGTTCCACAGCATCTACTTCGCCGACCCCGACGGCCAGGTCATCGAGATCGCGACCGCCGGCCCCGGCTACGCAATCGACGAACCGGCGGACGCCCTCGGCAAAGAGCTGGTCATGCCGAAACGAGAACAGCTCCGCGGATATAGGGACGAGGAGGCGATCCGCGCCCGGACACACCCCGAGCCGATCGAGGCGATCACCCCGGCGATGGCCCTCCAGGGGATCCACCACATCACCGGGCTGACCGACGACCTCGAACGCGCCCACGACTTCTACACCGAGGCCCTCGGGCTGCGTCTCGTCAAGAAGAGCGTGAACCAGGACGACCCTAAGACCCTGCACTACTTCTGGGCGAGCTACGACGGCACCGAGGTCGCGCCCCACAGCACCTACACCCTCTTCGGGTGGCCGAACTCCGACTACTGGGCGCGCGGCGGGACGGGCCAAACACACCACATCGCCTTCCGCGCCGCCGACGGAGAGGAACAGCTCGCCTGGCGAGAACACCTCCTCTCCCTCGGGCTCGAGGTCTCACCGGTCCTGGACCGGACCTACTTCAAGAGCATCTACTTCCGCGCGCCGGATGGGATGCTCCTCGAGATCGCGACCGATGGACCAGGGTTCGCCGTGGACGAGGACCCCGCGGAGCTGGGAACCTCCCTCAAGCTCCCGGCCTGGCTGGAGTACCACAGGAAGGAGATAACCGGCGCGCTGACCCCGATCGGGTGACCGGCGGGAGCGCCGGGCGCGAGATATGAGGCGACGTCGCGCGCCACCCGCCACGGCGTCGCCCTCACCCGTCTCCCGTGACCACCTCGTCGATCAGCGCGCGCACCCTCTCGAGCTCGTCCTCGTTGACGGTGTGCGGCCTCCCCGGGTAGACCCGCACCTCCACCCACGCCCCCATCCGCTCCAGGACCCGGGCGCTCTCCTCGACCCGCCCGAGCGGAACGTGCGGATCGGGTGCGGACGTACCGATGAAGACCGTCGTCCCCTCCAGCGATCCAGGGTAGTCACGCGGGGTCCCGTCCGGACCGATCACTCCACCCGTCAACCCGATCACCGCGCCATACCGCCGCGGATACCTCGCCGCGAACTCGAGGGTCAGACACGCACCCTGAGAAAATCCCAGCAGGAGCACCTTCTCGGCGGGGATCCCGGCGTCCAGCACCCCTTCCACCACGGAGGCCAGCTTCCCGAGCGCGGAGCCGAGGTACGGCTCGTTCCGCTCCAACGGCGCGAGGAAGCTGAACGGGTACCAGGTGTTCCCCGCCGCCTGCGGCGCCAGGTAGGCGACGTCGTCGCGATCCAACGCTCGCGCGAGCTGCAACATCCCCTCCGCGTTACCACCCCTCCCATGCACCAAGATCAGCACCGCGCTCGCGTTATCCAGCGGACGCCCCGCCGTGACTACCGGCTGGTCTCGATGCGGATCCTGACCGGCAGCAATGGAATCGCTCATGAAAGGGTTGCCCAATGTCGAGTGAGAAAAGGATACGCGCCCGGTAGGGACGCCAACCAAGCTCCGTACTATATCCGCGGTAAGCGATCAGGACCAGTACCGCCCCCTGGATTCCGTAGAGATACGTGCGATGTACGACGATCGATATGGCGCCTGGGCAGCTTCGGTGCAAGTCGCCGAGCGCCTGTCGATGAGCGGTGCCCAGCAGAAAATGGTGTTCATGCGCCGCGGCGAGGACCTGTATCTTCCACTCGCGGGTTCACCGAGCAATGTCCTGATCAAGCGTCCGAAGGCGATCTACGAAGGGCGCGCCCTAAATGAATTGGCTTGCATGCGCATCATCGGCGTCGCCGGGTTGCCTGCCGCGCAATCAGCGGTCTACGACCTCGCCGGAGGCCAAGTCTTCGAGAGCCGTCGTTACGACCGAGTCGAAACCGAAGCTGGATCGCTCATCCGGCTCCACCAGGAAGACCTGTGTCAGGCCACCGGTCGTCGACCGGCAGAGAAGTACCAATCGAGAGGCGGACCACCCTACGGAGAGATCGTACAGGTCCTTCGGCGCCACAGCGCCGATCCGCTCGAGGACATCTCGATCCTTGCCCGCTGGGCATTTCTGAACATTCTGTTGGGCAACAACGACGGGCATGCCAAAAATCTGTCGCTCCTCTATACGGATCGCGGCATACGGCTAGCGCCAATTTACGACGTGGTGTCAACCCACGTATATCCCCACATCGACCGCCATTTTGCCCTCGATTCGGAGAGCAATCAACAGTCAATGAACCGAGCTCATATTCGCTCAGCAAGTTCGTGCGATCATTGGGAATGCGGCCGAGAGCCCTAGCACGCCTCGTCGCTCCGACAATCGAACTCGCATCGACCATTGCACCGGATGTGCTGCACGAGATCGCGACAGATTTCGGACATGCGCCGGTGCTCGATGCGATTGCGGAACTCATCACTCATCGAAAAGCACTGCTGTTGGATCTATTGAATCAGCTTGAAGTGTGAAGCTTAGATCGAAAAGCAACTGGCGGTCGTGACCTTGCGTATTACACCCGACAAGTCTCGACGAATCTCTACGTGAGTTAGTTCTCGAGCGCCAACGCGATTTCTTCCCGCACGAATGGGTCACACTCCACCTGCAACCGCGCCTCGAGTGCACGACGAGCTTCGTCCCACGATACGCACCCCAACGCCCACGCCGCGTGCCCCCTGACCAGCGGCTCCACATCCCCGAGCCCCCGCACCAACACCGCCACCGCCTCCCCCGGCGGCTCGTCCAGGGATCCCAACCAGTTCCCCAGCGCCACCGCCACATTGCGCGCGAACCCCGCCCGCCCCGCGCGCCGGAGCGCCTTCCCCCGCGAGAACTCGTCCCAGGCATCCGAGTCCAGCGCCATCTCCATGAGGGCGACGAGCCGCGGCGCACCCGTCCCGGGGAACGCCCCCCACCCGTCCCCAGCAACCAACTTCCCCTCTCCCTCACCCCCCAGACCCCGAATACCAATTGCCGAACCCCAACCCCCTAGCCCCTGACCACCGACCCCTGACCCCTGACCCCCCAAAAGGAACTTCTCCCCATTCCAAGGACACACCTCCTGACAGATATCACATCCCAGAATCCGGTTCCCGATCGCGGGACGCAGCTCCCGCGGGATCGGCCCCTTCTGTTCGATCGTCAGGTAGGAGATGCACCGTGTCGCGTCGATGACCGGCGCGCCGTCCTCGTCCCACCCGAGCAGCGCCCCGGTAGGGCAGGCCTCCACGCAACGCGAGCAGCTCCCGCAGCGGTTCGCGGTGAAGGGCGCGTCGTACTCCAGCTCGAGCTCGACGAGGATCACGCCGAGGAAGAAGAAGGAGCCGCGGCGAGGGTTGATGAGCATCGTGTTCTGGCCCTGCCACCCCAGCCCCGCCCTCCGCCCCAGCTCCCGCTCGAAGACCGGCCCCGTGTCGACGTACGCCCGGGCGAGCGGGAGCGGTCGCCCGACCTCCCCCTCCAGCCACTCCAGGAGGCGTAGCAGCTTCTTCTTGATGACCTTGTGGTAGTCGCGCCCGCGCGCGTAGCGGGAGATGATCCCGCGCGACGGGTCGGCCGCGGCGCCGGAGCCCCCCTCTGCGCGCCCCCCCCGCTCGCCGCAAGCGTCGGCTACCGTCGTCCCGTCCCCGGGCACACCGGTTGCCGCCGGGGTGGCCGCCGCCGGGCCGGTCGGCACGACGACGTCGCCTCCCGCCACGTCGTCGTCTGGCTGGTAGTAGTTCATCCCCACCACCACCGCGCTCACCACCCCCGGCCACGCCTCCCCCGGGTCGAGCCGCGCCGCGACCGCATCCTCGCGCGCCAGGTACGCCATCACCCCGTGGCGCCCGGCGGCGAGCCAGCGGCGATAGAACTCACCGTGCTCGCTCGCCCGCACCCGCGCCACCCCCACCAGGTCGAACCCCAGCGAGCGAGCGTGCTCGCGCAAGCGGTCGGAGAGGGACGGAGTCGTGTGGTTCATGACGTCGCCAGCTGGATGAACTGATTTTCACTACCTTCGCATTCCCGCCCCGTACCCCAGGCCCCCCGTCCCGGTCCACCCACCCCGAATCCCAACCCCCGAATCCCAAACCACCCCCTCCCCCCTTGCCCCCCTACCCATACAAGGATATGATCCCCCCGTTAGTATGAATGTATCCCGTCATCCAGGTAGAATCATGCGTCGAACCATTCGCGTCGCCCATTCCCCCGATTCCGACGACGCGTTCATGTTCTACGGCCTCGCGGCCGGCCACATCGATACCGGTGACCTCGAGTTCATCCACGAGCTCCAAGACATCGAGACCCTGAACCGCCGCGCCCTCGCCGGCGAGCTCGAGGTGACCGCGGTCTCGATCCACGCGTATGCCTACATCGCCGACAAGTATGCGCTCCTCCCGCACGGCGCATCGATGGGCGACGGCTACGGCCCCCGCGTCGTCGCGCGCGAGCCCCTGGCGGCGAGCGACCTGCGCGGGCGCAAGATCGCGATCCCCGGGACGATGACCTCGGCCTACCTCGCCCTCAAGCTCTTCCAACCGGAGTTCGAGGCGGTGACGGTCCCGTTCGATCAGATCATCGACTACGTCAAGGCCGGCAACGCCGACGCGGGGCTGATCATCCACGAAGGCCAGCTGACCTACAAAGGTGAGGGTCTGCAGCTGATCGTGGATCTCGGCGAGTGGTGGGGCGAGCAGACCGGCGGGCTCCCGCTCCCCCTCGGCGGCAACGTCATCCGCCGCGACCTCGGCCCGGAGCTGATCCGCCGGGTCTCCCGGCTCCTCCGCGAGTCGATCGCCTACGGGCTCCAGAACCGCGCCGCCGGGCTCCAGCACGCCAAGCAGTACAGCCGCGGGCTCGACGACGACCTGACCGACGAGTTCGTCGGCATGTACGTCAACGCCCGTACCCTCGACTACGCCCCCGACGCCCGTCGCTCCGTCCAGCTCTTCCTGGACCGCGGCTACGAGGCGGGGCTCATCCCGCACCGGGTGCAGGTAGAGTTCGTCGAGGATTGAGACGCATTGGAGCGCGGAGGGTGGCCGGGGAGATCGACTAGCCCCTGCCACCCTCTCTTTGCCCCGTATCGCTCGGTGTGGAATAGTCTATGTCGGAACCGACCACCCCCACCCCCCTCACCCTGCGCGGCGCGCAGGACGCGGTCGACGCCTGGATCGGCCAGTTCAAAGAGGGATACTGGCCACCCCTCGCCAACCTCGCCAGACTCATGGAGGAGGTAGGCGAGCTCGCCCGCGAGCTCAACCACCGCTACGGCCCCAAGAAGAAGAAATCCACCGAACCCGAACAGGACCTCGCCCTCGAACTCGCCGACGTCCTCTTCGTCATCATCGCGATCGCCAACGAACAGCGGATCGACCTCGAAGACGCCTTCAACCGCGTCCTGGAGAAGTACCGCGCCCGCGACTCCGACCGTTGGGAGCGCTGACCTCGGCGCTGCCATCGAAGCTGGGCGGTTGGTTACCGGTAGCGCTCCAACGCCTCCAGGTTCAGAACAACCACGCGAGCACGAAGAGCACGATCGCGAGCACCAGGAGGAGCCATGCAGCCGCACGCAGCGCCGACCAGACCCCGCTGAAACCGAGCAGCGCCAACACCACCAACAAGATCGCGATGATCACCAAGGGCGACATATCCACCTCCCGGGTTCCGGCCAGCCACCGACCTGCCACCTCCCTGGCACAAGCTGTACCAGACGCAAAACCACAGGAGAAAAAAAGTGGAAGTATTGAACCGCCCCGGGTTCTCCGGAGAGCTCGTTACGTGAGTACCAGCGCGGGGGCTTGAGCCTCCTGCTGGCGGTAGTAGGCCTCCTCGAACTCGACTGGAGGGACGTACCCGATCGGCTCCAAGAGGCGGTGATGGTTAAACCACCACACCCACTCGAGGGTGGCAAACTCGACGTCTTCAACGCTCCGCCACGGGCCACGGCGACGGATCACCTCCGTCTTGAAGAGACCGATCACCGACTCGGCCATTGCGTTGTCGTAGCTGTCGCCCCGACTTCCCACCGACGGTTCGATGCCGGCCTCGGCGAGGCGTTCAGTGTAGCGAATCGAAAGATATTGCGCGCCCCTGTCGCTATGATGAATCAATCGGTCCGCCCTCTCGTCCTGCCGCTCGCAGATGGCTTGTTCCAGGGCATCCAGGGCGAGGTCGGTCCGTAGCGAACTCGAGACTCTCCAGCCCACGATCCTGCGGCTGAAGACATCGATTACGAAGGCAACGTAAACGAAGCCGCGCCACGTGGCCACGTAGGTGAAGTCCGAGACCCAGAGCTGGTTGGGGCGATCCGCCGTGAAATCTCGCTCGACCAAGTCCAGCGGACGATCTGCGGTCTCGTCCGGGACCGTGGTCTTGAAGCGGCGGCCCCGAACGGCGCCTTTGAGACCGATCTCGCTCATGAGCCGCTCTACCGTGCAGCGTGCTACGGTGTTGCCTTCACGGTTCAACTGCCGCCAGACTTTGCGTGCGCCGTAGACCTCGAGGTTGGCTTTCCAGACGCGGCGGATCTCCCCTCGGAGATGCTCATCGCGCCTTGCGCGCTCTGAGCGCAGCGCCGGATCAGCTTCCTGGGCCTTGTGCGCGTAGTAGGTGGACGGAGCGATCGGAAGTACACGGCAGATCGGCTCGACTCCGTACTCCTCTCGATGCCTGTCGATAAAGGCCACCATCAGCGCGGTTTGCGGTCGAGCTCCGCCTGGGCGAAAAAAGCCGCCGCCTTGCGCAAGATCTCGTTGGCCCGGCGCAGCTCTCGGTTTTCGCGCTCGAGGTCCTTGATGCGCTGTCGGTCGTCGGTCGTAAGTCCGGCTCTGCGTCCGCTATCGCGCTCGGCTTGCCGGACCCAGTTACGCAGCGTCTCGCCCGAGCAGCCGATCTTGCCTGCAATGGACTGGATTGCTGCCCACTGCGAGGCATACTCGCCCTCGTGCTCGAACACGAGCCGGACCGCCCGCTCCCGGACCTCGGATGAATACTTCGTTGGCTTGGTCATGACTCCAATCTCTCAAGAGTTGGAGCCTCCGGCAAACCCGGGGCGGTTCAGTATCGCCTCCAGCCCCCGCCCCCCGCATGCCAAACGGATCCCCGACCCCCGAATCCCAAACAGACCCCTGACCCCTGACCCCTGAATCCTGACCCCTGACCCCCGAATCCCAAACAGATCCCCGACCCCTAAACCACTATGACTACCTTCCCGAACTGCTCCCCCGCCTCCAGTCTCTCATGCGCCTCCCGGATCTGCTCCAGCGGCAGCACCACATCGACCACCGGCTTCAACTCCCCCCGGAACACCAGCCGCATCACCGTCTCGAACTCGTTGCGGTTAGACATGGTCGTCCCGATCAGTTCGATCTGCTTCCAGAAGAGGAGCCGCAGGTCGGTCTCGGCCAGCGCCCCGGTCGTGGCGCCGTAGACCACCAGCCGCCCCCCGCGGGCGAGGGCGCGCAGGTTTCCGGTCCAGGTAGCTGCGCCCACCGAATCCAGCGTCAGGTCCACCCCACGCTTCCCGGTGTCTTTCCAGATCTCGCGTGAGAAGTCGACCTGGGTCCGGTCGTAGACGACGTCGGCGCCGAGCTCCCGCACCCGCTCGACGTTCTCGGTCGTCGTGACCGCGAAGACCCGTGCCCCCGCGTACTTCGCGATCTGGATCGCCGCCGTCGCCACCCCACCCGACGCCCCCGTCACCAGCACATCCTCACCCGCCCGCAGCCGTCCGCGCGTGATCAGCCCGCGCCAGGCGGTCAGGAAGACCAGCGGCGCCGCCGCGGCCAGCTCGTAGGGGAACCCATCCGGTATCGGCAGCAGGTTCGCGGCCGGGACGACCACGTACTCCGCGAACCCGCCCTGCGTGTGTTCACCGATGATCTTGTAATCGGGACAGAGCGGCACCTCACCCGCCCGGCACCACTCGCACCCCCCGCACCCGATCGAGGGATCGACCACGACCCGCGTCCCCACCCCGATCCCCCGCACCCCCTCCCCCACCTCCACCACCTCCCCCGCGATGTCGGACCCGCCGATATGCGGCATCGTCGTCTCGATCGGCAAACCTCGCCGAACCCAGAGATCCAGATGGTTGAGCGACGCCGCCCGCACCCTCACCAATACCTCCCCCACCCCCGGCACCGGCCGCTCCACCTCCACCACCCGCAATACCTCAGGACCACCGAACTCCTCGAAGATCGCAGCTTTCATATGGGCCTCCAGTTGTGATGGTTGGGAAGGTGGGGGTTTGGGATTCGGGGGTCGGGGCCGCCCCGCCGCCCTCCCCACCGGGGGTCAGGGGGTCAGGATCCAGGGGCCAGGTCCCCCCCGAACCCCACCCCCCAAATCCCGACCCCCAACCCCCGAATGCCAAGCAGTTCCCCGACCCCCGGCCCCCGACCCCTGACCCCTCTCCTTGTCCCCACTCCCCCTTCCAATTACCTTCCATTTCGCGTCTTTGCAGTCCAGCCATGACCGTATGATAATGCCAGATCCGGACTCTGACGACCTTCTCAAGCGCCTCGAGGAGCGTGCCCTCGAGGAGGCGGCCGAGGAGGTGCTCGTCCCTGAGATAGACATCCGCGAACAGCTCGGTCTCGACGCCAAGGAGGCACCCGATCTGACCCTTGGCGGCTACCTCGCGGAGCACGACCGCCCGCCCGCCTTCGAGGGCTCGGACGGCCAGCCGTACACCGTCGCCGTGGAGGTGGAGGAGACCGGGGACCCGGCGCGGCCCTACGTCGCCTTCCTCATCTTCCTCCGTTGGGCGGCCACCGGCGCCGGGATCATGGAGCACCTCGAGTCGGACGACGTCGCCGCCGGCACTACCCCCACCGACGCGGAGCACGCCGCGCTCGACCTCTCTCTCTACGAGGTCAAAGCCATACTGGACCAGACCATAGCCCGCCGTCGCGCGGACCTGGAGGACGAATGATTCTGCGGGATTCCATCCTCTTCCTCAGCGAGAGCAGGTTCTTCCGCCGTATCGCCCGGGATCTCCCCTTCGCCCGCGGCGTGGCGCGCCGCTTCGTCGCCGGTGAGACGATCGACGACGCCATCGCCGCCGCCCGCGCCCTCAACGAGAGCGGCGCCAGCGTGACCCTCGACTACCTCGGCGAGTCGGTCAGCAACCGCGCCGAGGCCAGCGCATCCGCCCAGGTCTACCTCGACCTCCTCCGGCGGATCGTCCAGGAGGGGCTCCGGGCCAACGTCTCCCTCAAGCTGACGCAGATGGGGCAGGACATCGACGAGGGGTTCCTCCGCCAGAACCTGACCCCAGTCCTCGACTACGCCCGCGAGCACGAGATCTTCGTCCGCTTCGACATGGAGTCGAGCGCCTACACCCAGCGGACGATCGACTTCTTCCGCTCCCTCTGGGACGACGGATACCACAACGTCGGGATCGTCATCCAGGCCTACCTCTACCGGAGCGAAGGCGACATCCGCCTGGCCAACGAGCTCCAGGCCCGGGTCCGTCTCTGCAAAGGCGCCTATAAGGAGCCCGAGAGCGTCGCCTTCCCCGAGAAGCGGGACGTCGACGCCAACTTCGTCAAGTTGATGAAGCTCCTCCTCGCCGAGGGGAACTACCCCGGGATCGCCACCCACGACGAGGCGATGATCCGCGCGACGATCGCCTTCGCCCGCGAGAAGGGGATCCCCAACTCCGCCTACGAGTTCCAGATGCTCTACGGGATCCGCCGCGACCTCCAGCAACGCCTCCTCGCCGATGGCTACAATCTCCGCATCTACGTCCCCTTCGGCGAGGCCTGGTACCCGTACCTGATGCGCAGACTCGCGGAACGCCCGGCCAACCTCTTCTTCATCCTCAACTCTGTCGTCCGCGAGTCCCCGCTCGGCTTCCTGGTCGGCGGGAAGAACGGTCGGCGCTGAACGGGGTATATATTTTAGTTGATGGCTGATTTTCTCCGCGTCACCGAGATCTTCCACTCCATCCAGGGCGAGAGCACCTGGGCCGGGGTACCGTGTACCTTCGTCCGCCTCACCGGCTGCCCGCTCCGCTGCACCTGGTGCGACACCGAGTACGCCTTCCACGGCGGCGAGAAGTATACTCTCGAGGAGATCGTGGCGCGCGTCGAGGAGATCGGCACCCCCGTCGTCGAGCTCACCGGCGGTGAGCCGTTGATCCACAGGAACGCCTTCCGTCTCGCCGAGCTCCTCCTCGACCGCGGCTACACCGTCCTGGTCGAGACCTCCGGCGCGGTCGACGTCGCGCCGCTCGACCCCCGGGCCCACAAGATCATGGATCTCAAATGCCCCGGCTCGGGCGAGTCGGCGCGCAACCTCTGGTCGAACCTGGAGCACCTGACCGGGCGGGATGAGATCAAGTTCGTGGTCAAGGACCGCGCCGACTACGAGTGGGCGCGCGCGCGGATCTACGAGCACGGCCTCGACGCCCGCGTCCTTGACGGCTCCCTGCGCGCCCTCCTCTTCTCCCCCGTCTGGGGCGAGATCGACTTCCAGGAGCTCGCCGCCTGGATCCTCGAAGACCGGCTACCGGCCCGCTTTCAGCTCCAGCTGCACAAGGTCGTTTGGGGCGCGAACGTCCCCGGCGTATAACCGTCCCCCGCGCCCGAAGAGCTGCCCCGCGCAAGGCGCCGTCCCGCCCCACCCCAGCGGCGAGTAATCGGACGACGCCATCCAGGGCACCTCGCCGTCCCCCCCCACGACCCCGGCCTCTCCCAACTTCCGTACCTCCCGCGCCAGCCCCTCGAGGAACTCGACGGAGAGCGAATCCAGGTCCCCCCCCGACCACGGCGCGCCGAAGAGCCTGCCGGCCAGCCACGCCCGCCCCTGTTCACCCGCCAGCGCCCCCGCGTAGTGCAGCGCCACCCCGCGCCCCCGTGCCTCCGCCGCGCGCGCGATCAGACGACGTCGTGCCACCCCCAACCCCGCGTCGTACTCCTCCCCCGCGAGCCGGCACCACCGCGCGGCGGGGATCGCGGCCAAGGCGATGTCCCGCGCCGCGGCCAGCGCCCGGAACCGCTCCGCGACCAACCCCGCGATCCCCAGCCATGGCACCACCCCCTCCTCCCCCTCCGCCGGCTCCGCCGCCTTGACCGCCACCCCCCCGACCGGCGCACCCGGCTCCAGCTCCAACAACCGTCGGACCAGCTCGTACGCGGTCGGCGTCCGGTTCTGGCCGTAGCGCCGCAGGAACCACTCGCGGGTCGCGGGATAGACCGGCGCGATCTCGTCGAGGATCGCCACCAGCGCCTGCCCGGACTGGCCCGCGATGTCCGGGGGGCGCACGGTGCCGTAACCGGTCAGGACGCCGTCCTGCGCCGAGGTGAGGTAGCCGTTGCTCCGCCCCTCCCGCGCCAGCGAGACCAGCACGAACCAGTCGACGCTGCGCGCGAAGACCTCGGCCGGCCGCTGGGCATGGACCACCGGTGCGGGGTCGCCGGGGACCGGTGGGCGCAGCGTCGTCGTCGTCAAGCGCTGGAGCGCGCCAGCCAGATGCCCGCCCGCCTGACGGACCGCCCGGTCCGAGGCGTAGTCCCCCCGCACACGGAAGCGTCGCAGCGCGACCTGCCAGTCGAGGTCGTGCGCCACCTCGTGCGCCAGCGTCCCCATCCCCGTCTCCGGGGAGAGGTAGATCGTACGGCGGACCGGGTCGTGGAGCGCCAGCGTCGCCGCGCCGCCACGGCTCGCGCCGAGGTGGAACGAAAGCCCCCGCACGTTGAGGGAGGGGAGGACCCGCTGCAGGTCCGTCAGCGCGTCGGCTATCACACCGCGGTAGTAGGGCCGCCAGGCCGGCGGCACATCCGCGTCGAACCGGACCGCCGCCAACCCGAACCGGTCCTCGAGCTCCCGCGCCGGCGGCCCCCCGAACCCTGGGAACCAGACCCGCTCCTGCGCGTACGTCCGCATCCCGACCGCCGCCGCCAGGACCGCGCCCCCCGCCGAGGACACTGCGTCCGGGACCGCGTCCAGCAGCAGCGCGTACTCCGCCACCAACCCCTCCTCGTCCCGCGCCCGCGCCAGGAACCGCTCCCACGCCCCCCGCTCCCCCTCCCCCAACCCCGGCACCCCCGCCTCGACCCGCCGCGCCGCCACCGCCACCACCACCGGCGTACGCGGCGGCGCCTGGAACGACTCCACCACCCCCGCCAGCACCCGCGCCGCCTCCACCCCCAACAGCGAACCCGCCCCACCCCGAGCCCCCCGCACCGGCGGCGCATGCCCGGCCAACCGCGGGCCGAGCCCCTGGACCGAGCGCGACAAGCGCAGCGCCAGCTCGATCGCCTCCCGCTCCGCCTCCGCCGGGAGCGGCGCCAGCGCCGGCCGCTCCACCTCGAAGCGCCGCTCCGAACGCCATTCCGCGACCAGCTCGATCGGGTCGATCCCCTCCTCCTGCGCCACCCGTACCAGCCGCCGCGCATCCTCGCGCGCCAGCTCCCGGTCCCGGATCAGCGCCGCCGCCTGCGCTATCAAGAGCGGCGCCTCGCCCGAGACGCTCCCCTCCGCCGCCGCCAGCGCGTACGCCAGCCGCACCGCCTCCTCACCCACCCGCGGGTCCGGCGCCTCCGAGATCACGTTGTCGATCAGCCGGAGATGGTACCGCCCCACCCCCGCCAACCACTCCGCACCGGTAGCACCGACCGGGTCCAGTACCATCGGATCGATCTGGTACCCCTGCCCCTCCAGCGTCCGCGCCAGGAGCGCGCTCGCGGTACGGTAACGCACCCCATCCCCCAACCGCGGGTCCCGCAGCACCTGGTCGATCAACCGGAACGGGCTCCCCAACCCCAACCTCTGCCGCTCCAGGTACCCGAGCTGGATCGCCAGCTCCGGCGTCACCTCCCCCTGCCGCCCCGCCACGATCCACTGCGCCGCGTCCTTCCGCCCACTCGCCACCACCCGCGCCGCATCCGTCGTCGACTCGACAACCGCATCACGGCCGCACCCCCCCGCCAACACGGCGAGCAGCAGCAGGAGTATTCGACCGAGTCGACGCGGTTCCGGCATCGGACCAATCCAGGGGTGGCGGTTCGAAGACCGGCCCACGCACCACGTACACGGGCCGGCCAGGGTTTCCAGGGCTCACGAATCTCAATAAACTACGCCGCCATATAACGTTCCGCGTGCTTCCCCCGGGCGGGCGCAGCGCGCTTCGGCGCCGCGGCACGCCCACGCCCCCGCCCACACCCC
>Ga0180215_1003452_pt1 | contig 14814 bp, 25 predicted proteins | sample eDN3rd37CBELigBY_FD_128871 | JGI IMG/M metagenome (GOLD analysis project Ga0180215, IMG submission 128871) | Enriched backyard soil microbial communities from Emeryville, California, USA - eDNA 3rd pass 37_C BE-Lig BY (version 2) (version 2) | ecosystem: Environmental > Terrestrial > Soil >...
CCATCTTTGCGGTGGTCGTCAAGATTTTCGACCGGACGGTGACCGCCTACTTCTCCACCCACTCGCGCTTCGCCGACGACACCGCGCCCAACACCGCGCACAACAAACGCCGCAGCGATGCGGACAAGGCACCGAAGGCCGATGCCGCAAGCGGTCACTCCAAGAAAGGCAGTCAGTGAAGTGCACAACCCGTGTTGCAGATTGATCGACTGATAGCAAAACAACGTTTGTACTATTGGACAACACATGTTTACAGTAGTGTTACACTATTAAGACATTTGCGCAAATGCGTTCAAAGCTGACACCCGCCCTTGTGGTTGGCTGCTGCTGGAGTGGCTCATCTGGCACGGACGCCGCGCACACGAGACACGACAGCACAGGTCGGATTAGTGCGGTGTTTTACACCAGTCATGCTTCTTAATTGTGCCACATCTGCTTCTCCTACCTCCGTGATGGACTTGCGCCGCTGGAGGTTGAGCAGCGCGCGCAGGGCGCGCGCGTCCTCGTCAAGCTGGTCCAGCGCACTTGTGATGAAGGACTCCATGAGCACACACTGCGGCGAGTACAGGCCGACTAAGGTGACCTTGGTGTCCCGTTTCTGTGCCGTGCCTTTGGAGACAATCTGGCAGCGCCACCACCAAGCAGCAAGTCATCGACAAATTCGTCAGCTTACCTCCCGAGCGCGACGCACGCTCTGCGCTGCCGCCTACGCACCCGGTGGCACTCGAAGAAAAGCATGTTCTTGTCTTGGTGATCGCTTTCGCGCCACAAGGTGATGGTGTTGATGGACTGCGACATGATCACCGTCTGTGCATCCCGCCAGACCCGACGCTCGCCTCAAGCGCAACACATCAGCGCCGCCGCAGCCAGCGCCACCACAGCGTCACAGCCGGCTACGCACCCGCCGCTCCGGGTCAATGATGTGGACGCCCTCCATGTTCAGGCCGACTCGCACCAGCTTGCCCTTTTGCCGCAGCTCGTCGGCGATATTGTGTCGCTTGGAGCCCTGGGCGGTAGAATAGCACGAGCTGCCGGCATCGTTCTTTGTTAGCACTGCAAAACTTCAGGGGCACCACGCGCAAACGCGTGAGCGTGGCCGTACGGTGACCTGTGTCGAGATCATGCGGGCATCAAAGAACGTCGCGCCGTAGAATGGCCACTGTCGGCGCCAATGCATCCCCACGCCGCACAAGCCCATGTTAATCCACAAGTCCTGCACGCCGTGGGCCTTGCCCGGTGCGGCAATGTACCTGGCGAACGTATTGCAGGTACAGCAGCCGCACGATCATGTCGGTCCGGCCCCGGTGCGTGGCGTAGTACGAGTACACGCGCTTCTCAAACTCGTCCCGCCGGAAGGTCGCCGTGAACATGTACGGCGGCACGATGTCGCGCAGGTCGCTCATCGTGTGAATGAGGAAGCCCTGCCGGTGGACCTCCGGGTTGTAGTCGCCGAACGCGAGCTGGCAGCGCAGCGACGCCAGGAAGGCAAGGTCGTCTTCGGTGCACGGATATTTGGACTCTTGCACACGCTGCATAGCCTCGTCGCATAGCAGCTTGATGGCCACCTCGTCGCGGATGCGCCGCTCAGCGGCCACGGACAGGAACGCGCGCCGGCGCATGGCCATCTCAAAGTTGAGTGACGTGCGCGCCGCCTCCTCCGGCAGCAAGTACTTTTGCAGAAGGGATGGCCATGCTTGGATCACGGTCTTGAGCTGCTGGTGCGGCTCCAGTTGGAGCTCTGCCGCCCCAGTCGCGCCAAATACAGCCAGCCGCCCACGCACGTTAGTTAAATGGGTTAGCCCTGAGACATAATCAGCACGTGCAGCTACCGGCACGCACCCAGGCGGTCGTTGTAGATCCAAATGGCAAAGTGCAGGTGGGAGCCGCGCTTCATCTCGAGCCGCTCGCCGATCAGCTGACACGCGCGGGAGCCCACCAGGTGCTGGTTGAGACGGAACGACGTCTGCCCATCCATGCACTGCACCCACTGCATCTGCCGCAACTGGAAGACGGCGCGCCACGCGGCGGCAGCAGTCCGTCCGCCAGCGAGCGTCAGCACATCCGCTCCGCCATACATAGCATGCAAAAGTGAAAGCGACGTACGTCCAGCGCGTTGCCAAAGTCGCGCTTGAACGCCACGCGCATCTGCATGCGGCGCGACTCCCAGCTGAGCCGCGCGATCAGGGGCGACTCGTAGCTGTCAAGCACGCGCGGATTGGAGGGTGGGTCCATCTGCCACGAAGGGTGCGGCGTAAACAAATAAAGATGATGTCAGTACAAACGTGGCTAGGTTACTCTGGACTTCCGGTACGCATTTTGACTTTAATACCTCTTCCTCGACCAACACGAGGTCGTCGGCGGTGACACCCGGGATCGGATGCTTCTCGACGACGCGGGCCAACACATCGGTCACCACCGTATCCGTCGAGACGAGCAGCGTCATCGGCGGCAGGTCCGCTCCAAGTGCCGTCACCATCACTACAGCGGTCAATGGCAAAAACGAACTTGACTGTGCGTTTCGACATTAAGGATCAGCCTGTTGAAAACAAAAATAGCAACTAGGTCACGCGCCGCGCGGCCGTACCGCGAATGGGGCCCTCGGGGTACTTGGAGGTGATCCGTATACGCTTGTTGTGCACCTTGGAGCGGTGATGCGGTGCAATGCCGGCAATGGACGACTGGCTCTGCAGCGACGGCTTGGGCGAGGTCGGCTCGGTCACATTCGGCGTTGTGGGTGATGTTGCGGGGCTGCCGACGGAAGGGGGCGACGTGGACGGGCTCACCGTGGTTTCTTTCGTAGCCGAGGCCGCAGCAGCAGCAACTGATGATGATGATGATGATGATGCCGGAGCGGTAGCCGTCGGGGCGGCAGCGCTCTTCTGGTTGCTTTCGCCGTTCGGGCTGCCAAGCTCGGGCGGCGGTGAGAGCAGGATCGTCGGAATCGCGAGAGCCGGTGTGGTGCCGCCCTTGTCGAGGTGCGCGAGCGCCGCGCTGGGTGGTGCGAGGGCATCCGCCGCTCGCCCCGCTGACCCGGCGTCGCCCGTGGCACCGTCGGCAGCCTCGATGGCGGCAATCTCGTCCGTGTCAAACGCCGGAGCGGTTTGCAGCGGCGAGTCCTCCTCGTCATCGTCCTGAATCGTGTGCACGGTAAGACCGATAAAGATGGCTCCATTAGCACCACCTGGACGCGCGACCTTTAACGCTAAAGATTGCCGTACATCAAAGTCCAAGCGCAAGTTGATAAACTTCTCCTGCTCGTCGTCGCTGTCTATGCTCTCGTCGACGCGGAACGTGCCAAAGTTGTTGGACGCGAGCGTGCCAAAGTCCACCATGCTCGCCAGCTTAGCCTTGTCGGACGGCGATGGGTCCCTGTCGATGCCACCCAGCACGTAGCTTCAGCAAAACAAGGTTTAGCTGAGTGGCGAGCCGTCCTATTTCAGTCCACTGGAAACATACCCTAATGATGCGGGCACACTGCCGGCAACACGGATAGATCCGGCAAAGGTCTTGTAAAAATCCTCGTGCAAGTCGTCGGCGTCGCCCAGCATCGGCGGGCTTTGCGCATCTGGAGCGTCGCCCGCTACACGAATGTGCAGTGGCTCGCGCGCAGCATGAGCGCTCCCTGCTGCTTTGACGCTCACGCCCGTGGGCCACGCACGCACCGTCGGGCCGGCCCAGGAGCCGTGAGCGGATGGTCGCCGTCACGGGCGACTCTATCTCGATCGGCGGCTCCAGGGTCTCCTTGGACGCCCCGGCGGCGAGCATGGCGGTCCGCAGGGCGACGATCCAGTTGGAGCGAACGGCCTCGTTCGCCACAAACAGCACCTCCTTGTCCAGCAGGAATGCCGGCCCGGCGTAGCCGTCGATGACCTCCACCTGCGCGTGGCTCGATACGCGGAAGGTGGCCACGACCTCTTTGAGCCGCGCTTCGCGCTTGACTTGGAGCTTGCCGTCCGTTAAGATGAGGAACAGCGGCACTGCCTGCGCTCGCTGCTTGCGCAGCACGTAGCCAGCGTAACGGCCTTGATCAATCTCGCTCCTGGTCGGGCCCGACAACGCCCGCGGGAGAAGCATCGCTGGCGTGAATATCATGCCTCCCGCCGACCCTGGTCAGGAAGAGAAAAAGCGAGCGCACCCTTGTGCGAGCGGCGTGTACTGCCGGTAACCCTTCACGTCGTACTCGGCGAGAACGCTGTTGATCAGGCGGCCGATCTCGTGGTGGACCGCGTTCATCCAGTCCGCGGCATCTTCGCGGGATGCCGCCGCCAGCAAAAGCGGCCGCTGCCCGTCAGTGTCGATACGAAAAGGATAGTAGCCCGGCTGCGCATCCTGGTCCAGCTCCGTGACGCGTGTTAAAGGCGAGAACTGGTGGGGCGCCAACGTAGTGTAGTGGCGCACCGAGGTACTAGCAAGTTAAGAACCATACGCTGCATTCGAAACTGGCGGCCGCCATTGCAACCTACCTCGTGCACGCGCTCGTGGCCGCGGTTGGAAAAGAAAATCTTAAAATCGAAAATCCTGTGTTCCGTGCCCACCAGGGGATTTCAGCTCGAAGCAGACGTGGTTAGGCGCCGACAAGCCTTGTCAAGTATGTGCATCGGCAAAGCATACGTGAAGTAGCGCTGCGTGATGCCCGTCTCCAGCTGGACGTACAGGACGCCTGCAAGTCGCGTCGCGCCACCGGGCTCGGCCAACAACACGCCAGCCCATCAGCAATTCCAGTACCTCCGCTCCCTGCTGCGCATGGGCATCGCCACCGACCTTCGCGAAAGGTCTCGCTAATGTCGGAGCACACCGAGCTTGTGCGGTTGGCACGGTGGGCCATGGTGGCGACTGGGCCGCGCAGCGCGGGCGCGCGCGGCGCTGGCTCACCACGCGGCCGCTCGCATGCACCGGCAACGCGCGCAACGACGGCGCTGGCCTGCCGTGCCTTGCATGTGGAGCACCTTGTCTGGCCGATACTTCCGTAGCAGCGCAGTCGGCAATTAGGAAACGGAGCACCCGGTGCGCGGAGAAGCGCAGAGAAGCGGCGCGTCCGGTGTGCTCCGTTCCAGCGTTGGGTGCACAGTACCGCAATGGCGTAGCCGCGATGCACAGTCCACAAGGAGCCCACCGAAGCGGTTGGTAGTGGTCGATGGCCGCACCCGAGTCGCGGTCGTCGTCGATGTGGTCCGTTCACGCATGCAGCCGGGTCGCACGCGTGCCCACACTGTCCGTTGTTTGTTCTGTAGGGCGCCATACGCTGCAGGGTCGCATCTGCCGGCAACTGTTAGCGTCCGGCGCCTTTGCGTTCAAAGTAACGCCGGATGCGACGGCGCGAGAGGAAGGGCTAGGGGAAGAGCAGCAGCACAAGTGGGAGAAACGAACGAACGCGCAGCGGAGGCATAAAGGCCAGAGTGAAGGAAAGACGGCAGGCCAACGGCCAAGCCGGCGCCATGTGGCCGCTGCCGCATCGCCGCGGCGCACCATCGGCAAGGCGCGTCATTCGGGGACGCGCCGGTGTTCCTCGCCGCCGATGCCGCCGATGCCGCCGCGGCCACAGGACGAGGCAGATGGCGCAGCGCGAACAGGAGGAGCAGGAGGTGCAGGGGAGGGGAGGGGAGGGCCGGGGGAGGGGGCAGGTAGCAAAGGCGTCCGTACCACACGCCGAAGAAGTAGACGACGACGCGGCCGCCGCGTCGCACACGCGCGAAAGGAAAACGCGGATGCTTCGCTGATGACGTCATCGGCGGCACGGAGAACACACCGCAGGTGCGGCAGCGGGCGACGCAGAGGGTGGCGGAGAGGGCGACGAAGAGAAGCAGGAAGACGACGAGGAGGAGCAGGAGACTCGGGAGAGAAGCCGGAGCGGCACGACGCGAAGGACGAAGAAGAAAAGGACGATAAAGAGGACGACGAGGGCGACACAGAGGACGAACAAGACGAGTACGAAGCCGGACGAGGCGGCAGCGGCGACCCAGGCCCATGGACCGACAGTGAACGAGTAGGCAACAGTTGGAGCAGGGGAGGCAGAGGCAGACGAGGATAGTGGCAGCTGAGCATTTCAGAAGACCATAATTTGTTTTACGCCGTCGCGCGCAGTTCACAGATCGCCACCATGGTACCAGCAAGGGCGAGCTCGGGCGAGAACGAGTGGACGCTCGTCCACGTCGTCCGCTGCCATGCCCGCGGTGTGTCGAGCACCGACGCCCGCGTCAAGGTGTGGGGCGCGGCGTTCCTGCCAAACGACACGGACTGGCCGATGCCGGCACCGGCACCGGATGGCGGAGATCCGCTCGCGCGGTCCGTCCTGGTTGCCACCGCAGGGGAAAACTCGCTGGCCATCCAGGATGCGCGTACCGGCGAGGTGGTGCTCAAATACCGCCACCCGGAGCGCGAAGACTTTTACTGCGTCGTCGCCACGGTCGCCGAGCAGCCGCGGCGTGACGGCAGCGGCGCGGCCCCGTGGCGCCTGCCGATCGTGGCCGCGGCGGGCGGAGCGGGCACCGTGAAGCTGGTGAGCCCCGCGCACCGGGTCGTGTACGCCGAGCTGCGCGGTCACAAGAAGAACATCAACGGTCTTGCCGTGCACCCCCACCACCCGCGGGAGCTGTTTTCGGCGTCCTCGGACGGCACCATCATGGCATGGGACATTGGCGCACTTGACCAGGCCGCCGACCCCGCTCGGTGCGTTGCGCCTTGCGACAAGCTTGGAAAAGGGAATCGGCGGCCGCTCACGTCTGTGCTTTAGCAAGGCCGTGGACAAGGCGTAGGATCTCCAGGATGGTGGCTGAGTATACGGCGGCGAGCGTCCCGGTCGTGTCCGTAGCGGTGCACGCCGACCGGGGCTGGCTGCTGAGCGGAAACGAGGACGGCACCGTGAACGTGTACACGATCGTGGAGAAGGGCACCGTCCGGCCGCTCGTCCGACTTAAACACGACACGTTCCTTCACAGCACCGTCGACCTGCTCGAATCGCTGGGCGACCGGTTGGTGGGTACGTATGGCGATTTAATTCCATGGATCGATCGTAGCCCGTGCTAGGCATGCTGACACGCTCGCGCGACCGCGGCTGACGACGATGCGCGCGCTCGGGTGTAGTGGCCAAGGGCGCGACGGACGGACGCCTGATCGTGTGGGACGTCGTCGCCAGCGTGACCGAGCGGCGGCCCGTCGTCCACGGCGCGGTGCCGTATTGTGACACCGACATCTTTTTTGTCAAGGGCTGTGCACGCCCTGTGGACGGTGCGGCGCCCGCCCGCCACCGGCATTGTCTGCAGTAAACGCCCGCTGACCGCGTGGGGTCTGAGCTGCGTGCACCGCCTGCATTGAAATGCAGGCAAGTGGCTGGTCGCGGTGGGCACGCCCGATGGCGACATTCGCCTCCACACGCTGGACGCGGCTGAATGGGAGAATGCGGCGCCAGCGCCGGCCGCCTACACCACGACGGTGCGCATATCCGCGCGGGCGGAATAGTCCGTTGACTGTCTTGGCTCATACACCGCCGTGCTGCTCGCTTGCGAGCCGTGCTGTAGGTGCTGCGGTCGACCGGGGCGCGCGGCCTCATCCGCAAGGTGGATATTGCGCCCGATGGCCAGCACCTAGTGGCAGTTACCGACAATAACTATGTGCTGCTTTGGCACCGCACCGCACTCACCACCACTGCCGCGACCACGAACCGCCGCGCTGCTCGTGCCAAACCGAGCCAGTAGTCGCACACACGCAATCGGTCACACGTTCGCAACTGTACAGCACACTTGCAGCCCGCACATGTACAGATGTTACACTACGCAGTCGCAGACAATCAAATCGTGAACCCACACAGCTGCGTAGCTGCAGATCTAGTCGTCCAGAGACTCTGTGACAGGCGACAGGACGGTGCGCGGCGGCTTTGACGGAGGCGACAAGCCCTGGGCGTCCCACTGAGCCACCATCTGGCGGATGTGGGCCGATTGCGGGTGGACCACCCACCGGCCGGGCACCAGCTGCGGCTGGCTGGACGACCGGCGACTGCCGCTCACGCGGCGTTCCCGCGACAGCTATCGAAACACGCCCAACGCAGATTAAACACTGTAGATTAGGGCGAGTAACAATGTGGGGAGCGTGAGCGCACACGTCACGGTACCTGCGGCGAGGAGCCGGGCGACCGGCGGATGTACTTGTTGACCGGCGGCACGGGCGGCAGAGTCAGCACAGGCGCCCGGTTGGGCAGCGGCAGGGGCCGCAAGTCGCACGAATGCAGGTGCAGCTGGCTGCGCAGCACCACGGCGGTGCACATCGAGCACCGCTGTTCGTTGTTCGGTCAACACCCCGTGCAACGTGTGGAAACGTGAGCGCTGCACCACGACTGCGGTCAAAGTTCCGACCGATGACACCGCACGGACCATGATGTAGTAGCGGCATTCGCGCGTAAAGTGGACGTCGGGCAGGTCGCAGCGCGCCGTGCAGCCCTCGTTGCGTAGCGGGCAACCTTGGTGCACGGCAACGGTGGCGTCAATGCTGTGGGTGGCCATGTGCTCCGCCAACGCCGGCCTTGGGAAGAACTTTTGGCAGAGCGTGCAAATCAGCTGCGTGCGATGCCGCCACAATCTGCCACGACATGTAAACACCGGGACAGCCAAAATAACCAAGAAAGCTCCAGGCCTTTACCTGGTTGTGGATGCAATTTTCCACGTGCGCCCAAAGCTCGTGCCGCGCGACGACGACGTGGCACCCAAGCCCCGCCAACGCGCAGGGCACTGGCGCCCGTGGGCACACCGTTGTGTGGTCCTAAGCGATGGCTAGAAAGATTTTGGACTGGAGGACGGACGTCAGGTTGGCCGCCCCATCACGCCGTGCAGCCACAGAGCACTGCCCATAGCCGCACCTCTTCCAGGCAGCGCGGCACGACGGCGCCGCAGCCGTGCACGCACACGACGCCGCTGCAGTCGCACATGTGCTCGCGGCCGCCGAGGGACGGCGGGACCGGTGCCCGCACCAGCGAACGTCGGAAGCAGACCGCTGGCATCTTGTGGCTCGCCGCCGGCGGTGGCCAGTAATCCAGCTTTACGTTGCGGCGCAGCAGGCCGATGGTGGTCGTGTTGAGAGCGCCCGCGCCCTCCAGCGTGACCCACGCACTCATCGACCGAGGCAAACGGCGCAGAACTAACGGCCGGTCCAGGGGCGCCGGCGTCTCGGGCCCGTCGTGGTAGTTGGACAGCGCGTGGTGCAGGCCGTACGCTTGCACCCGCTGCGCGAGCCCCGCCAAAAAAGCTAACGTAAGCTTGGGCGAATTTTAATATGTGGTGTAGTCCAAATAAGCGATCACTGTTGCTCGCGTACCGCAAGGTCCGGCAGCAGATGCCCGAGCGTGTCGATGCAAGAGCGCGACACGTTCCGGCAGCCGTTCAAGTTGAGCTCACGCAAGTTGGGGCAAAGCTCGGGAAGCAGCCCTAGCGACACCTCCGTCAGCTGCTCCGAGAAGGGCACGTGCAGGACACGCAGCGAGGGGCACCTGTCAAGCACGCCCCCATGCGGAGTGGGGCCTGCAATGGTGAGTCCGGCGCCGCCCGGTCATGGGCGAGCTGGGCCCGTGCGTACGATTGCAACAACTGCGTGACGCCCACGTCTGCAACATCATCAGCAGGAGCGTACGGTTGGGACAGCGTCAGTCGTCGCGATCGGTTGTGCCGCGCATTGGCGGTCACTGAGCTACCAACCGGTGATGTCGCCATAGAACAGCCGAAACTCTTGTAGCCGCGGCCCACAGAACTGGGCAACCGCCCGCAGGCCATTGTCAGTGACCGTGTTGGTGGATTTTCTAAAAGCGCACTCAGAGCAACGCCGAGAACATGCCCGGAACATCAGCGCCTCGTTTCCAGCAGTTCTAGCCTGTGGTACGGCGTACTTAGAATTGCACACCAGGCGCAATGCCGTGACTTTGGGGCACGCCACGATCCACTCTCGCAGGGTAGTGTCGACGAGCGGCGCAGGCCGCGGCGCATTGATCTCCAGGTCCAGCAGCTCCTTAGCCGCTCCGAGAACTGTACACGCAGGAACAACCACAGAATGCTAGACGGCTGAGCATCCGCGCCGGTTGGCCGCACACGCGTTTCTGCGGCGACGCACCGTCCTTCAGCGCGGCCCACTGCGGCCGGATCGGGTAGTTGCTGTATACAGAGACGTTGCGGAGTGCCAAACGGTGCAGGTTCCGAAAGGTCGCCAGGACCTCGTCAGTCACGCGGATGTCACCTGGATGCGATCCATGTAAGGAATCCACAGTACGGTTGAGGAGGTGTTGGACCGCGTAAGCTTCAGCACCGACATTCGCCCTCCACCTACCGCCGTGGAAGGTAACGTCCATCAACTTGGGCAGCTGCGCGAGGCCCCGCAGCGCGATGTCGCTCGCGGCGATCTCCACCTTGGCCAAGCTGGTGAAGGTGGACCAGTCCCAAATGGGGCCCATTCGGTTCGGGTACGTCGTCCGGTGCAGGTTCACGGACCGCAGCGTCGGTGCGCACGCCCAATCTACCACGCTGCTGCCCAGGTCACTATTGGCCACAGCAAGCCTAGGGACGCGGCTGGCCCTGGGTCAAGAACCGCCAGCAAGCATTCCAATGACCGTGCAATCGCACGCGGTACCTGTGGCTCAAGTCGAGCGAGTCCAATCGCTTGGCGTAGGCGGAGAGGTGCCAGGTGGTCAGCGAACTGAGCCGCAGATGGCTCAGCTTGAGCGACTTGAGCGACGGGCAGTTGGTGAGCAGGTTGCGGATGCTGGCTTCCGACACGCCCGTGCAGCCTGTCGGGTGCTTGCTGGATGCTATCCAAGCACAGGTACCGCGTGAGCCGGGCGCACGGCGCGAGCCTGTCGGCCAGCGCGGGAGATCACGCACCGCTGAGGTCCAGCGAGAGCGGCTGGAGGCTCGTGGCGATAAAGTTGAGGCAGCGATCATCCACGAACGGCTGCCGCGCCAAGCGCTGCGTGGACACCAGCGAAGCTCAACGGCTATCGAAGCGGGTTAACATCGGCGTCCGGGCCAATGACGCAGGTGCACGGGGGGCCATACCAAGTCGCGGGGAAGGTACGCCGACGTGACTGCAGCCCAGGCCTGGCACGTCTGTGCGACTGCCGGGTAGTCGCGCCACGTGAGATACGACCAGACGCGCACCAGCACCTCCACGGGCAGCGCGCCAATGTGCAACCCGCTCGCGGATTCGCTCCCTTCATGGCATATGACTTCGGCAGGCCGCCGCGACTTGACGGCAGCTATGGCCGCCGCGGTCGGCGACCGCAATTCGCTGCCCGGGCTCAGCGGCGTCGCACTGCTGGTGGGCGTCATGATCCCGGCGCCCTTGTAGACGCTCATTGTTGCTGGCTGCGGCCGCAGCCCGTCGTGGGCCGAACTGTTTGCTCGCCGTTCGGTTGTCTGTTGCCAGCCCTTTGCCGGTTTGGCGCCCAAGAGGTAGCCGCCCGCGGATTGCGGTCTGTCGCTCTCTGTCAGGCTTTCGTCCTGGAGACGCCCTTGCCTCTTAGGCTATCCCGGCCTCGCGTCAGGCGCCCTGGCTGCCTCAGCGGCCGGCCGCCCGGGCTCCGACTCTTCCAAGGCAGCGTTGTGGGCGTCTGCCCGGCCTTCGCGCTGTCACGCGGAATGTCAACACGATGACGTCATCGGGCTCTGGCCACGTGGTGGCAGAAGGCGGAGGAGGACATGCGGAGCGGGAGGCCATAAAGTACTACTTGTAGTACGCCCTATATCACAGTTTGGCAAGCATCTTTACGCTCAGAGCACGTTAGCACAGTATCCTGGGTAGTGACAGTGTTCTAAACTGGGGGCAAGCGAAGGTGCCCACTGCATCCGATCGATGGTGGATCGCGATTGAAGGCTAGATTTCGAACCCGGATGCGGCGGCAAATACAGAATGCTGCATGCCACAGATTCTCCACGTTGTCTCTTCGAATTAAGGCGCACATTGTGCATTTGGATGGTGATCAACGTAGTAGCTCGTATGCTTAACGTCGCGCCGATCAATTAAACGATGTCCCTAGGCACGCGTACTCATGTGGCCGTGCGCATAAGCAGGTGACCAAGTCAAGTACAACTGTGCTCGAGAAGAAAACCTGCGACCGCGGCCGCGAACCTGCAGCGAGCCCGCGCTGACTAAAAACAGCGTCCATATCTTGTGGTTGAATCATATGCATGACCTTGAAACGTGTGCAATGGTGCTCGCTGGTGCGCGTCACGGTAGCGGCTTAGGACAAGTGGGCACATAGGACTCGCTTAGTCTGTGGCCCGCGACGCTTCGCTTGTGTTACAGCACAGAAGCACCGAAGACGACCTTCACAATGAACTGGAGCGGTGGATCCAAGTACGTCAACCACTGGCTCACATGGATGATAATAAAAAAAAGTGGACTAACTCCGCCACGCCGTGCATGCACACATACCGTCGACAGGGCGGGCGCCGCGCTGCCCCGCGGCGTCGTCAAGGTCCGCGGCGGACCGCGCGGCCGCCATCACTGGCCCGCGTCGCGAACGGCGGCGTCTGAGGCATCGGTCACCCTTGATGCTGCGCCATCAGCTCCAACCGAGTCCGTGGCTGGTGCTGACGATGGCCAAAGCATTGTCGTCTCGATGGATGGTGCGGCGCCGGCACCGGCACCGACGTCCACCGGCGCATCTGTCGGCAAGGCTAGCTCGGACATCCGGGCCCTCCAGGACCTTGTACCGCTGCCCAGGCGGCGTTCGGCGTCCGGTACGAACCGCAATGACGAGAACTTTATTTTCAGCAGTGGCGCTCATCCTGAGAGGTGCTCTCCCAGCGCTCAATACGTTGCCAGGTCGTAAGCCGGTCAACCGACCCGGATCGGTGATGCTGTCGCTGGGCACTAAGCGCCGGCGCCGGGATTCGACGTCGTCCTCCACCAGCAGCTCCGAGTTCAGCGACAATGACGAACCGGGCCCGCCCGCTCTAACGCCAGTGGCCGTTGGCGGCAGCGCAGATCGGAAGTCATCCAAGACGCCGGAAGTGCCGCCGCATCGGAGCGGGCGTGGTTGTGGCGGCCGTGGACGCGGCGGATACAGCAGTCCCAGACCGAGCGGATCGCTGGCCCCATCCGCCAATGCCTCACAACCGCCGGCCAGCGCCATCATCGCTACCACAACCGCGGCCATAGCGACGTCCGCTTCGCCGGAGCGGGAGCGGCCGAGTTCCACGGGCATCGCCGAGGCTACGCCGCACGCCGTTGCGCGCCACCTGCAAGTGCTACGCAAGGAGATCGCGTACGACGGGTGCGCACTGGTCGCGTCAACGTCACTGTAATACAGGAATAACAGCTTGGAGCGAAAGTATCTCTGGTTATCGTTCCATAGGGCCAACCGTCGGTCCGTCCTGAAGATGTTTGCGAACATAACCACCACGATGGATCTCGTGCTGGGCAAGGTGGATTTCATGCATGTCATCTGACATGTCTGAGCTGCGAGCTCGTGCGCTAACCCCGCGTGGATAACAGCGCGATTGTTGCGTCTCCGCACAGCTGGAGCGCGTGATGCAACAGGCCGACGCACTGCATCCGGCGCATTCCGCGCCGACTGCCACTGCGGACGTGGATGGCACGACGGTGTCGCCGTTGGTGCCCGAATCCCACGAGGCCGGCCCGGCCGCAGTGGCGCCCGATCCCGCGGTGCCCTTCGACAACAGCGACGACGTATCGCTCCACCAACTGGCGGCAGTGGCCATGAGCCCACCACGGACCAGCCAACGCGACCCCGCGCAGGAGGCCGCGCATGCCGGCAACGTGGACGTGAATCAGCCAGCGGACGCCGCCCCCGAGCCGGCGCAAGCACTTTCGGAGGGCCAGTTGGGCATTCCGGCGGCGCTGATGGTCGGCGAGCAGCTGCTGGCGCTCAGTCGCGTCGCCTCGCAGGATGCAAGTTGCGGCGGCCCGCCGCCGCAAATCGGCACGCAGTGAGCCGCATGCCGATGTCGGTCGCGTCACATGGGATGTATCCGATTGATGTCGGGTGTAGCAAGCGACACAATACATGTACATGCAACACACATTGGCATCACACAGATAACCGCATCCCCGGTCCGATTCATGGCCGATATACTGTGGATGGAACGTGGTCTGCCTGCGTCATCAGTTGATCGATGACATCATCACATTGAACGCGCTCCTGCGACGCCGCGACTGCCGCTGCCAGGTACGCGCGCCCTTTGCCGCCCTTTGCCGCCGTTTAACGGCCTCCTGGCTGTCGCGGACACCGTGAAGAAGACGGCCAGGAAGCCGTTGAGAGCGGAGGACTCACACGCGGGCGGCGGGTTCTGGCACGGTCGAGCCGACGGCGACGCAGAGTCAGGGCGCCAACGGCTCGCCGCATGACGCCGCCCCCCGCCTGAAGCGCGCACGCTGCCATGGAGGCGGCACGGCTGGGTACGCCGTGGCTTGAATAGACAGCATCCGGAACGCGTGTTGGACAGTCCCCCTCATCCTGAGCTGTCTGCTGCCCAACGCGAGCGCCCCACCACAGACGCCAACGCGGCGCCCGCCGCTGCTTCGCCGGCTTCACAGGCAACAAGGTTCGGCGCGGCCGATGGCGCCGCCGTTGTCTTTTGAACCTGCTGACGCGTGTACGGTCGTCTCATCATGTCGCTCGGCATCCAGCGACACGGTCACACCGCCGGTGGCGGCCCTGCGGGAGCTGCTGGATGAGTTTGATCCCATGACGAGGCCCCTGCCGTCAGTCCCGCCGCCAGCGGCGCCGGCGGAGCCGGCCGCACCGGCACCAGTGTCCTCCCCACCACCCCCATCCGAATCGCCGTCCGCATTAGACCAGCCACTGCCGCAGACGACCCC
>Ga0180215_1003455_pt1 | contig 14811 bp, 18 predicted proteins | sample eDN3rd37CBELigBY_FD_128871 | JGI IMG/M metagenome (GOLD analysis project Ga0180215, IMG submission 128871) | Enriched backyard soil microbial communities from Emeryville, California, USA - eDNA 3rd pass 37_C BE-Lig BY (version 2) (version 2) | ecosystem: Environmental > Terrestrial > Soil >...
ACGGGTTCTGCGGGCGCGGCAGCTGGCGCTCCGTCATCGGCACGGGGTCGGGCGGCCCGTACTCCTCGCTCGAGCCGACCGACACCACGACGGCCTCCGGCGCCTCGTGCCGCACCGCCTCCAGCACCGCCGCGGTCATCGCCACGTTGTCGGCGAAGGTGCCCAGCGGGTCCTCCCACGACTCCCCGACGTGCGCTCGCGCCGCCAGGTGGTAGACGACGTCGGGCCGCGCGGCCGCGACCAAGGCGCGCGTGACGCCCGGGTTGCGCAGGTCGGCCTCCGCCGACGGCGGCGCGGGGATGACGACGTCGCCCGCGGCCTCGCAGGCGGCGACGAGGTGGCGACCGGCGAACCCGGTCGCCCCGGTGATGAAGGCGCGGCGGCTCAGTTGAGCGACACCACGTACTCGGCCGAGCCGTGCCCGTTGGACGCGGCGGCGGCGGGGTCGATCGGGCTCGGCTCGGAGTCGGGCGGGTTCAGGCGCCGCTCGAGCTCGCCCAGCACGACCCCGAACAGCAGGTGCCGCCAGGTGGCCTGGGCGAAGGCGCGGCCTGAGCCCCACAGCTGCGGCAGCTCGCCCGCGGCGGGGTGCAGGCGCGAGAGCGCGGCCGTGCCGGGCCAGGTGGCGAGGTGCTCGGCCAGGCCGGCGAGCGGCCCGCGCAGCGGCGCGGGCACCGGCAGCGCGCGCGCCGCGTTCGCGTAGATCGCGCCGAACACCGCGCCGTTGAGCAGGTGCAGCGCCAGGCCGGCCGGATAGGCGGCGCGCCCGTCGGTCACCAGCCGCCCGAGCAGCTCCGCGTCGTCATAGGCGACGTCGAACACGCGTTGGTCGAGGGGCTGCTGGGCCGCCCAGACGGCGGCTGCGGCGGCGCCGGCGAGGGCGCCCCGGAGGGTGCGGGTGCGATCGAGCGCCATGGGCACCGACTGTAACGCCCCCGCGCACGGCGGTGTACGGAAACCGCGAACCCATGTCCCTGAGTCATTTCCATGCCCGCGTCCGCACCAAGGGCGTCAACCCGATCGTCTACTGGCTGATGCGCGCCTGGCTGCAGCCGTTCGCGCACCTGTACTGGCGGCTCAGCCGGATCGGCCGCGAGCACGTGCCCGCCGAGGGCCCGGTGATCTTCGTCTCCAACCACCGCTCGTTCATCGACCCGTTCATCCTCGGCCTCTGCAACCGCCGCCCGGTCTACTACGTGGCCAAGGAGGAGCTGTTCAAGCACCGCCTGCTGGGTTGGTTCCTGTGCTCGCTGGGTGCGTTCCCCGTGCGCCGCGGCGCGGGCGACGCGGACATGATCGAGACGGCGAAGGCGATCCTCAAGCGCGGCGACCCGGTGCTGATCTTCCCCGAGGGCACGCGCATCCGCCCGGGCGCGCTCGGCAAGCCCAAGCGCGGGGTGGGCCGGCTGGCGCTGGAGACCGGCGCGACCGTCGTGCCGGTGGCGATGATCGGCACCGAGGCGATCCGCAAGGGCATCCTGATCCGCCCGCACAAGATCCGCGTGCGGATCGGCGCGCCGCTCACGTTCCCGAAGGTCGAGACCGCGACGGGCCAGCTCGCCGCCGCCGTCACGGACCGCATCTGGCCCAACGTGATGCTGCAGTGGGAGTGGCTCGGCGGGCTGCCGCCGCTGCGGCGCGCCGCCGTCATCGGCGCGGGCCCGCCGGCCACGGCACTCGCGGCCGCGTTCGCGCGCGCCGGCATCGACGTCGACCTCGGCTACCGCGACGCCGCCCCCGACGGCGCCGTGCTCCCCGAGCGGGTGCGGCTGCTCGACGCCGCCGAGCTCGAGCTCTCCCGCCACGACGTCGTCGCCTTCGCGGTGCCCGCCGACGAGCTGCCCCCGGCGGTCGACGCGCACGCGGCCGCGATCCCGCACCGCTGCGGCGTGCTCGTGCTCTCCGAGGGCCTCGTCCCGCCGCTGGGCACGCTCCCGAGCGCGTTCGTTGCCGAGCGCACGCGCACGTGGGCGACCGCCGTGCTGGGCGGCTCGGTGCAGGACGGCGAGCTCGTGGTGGCCACGACCGACGCCGCCTTCTCGCGCCAGCTGCGCGACGCGCTGCGCGCCGCGCGCCTGAAGGTCAAGCGCACCACGGACGTCGTCGGCGTCGAGCTCGCGGGCCTCGCGGCCAACGCCGCGGCCTTCGCCGCCGCCACCGCCGGCCCGGACACCGCCGACGCCGCCCGGGCCCGGGTGCTGGCGGAGATCGACGCGTTCGCCCGCCGCACCGGCGCCAAGGTCGGCGAGCTGCCGACCGCACCCGGCGAGCCGGCCGTGGTCGCGCTGCTGGCGGCCCGCCTGCAACAGGACGGGGTGGACGCGCCGGTGCTCAAAGGCCTGGCCGGGATCATCGACGGCAGCGTCGAGCCGCAGGCCTGGGCGGACACGGTCAAGGCGCAGGCCGCCTAGCCGGGGTAGTGTCCGTCATGCATGGCCACCGCACCGGACAAGGCCAAGCTCGACGCGGACTTCTCCGAGCTCTACAAGGCGCACCTGAAAGACGTCTATTCGTACGCGTACTACCGCGTCGGGAACCACCACGACGCGGAGGACCTCACCGAGCAGACGTTCCTGCAGGCGTACCGCCACTTCGCGCGCGCCCAGCAGGAGTCCCAGGGGCGGCCGCTGCGGCCGTGGCTGATCCGCATCGCGCACAACCTCGCCGCCAACTACTACCGCGACCGCTCGCGCCGGCCGCAGACCAACATCGACGACGCCGGCTCGCTCTCGACCCCGCACACGACCGAAGGGCTGGTGCAGGATCGTGACGATCTCGCTCGTATCCTCAGAGGTGTCCAGCAGCTTCCGGACGACCGCAGGGAGGCGCTGATCATGCGTTTCGCGCTCGGCATGGACAACCGCGAGATCGCCCGCGCCCTCGACCGCACGGACGGCGCGACGAAGGTGCTGCTGCACCGCGCGATCCGCCAGCTCGAGGACATCGTGCAGGCCGACTCCAATGGCGATGGCTGACGACACGTTCGAGGAGATGGAGCGGCGGCTGCGCGCCGCGCTGGCGCCCGTCGACCCGCCCGTGCACCTGCAGCGCAAGCTCGAGGACACGCTGGACTCGATCGTCGAGCTCGCCGCGGACGAGCTGGAGGCGTGGGAGCTGAAGGCGATCAAGGACCCGCGCAACTGGCCGCGCGCGGCCGTCGGCCCCGCCGCCGCGGTGGTCGTGGGCTCGGGCGCCGCGGTCGGCCTGGTGGTGCTGCGCACGCAGCGCAAGCGCCACAAGCGAAGGGCCGCGGCCAAGGGGGTCCGGGACCTCGCGGCGCGCACGCTCGGCGACGCGGCGCGCGAGGCCAAGAAGGTCTTCGACGAACTGGCCCCCGACCGCTGATCCGAACGGCGGGGTCGCGCGAAGAAGTGTCCGATGGACGCCCGCGCACTCGCCGACGAGGACCTCGTCCCGCTGATGGCGGGCGGTGACGCGCGCGCGTTCGAGGCGCTCTACGAACGCCACTCGGGCGCGGCCTTCTCGCTCGCCTACCGGATGGTGGGCACGCGCGCGCTCGCCGAGGACGTCATCCAGGAGGCGTTCCTGAACCTCTGGCGCTCGGGCGCGCACTACGACCGCGCGCGCGGGTCCGTGCGCACCTGGATCCTCGGGATCGTGCACCACCGCGCGATCGACGCGCTGCGCCGCGCCTCGGTGCACTCGCGCCGGCGCAGCGACGACGAGACCGCGGCCGAGCGCCTGGAGGCGCCCGAGCGCGTCGAGGAGGACGTCGCCCGCCGCGACGAGGCGGCGATCGTCCGCGGCGCGCTGGACATCCTGCCCGCCGAGCAGCTGAAGGTGATCGAGCTGGCGTACTTCGGCGGCTTCACGCACGTCGAGATCGCCGAGCTCGTCCAGCAGCCGGTCGGCACGGTGAAGGGGCGCATGCGCCTGGGCCTGAAGAAGATGCGCGAAGCGCTCGCACAGGGAGCGATCGGATGACGGACCATCAGCGCTGGGAGGACACCGCCGCGACCTACGTGCTCGGCGCGCTGCCCGACGACGAACGGGCGCAGTTCGAGACGCACCTGGCGGACTGCCCGGCCTGCCGGGCCGAGGTCGACGAGCTTCGCGTCGCGGCCGAGGCGCTGCCGGTCGCGCCGCCGCCGATGCTGCCGCCGCCCGAGCTGAAGGCGCGGATCATGGCCGAGGTCGAGCGCGAGGCGGCGCTGCTGGCCTCCGCGTCGGCGCCGCCCAGGCGGCGCCGGCGGCTGTCCTGGCCGCTCGGCGCGGTCGCCGCGCTGGCCTGCGCCGCGCTGCTGGCCGCGGTCGTGCTCTCCGGTGACGGCACGCGCACCGTGCCGTTCGAGTCCGCGCTGCAGCGCGCCTCGGCGCGGCTCGAGGTCTCCGGCGACCGCGGGACGCTCGTCGCCGAGGACCTGCCGGCGCCGCCCGCGGGCCGCGTCTACATGGTCTGGACCGTGCGCCCGGGGGAGGATCCCGAGCCCACCTCGGCGCTGTTCACGCCGCGCAGCGACGGCTCGGCGAGCGCGTCGATCCCCGACCTCGACGGGGTCGAGCGCGTGCTGGTCAACACGGAGCCCGCGGGCGGCTCGCCGGCTCCCACCTCGGCGCCCGTCCTGACGGCTGAGCTCTCATAAAGACTGCGCTGCTAGCGTCGCCGGCCGAATGGCCACCTGCTACCGCCACCCGGATCGCGAGACCGGCGTCTCGTGCTCGAATTGCGGCAAATCGATCTGCCCTGACTGCATGACGCCGACGCCGGTCGGCATGCGCTGCCCGGACTGCGCCAAGCAGCGCACGCCGGTCCGCAACCTGCGCTCGCTCGCGGTCAACCCGACCGTGACCTACATCCTGATCGCGCTCAACGCCGCGATCTTCATCGGCGCGCGCTCGAGCCCGGAGGCGGTCAACGACCTGTCGCTGTTCGCGCAGGGCCGCTTCTTCATCGGCGACGACCTGCACGGGGTGGCCGAGGGCGAGTACTGGCGGCTGATCACGTCGGGCTTCCTGCACCAGGAGCTGTGGCACATCGGCTTCAACATGCTCGCGCTGTACTGGCTCGGGCGGATGATCGAGCCCGCGCTGGGCCACGCCCGTTTCCTGGCGATCTACCTGACGTCGCTGCTGACCGGCTCGCTGGTGATCCTGCTCGTCAACCCCGACGTCGAGACGCTCGGCGCCTCGGGCGCGATCTACGGCCTGCTGGGCGCGGCGATCGTGATGGCCCGCAACCGCGACATCGACCTCGTCCAGTCCGGGCTGCTGCCGATCCTCGGGTTGAACTTCGTGATCACGCTCGTGTTCGGGTTCTCGCTGGCCGGCCACGCGGGCGGGTTGATCGGCGGCCTGATCGCCACCTGGGGCGTGGAGGAGCTGTCCAAGCGCCGCCGCAACTCGACGGTGCCCGCGCTCGTCTACTGCGCCGCGATCAGCGTGGCCGCGATCGCGGGCTCGATCATCACAGCGTCGTGACGCCGCCCGGGGGCTCGGGCACGAGCTCCGGGTGCAGCGCGTGCGCGAGCCACTCGAGGCCGTCGACGAGCCGCGGGCCCGGGCGCGAGAACCACGCGCAGGCGTCGGCGATCACGATCCGCTCGGCGCCCAGCGCGCGCAACCGGTCCTCGTAGGCGCGCGCCTCCTCGAGCGCGCGCTCGACCTCGTAGCCGCAGGGCGCGACGATCACGACCTGCGGCTCGGCGGCCGCGACCTCGTCCCAGCTGCGCTGCGCGGACGGCTCGCCGGCCAGCCCGAGCATGTCCGTCCCGCCCGCGTACTCGATCAGCTGCGGCACCCAGTGGCCGCCGGCGAACACGGGGTCGAGCCACTCGAGCATCACCACCCGTGGCCGCGGCGCGCCGCGGACGGCGAGCTTGACGCGGTCGATCCGCGCCGCCGCGTCCTGCACGAGGTCCACGCCGGCGTCCTTGGCCCCCGTGGCCTGCGCGAGCGTGCGCACGTCGCCGAGCACCTCGCCGAGCGTGTGCGGGTCCAGCGAGACGATCGCGGGCTCGGGGTCCATCCGGCGCGCGATCGCGCGCACGTCGTCGTAGGAGACCGCGCAGACGCTGCACAGCGCCTGCGTGACGATCAGGTCGGGCGCCAGCGAGCGCAGCGTGCCCTCGTCGAGCTCGTAGATCGAGCGGCCCTGCTCGGTCAGCTCGCGCACCGCGCGGTCGATGGCGTCAGGCGCCAGCCCGGGGCCGATGACGTCGTGTGTGACCTTGGGTAGATTGCGCGCGGCGGCCGGGAAGTCGCACTCGTGCGTGACGGCCGCGACCTGGTCGCCCAGCCCCAGGGCGAACAGGGTCTCGGTGGCGGATGGGACCAGGGAGACGATGCGCATGGCGTCCGAGGCAGTATGGCGGCGGGAAGGCGAGGCGCTCGTGCGCGACTACGAGTTCAAGGACTTCGCGGCCGCGATCGCGTTCGTCAACCGGGTGGCCGAGGTGGCCGAGCGGCACAACCACCATCCGGACATCCTCGTGCACGGCTGGAACAAGGTCCGGCTCACGCTCACGACGCATTCGGCCGGGAAGCTGACCGACAACGACTACGCAATGGCTGAGCACATCGACGGCCTGGGGTAGTATCGGCCTCAGTCTGGCCGAGATGAGCGACCCCCGAAGTCCTAGGCGGGACCGTTGATCGCACTCCTGCTGATCGCGGTCCTGGTTCTCGTGCTCCTCAACGCGTTCTTCGTGGCGGCCGAGTTCGCGCTCGTGCGCTCCCGCAAGGCGCATCTGCAGACCGCCGCCGAGGAGGGCAAACGGGGGGCCGCGACCGCGGTCAGCATGATGGACGACCTCTCGCGCTACCTGTCGGCGGCGCAGGTCGGGATCACGCTCACCTCGCTCGGCCTCGGCTTCCTCGGCGAGCCCGCGATCGGCCAGCTGCTGGAGGACCTGATCGGCGAGGACGTGCCGCGCTGGCTGTCGACGCTGGTCTCGGTCGGGCTCGCCTACCTGATCACGACCTCGATCCACATCACGTTCGGCGAGCAGGTCCCGAAGATCTTCGCGATCCAGAAGGCCGAGGCCGTCGCGCGTTTCTGCGCGCGACCGCTGCTGATCTTCACCAAGGTCTTCTCGCCGTTCATCGGGGCGCTCAACGGCGCCTCGAACGGGATCCTGCGGATGCTGGGCGTCAAGACCGCGGGACAGCTCGACGCGGGCGAGTCGCCGGAGGAGCTGCGCGTGCTGATCCAGGAGTCCGTCACCGGCGGCAAGCTGGACCCGGGCGAGGCCGGCATGCTCACGGGCGTCTTCCACCTGCACGAGCAGCAGGCGCGCCAGGTGATGACGCCCGCGCCGGCGGTGATCACGGTCGACACCTCCGAGGACGTCGAGACCGCGCTGCGGCGCTGCGTGTCCTCGGGCCACACGCGCCTGGTCGTGACCGAGGACTCCAACCGCGACCGCGTGAAGGGGATCGTGCACTCCAACCAGCTCGCGCAGCTGCTGCTGACCGAGGGGCCGCAGGCGTCGCTGGACGCGCTCGTGCGCGACGTGCCGATCGTCCCCGAGACCAAGCCGCTCGACGATCTGCTGGCCGACCTGCAGCGCGAGCGCTCGTCGCTGGCGGTCGTGATCGACGAGTACGGCCGGACCGCGGGCATCGTCACCGTCGAGGACATCATCGAGGAGGTCGTCGGCGAGATCGACGACGAGACCGACCCGCAGGGCGGCGAGGTCAGAAGGCTGGCCAACGGCGACTGGTTCGTCCGCGGCCACGTGGCGATCACCGACCTGATCGACTACGGCCTCGAGCTGCCCGTGGACTCCGACGCCTACAACTCGGTCGGCGGGTTCGTGTTCGGCGAACTGGGGCGGCTTCCCAAGCGCGGGGACGTGGTCACGCACAACGGCTATTCGATCCGCGTGGAGTCCGTCCGGGAGAACCGGATCGAGGCCGTCCGGATCCGCGATCGGCACGTTCCGAGAACCGAGTCGAAGGTACAGTCCTAAAACGAAACTGCGTGACGAATTGCACATTGCCGTCTAACGCGCTACCTTCCCGGCCACCAACTTGCCGCTCCGGCGGTTGAGGAGGAGAGAGAGGGAGATCCTGGGGAGGATCGACCGAGTAAGCACGAAGCGCCCGGGCTCAGGGGAGCGAGGCCGGGCGCGACGTGTTTAAGCGCCCGTTCGCGCGTGGTCACCAGGATGACCCCTTAAACACTTTGCGCCCGCCTCAGGGGAGCGAGGCGGGCGCGAAGTGGTTCTGGAGGAGGGGTGCGATGAGAAGTTTCTCGGCGCGAGGCGGATACTCCCAACGCGTTCTCAATCCTAGCTAAACAATCCTCCGATGTAAATCAATATCGGTGGAAGCCGCGGCCGGTTTTCCGGCCCAGCGCGCCCTCGGCGATCAGCGCCTCGATCGTCGCGGGCACCTCGACGCCGATCGTGCGCCCGATCGCCGCGCTGACATCGAGCCCGACCAGGTCCAGCAGCGCCAGCGGCCCCATCGGGTGGCCGGCGCCGAGCCGCATGCAGGTGTCGATGGCCTCCGCGTCCAGCCCCGTGCGCTCCTGTAGGCGGACGGCCTCGAACAGGTACGGGAACAACAGCCGGTTGACGACGAACCCCGGGGTGTCCGGGACCTCGACCGAGGTCTTGCCGAGGCTCGCGCACAGGGCGCGGGCGCGCTGCTTGGTCTCCTCGGTGGCCTCGGGCGGGAACGCCAGCTCGACCAGCTCCATCTTCGGCACGGGGTTGAAGACGTGCAGCCCGACGAAGCGCTCCGGGTGACCGGAGGCGGCCGCCAGCTCGCTCACCGACAGCGACGAGGTGGTCGTGGCCAGCACCGCGTCCTCGGGCAGGTGCTCGTCGAGCGCGTGCCACATCGCCGCCTTGGCCTGCGGGTCCTCGACGATCGCCTCGACCACGAACGTGGCGTCCGTGAGCGCGGCCGGGTCCTGGCTGACGATGACGTTGCCGTTGACGTGCGCGCCGAGGCGCTCGCAGAGCGCGTGCACCTTCTCGGCGGCCTTGTCGCAGGAGCGGCCGGAGCGCGCGAATACGGTTACGTGGCCCCGGCTGGCGGCGACGGCCGCCAGGCCGCATGCGATGGCCCCGGATCCCGCGATTGCCAGACGCTCCGACACGTTGTCGTCCTTCCGATTGACTCCTCAGTCAACGGCAACCTTAGTCGTCTGGATGACACTTGTGTGACGGTTCTGGGCGCGTTGCGCGACTTGCCCTGCGCCCGCGGGCGGCGTAGGGTCCCGTGCGTTCATATGGACTCACCCACGACGCTTGGCAGCCAGACACCCGAGGAGATCGAGGAGCGCCAGGCGGCGCTGGACCGCGGCGATCCCTTCCTGATCTTCCGCGACGGCGACGGGCGCCAGCGGATCGTCACGCTCTCCGAGCCGTCGGACACGATCACGATCGGCCGCCGTTTCGAGGCGGACATCTCGCTGCCGTGGGACCCGGAGGCCTCGCGCCTGCACGCCGAGCTCGCCTACCGCGCGGGGGAATGGACGATCTGCGACGACGGCTGGTCGCAGAACGGCACCTGGGTCAACGGGCTGCGGCTCGCGGGCCGGCGCCGGCTGGCCGACGGCGACCTGGTCAAGATCGGGCGCACGATCATCGGCTTCCACCAGCCGGGCGCCGCCGAAGGGCCCGGGCCGACGATGGTCCAGGGCGAGCTCAGCGCCACGCCGCGCTTCTCCGAGCAGCAGCAGCAGATCCTGCGCGCGCTCTGCCGCCCGCTGTTCGCCGACGGCGACGGGTTCAACCCGTCGAGCGATCTCGAGGTCTCCGATGTGACCGGCATCCCGGTCGAAGTCGTCACGCAGGAGCTTGACCTGTTGGCGCGCCTGTTCGGCCTGGAGGACATGCCACGGCCCGAACGGCGGGCCGAGGTCGCCCTGCTCGCGGTCCGCTCCGGCCTGGTGGGGGCGGACGAGGGCGGCGGCACGCAGGGGTAGTCTCCGCCCGCATGCGGGCGTTCGTAGCGGAGAAGAACGGCGACGGGGTCGAGCGCGGGCTGCGCGACGACTTCCCGATGGACGGGCTCGGCGAGGGGGACGTGCTCGTGCGCGTCGCGTTCTCGAGCGTCAACTACAAGGACGCGCTGGCCACGATCCCGAAGGGGCAGGTGGCGCGGATCTCGCCGCTGATCCCGGGCATCGACCTGGCCGGCACGGACGAGGACTCCGGCGAGGAGCTGCTCGCGCACGGCTACGAGCTGGGCGTCTCCCACCACGGCGGCTACGCCGAGTACGCCAAGGTCCGCTCGGACTGGGTCGTGCCGCTGCCGGACGGCCTCAGCGCGCGCCAGGCGATGGCGATCGGCACCGCGGGCTACACCGCGGCGCGCTGCGTGATCGCGCTCGAGAACGCCGGGCTGCGGCCCGAGTCGGGACCCGTGCTGGTGACGGGCGCCGGCGGCGGGGTCGGCTCGACCGCCGTCGACATCCTGGCCGCGCGGGGCTACGAGGTCGTGGCCGCGACGGGCAAGGACCCGGAGTTCGTGCGGGCGCTGGGCGCGGCCGAGGTTATCTCGCGCGAGGAGGCCGCGGGCGACGCCGGGCGGCCGCTGGAGAAGTCGCGCTGGGCCGGCGCGGTCGACTGCGTCGGCGGCGACGTGCTGGCCGGCGTGCTGCGCTCGCTGCGCTACGGCGGGGCCGTCGCGGCGTGCGGGAACGCCGGCGGCGTCAAGCTGCCCACGACCGTGCTGCCGTTCATCCTGCGCGGCGTCTCGCTGCTGGGCGTGGACTCCGTGCAGACGCCGATCGCCGAGCGCACGGAGACCTGGCGGCGGCTGGCCACGGACCTGCGGCCGCCGCACCTGGAGGAGGCGATCGCGCGCGAGATCGAGCTCGACGGGCTCGAGGACGCGCTGTCGGCGATCCTGCGCGGCGAGCTGGCGGGGCGGACGATCGTGCGCGTGGGCGGCTGACTACGCCGCGCGCGTGGGCTCCAGGCGCGCGACCAGCTCGTCCAGGCGCAGCTCCTCGAGGCCCTGGCCGACCGCCTCCAGCTCGGCGGCGCAGAACTCCACCAGCGTCCGGCCCTCGCGGCACAGGTCCAGGGTCTCGCGCAGGCCGGCCTCCCCGGAGTCCAGCCGCGCGATGATCGCTTCCAGCCGCGCGCTGGCGGCCTCGTAGGTGAGCGTGTCCTCGGCCATCGTCGCTCCAGGGTATTCGGGGGACGGACGGATCAAGAAAGGGCGTCCGCGCGCCGATGAATGCGTGCAGTGCGCTTGATCCCATCACGCAAGATCCGGGACGGAGTCGAACTCGCCCGTGACATCGTCGCGGGCCCGCCCGGGACGACGCCGCTGCTGCGCGCCGGCGTGCGCCTGTCCGCGCGCTACGCCGAGCTGCTGCCCAAGGCCGGCATCGGTTCGGTCTGGATCGAGGACGACCTCGGCGAGGCCATCGACGTCGCCGAGCCGCTGACGCCCGAGACCCGCGCGAAGGTCTACCGCGCGACGGGCGAGGCGATCAGCGCCGCCGGCACGGCGCTGCGCGCCGGCTCCGGGATGCCGCGGGCCGTCGTGGAGTCCCTCGGCGACGTCGCGCACGCGATGGTCGAGGACCTGCTCGACTGCCCCGACGCCGCGCTCGCGCTCGACGACCTGAGCGCCTTCGACGACTACACGCACCGCCACTCCGTGCAGGTGGCCGTGCTCGGGCTGCTGATCGCCAAGCGGCTGTGGACCACCGAGGGCTGGACGGACTACCGCGGCCGCCGGCGCAAGGACCGCATCGACGCCCGCATGCGCAAGCTCGGCCTCGGGCTGCTCGTGCACGACGTCGGCAAGCTCGCCGTCCCGCCCGAGATCCTCAACAAGCCCGGCCGGCTGACCGACGCCGAGATGGAGGTCATGAAGACCCACACGGTCGCCGGTGTCGAGTTGCTGCGGCCCGCGGACCTGTCGCCGCTCGCGCTCTCGGTCGTCCGCGACCACCACGAGCGCATCGACGGCTCGGGCTACCCCGAAGGGCTGACCGGCTCGCAGATCCAGGAGTTCCCGCGCATCGCCGCGGTCGCCGACGTCTACGACGCGGTCACCTCCGAGCGCGTCTACAAGCCGGCCGCGCCGCCGCACGTCGGGGTCGACGTGATCGCCGCGGGCGACGGCACCGGCTTCTGCCCGGCGGTCGTGCGCGCGTTCCGCGCGGTCGTGATGCCGTATCCGATCGGTCACGAGATCACGCTCCCGGACGGGCGCACCGGCGTCGTCAGCGCCGTCGACGTGGAGGTGCCGTCGCTGCCGACGGTCCGCGTCAAGGGCCCGGGCGGCATCGTCGAGGAGTTCACGGTCGACATGGCCGCGGGCGCCGTCACCGTCGTCGCGTAGGGGCACACCTCCTTGTAGGGGCGCGCCGGGAAGGTTCGCCCCCCTCAGGCGTCGAAGAGGCGCGGCGCGTCGTCGGGCCGCACGGCCACGCGGCCGTCGTGCAGGCGGATCGTGAGCGCGTCGAGCGCCCGCGCGGCCTCGGCGCTGGTCACGGGCTCGCCCCGCGGATCCTCGAGCAGGGCGTAGCCGCGCTCGAGCGTGCGCTGCGGGTCGTGGGCGCCGAGCGTGCCCAGGATGCGCTCGAGGTCGCGGCGGCGGCGCGCGAGCGCGGTCGTGGCGGCGCGGTCGAGCGCGGTGGCGTCCGCGCGGGCGCGCAGCCCGGCCCGCTCGGTGGTCAGCGCCGCGGCGGCGGCCTTGCGCGACAGCGCCCCGGCGCGCGCGAGCGTCAGCCGCTCGCCGCCGGCCAGCGCGCGCCGCGAGGTCCCCTCGAGGTCGCGGGCGAGCGTCTGCAGCCGCGCCCGGTGGCGGGCGACGTGGTGCGCGGGGGCGCGCGAGAGGCGCGCCAGCGCGCGGGCGCGCTCGACGACGGCGCGCCGCCCTTGGCGCTCGAGCCGCCCCGCCGCGTTCGCCAGGGCGGCGCGGGCCGCGGCGCAGTCGACCGGCACGGCGGTCTCGGCGGCGTGCGTCGGGGTCGAGCAGGCCACGGCGGCGACGTCGTCGAGCAGCGTGCGGTCCGTGTGGTGGCCGACGGAGGAGATCACGGGCACGCGCAGCAGCGCGACCGTCCGGCACAGCGCCTCGTCGCAGAACGCGAACAGGTCCGCGAGCGAGCCGCCGCCGCGCGCGACGACGATCACCTCGACCTCGGCGCAGGCCGCGAGGTCGGTCAGCGCGCGCGTGATCGCGGGCGCGGCGTGACGGTCCTGCACGGGCGCGAACCCCCACACGATCCGGCCCGCCCAGCCGCGCCGGCGCAGGCCGGCCAGCACGTCGTCGCGCGCCTTGCCCGACTCGCCCGTCACGACGCCGATGCAGCGCGGCAGCGCCGGCCGCGGCAGCGCCTTCTGCGGCGCGAACAGGCCCTCGGCGGCGAGCCGGCGGCGCAGCTGCTCGAGCTGGGCCAGCAGGTCGCCCTCGCCCGCGACGCGCAGCCCCGTGACCGCGAACGAGAACCCCGGCGACGCCGTCCGCGAGCCCGGGTAGTAGTCGCAGCCGCCCGCCACCACGACCTGCGCGCCGTCCTCGAGCGCGCCGATCCGCAGCCGCTCGAAGTCCTCGCGCCACATCGAGCACGGCAGCGCCCCGGCGGCGTCACGCAGCTCGAACCAGACCTTCGCGCGCCCCGCCTTGAACCCGAAGACCTCCCCGAACACCTGCACGCGGGTGAACCCGCGCAGCCGGTCGCGCAGCGCCGCGGCGTACGTCCCCACGGGGTAGGGGCCGGTCAGGACCGAGCCGGGGATGCCGTCGGGCGTGTCCATCGCGCACGGACAGTAGTCCGGGGCGCCGACGGCTCGCCCCCGCTCAGCCGCGCGGGCGGCGGCCGGTCACCGTCGGGCGGTAGGCCAGCCGCGGGCGCGGCGCCGGCCCGCGCCGCGGCGGGCGGGCGGAGGCGTGCGGCGGCCCGTCGTGCGCGGCGCCGGCCAGCAGCTGCGCGAACAGGATCGTCAGCACGACGTTGCGGGCCGCCTCGGCGTGGGGGCCGGTGGTCGCGCGCAGCGCGAGCGCCAGGAGTGCGTTCAGGCGCTCGGCGTCGGTCAACCGCGCGTCGCGCCCTCGACGTAGTGCGGCTGCTCGTGCTCGCTGACGCTCGGCAGCGCGGCCATGCCGGGCTGCTCGGGCGTTCCGCGCACCTCGCCCGTGAAGCCGAGTTGCTCCATCTTGGCGATCTGCTCCTCGGCGTAGCGGCGGACCTGGTCGTCGGCCGGGAGGTTCGCCACCAGCTTCCGGATGCGGTTGCGGATCTGGTAGGCGAAGTGCGGGGTCGCGGAGGCGACGAGCTGGCGCACGTCGTCCACCGTGACCGGGCGGTCACCACGCAAACGGTTCGGCTGCTCGGCTTCGGCCATCAGGTGCTCACTGGGCTCCGGGTTGGACGGGCTGGATCTCCAAGAGCGTATCCATCCGGGCCTGCACGGCCGCGGCGACCGCGCTCTCGTCGCCGATGATCCAGCCGTGGTTGTAGACGCCGCGCACGGGGTCGTCGTCGTAGCCGGGCTGGATGTCGAGCAGGTAGTCCTGCAGCGGCTGGGGCAGCACGCCCGCGTCGGGCACCAGCAGCAGCGGACCGTAGGAGCCCGACGCCGACAGCGGCGCGGCCGCGGCCGCGTCCTGCGGCCGCCGGGTGGAGGCGAAGACGAGCCCGTGGCCGGGATCGACGACCTGCCAGCCGAACGTGCCGTCGGCGTAGCGCGCGAACGCGATCGCGTTCGAGACCGCGTCCGGGCCGGAGATGCGCTTGACCGTGCCGAGCTTCTCCAGGGCGGTCACGACGCTCTCGGGCACGGCCTCCTCGGGGCCGAGCACGTAGATCCGCGCGCGCCGGTGGGTCTTGATCGCGGCCTCGGTCTCGGGCGGGACGCCCGACGG
>Ga0180215_1003456_pt1 | contig 14809 bp, 12 predicted proteins | sample eDN3rd37CBELigBY_FD_128871 | JGI IMG/M metagenome (GOLD analysis project Ga0180215, IMG submission 128871) | Enriched backyard soil microbial communities from Emeryville, California, USA - eDNA 3rd pass 37_C BE-Lig BY (version 2) (version 2) | ecosystem: Environmental > Terrestrial > Soil >...
GGCCGAGGCCGGCATCGCGCGCGTGCTCGACCATGCCGCGTCCGTGGTCATCGGTGACGACGGCGAGCGGGCGGATGCCGCGATCGCGCTCGTCCTCGACGATGCCGCGTCGTCCGTGCTCACCGGGCCGGAGTCGGCGTTCGCCCCGCCGGGAACATCCGGCGCGGCGCAGAGGACGGATGCCGCGTCACCGGTCGCCCGCGCGCGCACGTCGCCCCGCTTCGTCCTCACGTTCAGCACCGGCGAGACTCGCACCGTGTTCGGCACGGGGCTCATCGGACGCAAGCCGCTGCCGCAGCCCGGCGAGGCGTTCGACCACCTCGTGCAGATCGCCGACCGCACGCTCTCGGTGTCGAAGACGCATCTCGAGTTCGGCGAGCACGACGGCGAGCTCTGGATCGCCGACCGCTTCTCGGGCAACGGCACCATCGTGCGCAGGCCCGACGACGGCGCGCTGCGCTGCGAACCCGGTCGTCGGTACCTGGTGCCGCGCGGCAGCCTGGTCGAGCTGGCCGAGCAGTCGTTCACCGTGGCCTGAGTCGTGGGGGCCCCGGGCGTCGAGACGTCCGGTCCGCACCTCCCGTCCTCCCCACCGGGCCGCCGCGGCGGGGATGCCGCCACCGAGGCGGTCGAACGCGCCGTCGCCGCCCGTGGTGATCGGATGGCGGGGTGGAGTCACCTGTTCCGAGCCGCGAGGCCGCGTCGCCGCCCCTCGGGCCGGCGACGCTCGCGCTGCCGCCCCGACCGCCCGAGCCGGCCGCGCCGGGCTTCCCGTGGCTCGCCGCCGTCGCCCCGCTCGTCGGCGCGGCCATGCTCTGGGCGGTGACCGGTTCGGCGCTCTCGCTCGCGTTCGCCGCCCTCGGCCCGCTCGTCGCCGTCGCCTCGATGGTGGACGCGCGCCGGCAGGCGCGTCGAGCCCGCCGTCGAGCCGACGCCGAGCGCCGCGACCGGATGGACGCCCTGCGCTCGGCCGTCGAGGCGCGGCACGACGCCGAACGCGCGGCGCTCGGTCGCGCCGGCCCGTCGGCGCGCGAGATCGTCGACGGGCCGCAGGCCATCGAGTGGCGCGGCCGGATGCCCGGACTCGTCCTGCTCGGGCACGGAACCGTCGCCAGCGCCGTGCGGGTCGACGGCGTCCCGGCGGATGCCGCGGACGAGCGACTGCTCCTCGCCGCCGGGGCGCTCGAGCGCGCCCCCGTGTTCGCGTCGCTCGACGGCGGCGTCGGCATCGTCGGCCCGCCGCCGGTCGTCGATGCGCTCGCGCGGGCGCTCGTGGTGCAGGTCGCCCACGCGAGTCGGCCCGAGGCGGTGGGCATCGCGGTTCCGGCCCGTGCGGCGTGGGTGTGGGCGACGGCCCTGCCGCACGCCGATGGGCCCCCGGCGGTCCGGGTGGTGCGGGAGCAGGATGGCGGACGTGGGAGCCCGGTCGCGTCCGACGACGGGGAGCTCGCGACGATCATGCTCGCGAGGTCGGTGGTCGAGCTGCCGACGGGCCTGCAGACCGTCGTCGTCGTGCACGACCGGCGGCGTGCCGAGGTCGAGCGCCCAGGAGCCGCCGCGGGGACCACGGTCGTCGTGCCCGACCTGGTGGGACTCGCCGAGGCGACGGCCTGGGCCGGACGCGTTCGGGACGCCGCCGACCTCGCGCGAGCCGGCGGCCCGGCCGGACTGCCGGAGCGGGTGCCGTTCGACACGCTCGACCAACCGGCGGCTGCCGCGGTGGCGGAGGCGCTCCCCGCGGTCGTGGGCGTGGCGCGCGACGGGCCGCTCGAGCTCGATCTCGTCGCGCACGGCCCGCACGCGATGGTCGCGGGCACCACGGGCAGCGGCAAGAGCGAGTTCCTCGTCGCGTGGCTGGCGGCGCTCGCCTCGTGCCACCCGTCCGGGCGGGTGGCGTTCCTCCTCGTCGACTTCAAGGGCGGCGCCGCGTTCGAACCGCTCCGCGGCATCCCGCACGTCGCGGGCATCGTCACCGACCTCGACGAGCCCGAGGCCGAGCGCGCGGTGGCGAGCCTGCGCGCCGAGCTGCGCCACCGCGAGCGCGTGCTGCGCGACGCGGGCGTCCGTGACCTCGCCGCCCTCCCGGCGCACGCCGAGCTCGCACGACTCGTGCTCGTCATCGACGAGTACCAGGCGATGATCGAGCGGTTCCCCGACCTCGGTGCGGTGGTCGCCGACATCGCCGCCAGGGGGCGGTCGCTCGGGGTGCACCTCGTCCTCGCCTCGCAGCGTCCGAACGGAGTCGTCCGCGAGCAGGTCGCGGCGAACTGCGCCATCCGCGTATCCCTCCGGGTGCGGCAGCGGGCCGACAGCGTCGCCGTGGTGGGCACCGAGGCGGCGGCGACGATCCGCGCCGACGTCCCGGGTCGCGGCGTCGTCGACCGCGGCGACGGGAGTCCCGTGCTCTTCCAGTCCGCCCTCGTCGACCGTGCCGCGCTCGAGCGGTTGCGAAGCGCGACCGCCGGGTCGCCGCCGGCGAGGCGGCCGTGGATGGACCCGCTGCCCTCCCGGCTCACGCCGGAGGAGCTCTCCGCGTGGGCCGCGAGTGCGCCGGGCGATCGACGCCCGCCGGCGGTCCTGCCGTTCGGACTCCTCGACGATCCGGGTGACCAGCGGTACCTCGTCGCCGCGTGGGACCCCGACGCCGACGGGCCGCTCCTCGTCGTGGGCCGCTCGGGCAGCGGGCGCTCGACGGCGCTGGCCGCGATCGCCCGCGCCGCCGCGGACGCCGCGCTCGAGGTCGTCCCGGTCGCGGGGCCGGCGAGCCTCCGATGGGACCGGCTCTGCGAGCAGTCCGCCGACGACGGCGGGGCTCGCCCCCGCCTGCTCCTCGTCGATGACCTCGACGTCGCGTTCCGCGACTGGACTGACGACCATCGCCAGGCGGGCTTCGGCATGCTCGAGCAGCTGCTGCGCGAGGGCCGGCGGCGCGGGCTCCTCGTCGCCGCGTCGGCCGTCTCGGCACTCCGTCTTCCGCCGATGCTGCGCGAGCTGTTCGGCACCACCGTGCTGCTGCGCCACGCGACGCGCAGCGACCTCGTGCACGCGGGCGGGACGGCGGCGCTCTGGCGCCACGACGAGCCGCCGGGATCCGGGCAGTGGCGGGGGCGACGCCTCCAGGTGGTCGACGTCCCGGTGGTTCCCGGCCCCGGCACGCCCGAGGTGCCCGCGCTGCGCTTCGACGCCACGGTGGTGAGCGTCGTGGTGAGCGCGCGGCCGCGAGCGGATGCCGCCGCGCTGCGCGCGCAGGGCCACGATCCGGTGCTGCTGGAGCCGGGCTCGGATGCCGCGGCACGACGAGCGATCGGCGAAGCCGGTCGGGGAGCGGGGCCGACGATCCTGATCGGCGACGCCGATGGCTGGGCGGCGAACTGGTCGCTGACGGCGCTCGTGCGCGAGCAGGCCGCCATCGTGGTGCACGGCGGGCCGCGCGAGTTCCGCGTGTTCGGCGGTGCCGCGCTGCCGCCCCTGCTCGACGACCAGGACGCCCAGTGCTGGCTCACGCCGCCGGGCGGCCGACCTTCGAGATGGGAATGGCCGGTGCAGCCGGACAACTGAAAACACGGGTGCGCCGAGGCGTTCCACACTGAATCCGCACAGGTTGTTCGCGAAAATTAACGATTCGGACATGTTTCCGTGAAACTGGCCCGCCAGTGTGGCAGGATCGTCCCACCCCCAGCACGCGCACGATTCCGAATGGAGTTCCCTGTGACCGCTCGGCCCCTTCCTCAGGACCCGATGATCCGCTCCTTGATCGCACAGGCCAGGCAGGCGCAGCTCAATCGCCGCACGCTGCTCGCCGGTGCCGGCGCCGGGGCCACCGCCCTCACGCTCGCCGCCTGCGCCAACACCGGTGGCGGGCAGGCGAAGCCCTCCGCGGCCGCCGACAAGTCCGACACCGACAAGACCCTCAACTGGGCCAACTGGGCGGCCTACATCGACGAGGACGACGCGGGCAACTACCCGACGCTCGACGCCTTCACCGAGCAGACCGGCATCAAGGTGAACTACGAGGTCGCCGTCGACGACAACAACACCTACTACGGCAAGGTGAAGGACCAGCTGGCCCTCGGCCAGGACATCGGCGCCGACACCGTCTGCCTCACCGACTGGATGGTCGGCCGCTGGATCCGCTTCGGCTACACGCAGGAGCTCAACCACGAGAACATCCCGAACCTGGCGAACCTCACGCCCACGCTGAAGGACCCCGACTTCGACCCGGGCCGCAAGTTCTCGGTGCCGTGGCAGGGCGGCTTCGCCGGCATCTGCTGGAACAAGGAGGCCCTCCCCGGCGGACTCGAGTCCGTCGAAGACCTCTGGGACCCGTCGCTGAAGGGTCGCGTCGGCGTGCTCTCCGAGATGCGCGACACGATCGGCCTGCTCATGCTGCAGAACGGCGTCGACATCTCGGGCGACTGGGGCGACGCGGAGTTCGACGAGGCGAACGAGCTCCTCCGCGAGCAGGTCGAAGGGGGCCAGGTCCGCAACATCAAGGGCAACTCGTACCTGGAAGACCTGAAGAGCGAAGACACCCTCGCCGCCATCTGCTGGTCGGGCGACATCACGGTCATCAACGCCGAGGCCGGCGACAAGTGGGAGTTCGCGATCCCGAGCGCCGGCGGCACGCTCTGGAACGACAACTTCCTCGTGCCGATCGGCTCGTCGCGCAAGACCAACGCCGAGACGCTCATCAACTACTACTACGAGCCCGAGGTCGCCGCGGAGGTCGCGGCGTGGGTGAACTACATCACCCCCGTCGAAGGCGCCAAGGAGGCGGCCATGGCCATCGACCCCGAGCTCGCCGAGAACCAGCTCATCTTCCCGAGCTCCGAGACCCTCGCGCAGACGAAGATCTTCCGCACCCTCACCCCGGCCGAGGAGCAGAAGTACCAGGCCGCGTTCCAGAGCATCCTGCTCGGGTCCTGAGAGGGCGGACGACATGGCTGTACGCGAATTCGCCGAGCGGGGCGCCGACCTCGAGCTCGTCGGCATCCAGAAGCGGTTCCCCGGGTTCACGGCGATCGAGGAGCTCGACCTCGTCATCCCCGCGGGCTCGTTCTTCGCGCTCCTCGGCCCCTCGGGCTGCGGCAAGACGACCACCCTGCGACTCGTCGCGGGCCTCGAAGAGCCGACCCGCGGTCGAATCCTCATCGGCGGCAAGGACGTCACCGACACCAAGTCGCATGAGCGCCCGGTCAACACGGTGTTCCAGAGCTACGCGCTCTTCCCGCACATGACGATCATCGAGAACGTCGCGTTCGGGCTCAAGCGCCGTCGCATCCAGGACCCGATGGGCAAGGCCCACGAGGCACTGAAGCTCGTCGAGCTCGACCACCTCTCGCAGCGCCGCCCGCAACAGCTCTCGGGCGGCCAGCAGCAGCGCGTGGCGCTCGCTCGCGCGATCGTGAACCGCCCGGCGCTCCTCCTGCTCGATGAGCCGCTCGGCGCGCTCGACCTCAAGCTCCGCCGCCAGATGCAGCTCGAGCTGAAGACGATCCAGGAGGAGGTCGGCCTCACCTTCCTCCACGTGACGCACGACCAGGAGGAGGCCATGACCATGGCCGACACCGTCGCCGTCATGAACAAGGGCGCCATCGAGCAGATGGGCGCTCCCGAGGAGCTGTACGACCTGCCGCGCACCGCCTTCGTCGCGAACTTCCTCGGCCAGTCCAACCTCTTCACCGGCCAGGTGGTCGGCACGACCGCCGATGCCATCACGGTGGATGCCGCGGGCTCGCGCATCGTCGTGCCCACCGCGCGGGCGCAGCGCCACCAGGGCGAGGTCACGGTCGGCGTGCGACCCGAGAAGGTCACGCTCCACACCGACGCGCCTGCCGAGACGGCCGGGCGCAACCTCCTCGGTCCGGGCCGCGTCATCGACGTCTCGTTCTCGGGCGTGAGCACCCAGTACCTCGTCGACCTCGGCGCGCTCGGCACGGTGCTCGTGTTCGCGCAGAACGTGGGCTTCGCCCCGGTCGCCGGACTCGGCACGGAGGTGTGGCTGAGCTGGGACGTGACGCACGGCTTCGGCCTCGACGACGAACCCGCGGAGGCCGGGCGATTCCCGGCCGACGACACCACCTCGTCGATCGCGGTCCAGCGCCGCGAGGCGCTGGTCTCGGAGCTCGAGGAGCACTGACGATGGCCTTCGCAGCGTTCGCGACGGCGGAGGCACAGCCACAGGCACCCAAGCGCAAGAGCCGCATCGCGCTCTTCCTGCTCCTGCCGGGCATCCTCTACCTCGTCCTCTTCTTCCTGACCCCGCTCATCTCGCTCCTGCTCACGTCGTTGCAGGTGCCGAGCGAGCTCGGCGACATCGGCCAGTTCGACTACGCGTTCAACTGGCAGAACTACGTCGACGTGGTGCAGCTCTACTGGCCGCACATCCTGCGCTCGTTCGGGTACGCGCTCGCGGCGACCGTGTTCGCCCTGCTGTTCAGCTACCCGCTGGCGTACTTCATCGGCGTGAAGGCCCGCCGGTGGCCGCTCCTGCAGAGCCTGATGCTCGTGCTCGTGATCGCCCCGTTCTTCATCAGCTTCCTGCTGCGGACCCTCGCGTGGAAGCAGATCCTCTCCGACGAGTCGTTCATCATCACGTCGCTGAAGGCGCTGTCGCTGCTCGCGCCCGACGCGCACTTCACCGGCACGCCCTTCGCGGTCATCTTCGGCCTGACGTACAACTTCATCCCGTTCATGACGCTGCCGCTGTACACGACGCTCGAGCGACTCGACCTGCGGTACCTCGAGGCGGGCTCCGACCTGTACGCCAATCCGTTCACGGTGTTCCGCAAGATCACGATCCCGCTCTCGATGCCGGGCATCGTGGCCGGCACGCTGCTCACCTTCATCCCCGCCGCGGGCGACTACGTCAACGCGAGCCGCGACTTCCTCGGCGGACCCGACACCCAGATGATGGGCAACGTGATCGAGGCGAACTTCCTGGTGCTGCTGAACTACCCGGCGGCGGCGGCGCTGTCGATCATCCTCATGGCCGCGATCCTCGTGCTCGTCGGCGTCTACGTGAAGCGCTCCGGAACGGAGGACCTGCTGTGAGCGGCGAAGTCCAGGCCGCCGCCGTGCTCGGCGGCTTCCAGGAGAACGAGCAGCTCGACGACCGTCGGCCGGCCGGGCCCGCCCGCCCGCGCCGCATCGGACTCGGCGACTGGCTGCTCCCGGCGTACACGATCATCGCGTTCGTGTTCCTGCTGATCCCGATCGTCTACACGTTCGTGTTCTCGTTCAACGACTCGATCAAGTCGAACATCTCGTGGCGCGGGTTCACGCTCGACAAGTGGCTGAACGTCTGCAACGTCGAGGGCGGGGCCGTGTGCCAGGCCTTCGGCAACAGCATCATCATCGGGCTCGTGGCCACCGTCATCGCGACGACCCTCGGCACGATGATCGCCATCGCGCTCGTGCGCTACCGCTTCCGTGCGCGCTCGGCGACGAGCCTGCTGCTGTTCCTGCCGATGGCGACCCCCGAGGTGGTGCTCGGCGCGGGCCTCGCCGCGCAGTTCCTCGCCGTGGGCGTCCCGAAGGACATGCTGACGATCATCCTCGCCCACACGATGTTCTGCATCAGCTTCGTCGTGGTCACGGTGAAGGCGCGCGTGGCAAGCCTCGACCCGGCGCTCGAGGAGGCCGGTCGCGACCTGTACGGGTCGCCGTCGCAGGTGTTCTGGCGGGTCACGTTCCCGCTGCTGCTGCCCGGCATCCTGGCCGCCGCACTGCTTTCGTTCGCGCTCAGCTTCGACGACTTCATCATCACCAACTTCAACTCGGGCTCGGTCTCGACGTTCCCGAAGTACATCTACATCTCGGCGTCGCGCGGCATCCCCGCGGAGGCCAACGTCATCGCCTCGGCGGTGTTCATCATCGCGCTCGTGATCGTGATCGCGGCGCAGGTGTCCCGCGCGGCGAGGGTGCGACGCCTGGCGAAGCTGGGCTGAGACGGGCCGGCGGCCACCGGCAGACGACGACGGATGCCCCGTCGGGAGCGATCCCGGCGGGGCATCCGTGCGTCGTTCAGACGGTGGCGCGCACGCGGCCGACGCGCCGCTCGCCGCCGAGGACCCACAGGTCGAGCTCGGTCTGCACCGCGTCGATCGCGTCGTCCTCCAGGGCGCCCGCCGCTGCGAGCAGCCGCAGTGCGATGATCGTCGAGGCGCGCGACGAGCCGTCGAGCACCTTGAGTGCGGTCGTGGTGCCGTTCGGCGCCGTCATGACCATGACGCCCTCGGCGCCCACCTTCGCGAAGACGCCCAGGCGCTCCATGGCGACGGTGTCGGGCTGGCCCGGGCCGCCGACCGCCCACGGATGCTCGCGCGCCGCCTCGGTGAGCGCGGCCGCCTCGCGGTAGAGGGCGAACGGCGATGACGCCGATGCCGTCGTGATCTTCTGGATGCCGCGGGCCAGCGCGTGCAGGCTGATCGCGTGCACCGGCGCTCCGCAGCCGTCGACGCCCGTGGCCGCCGGCCGCTCGCCGGTGAAGCGCTCGAGCACGTCGAGGATGCGCTTCTGCAGCGGATGCTCGGGGTCGAGGTAGCCGTCGAGCGCCCAGTCGTTCGCGGCGCACGCCAGCAGCATGGCCGCGTGCTTGCCTGAGCAGTTCATGTACACGCGCTCGCGCGGACCGCCGCTGCGGATGAGCTCGTCGCGCGCCACCCGGTCGGTGGGAGCCGCAGGCGGGCAGCCGAGCGCGGAGGCGGGCAGCGACGCACGGGCCAGGAGCCCGCGCACGAGTGCGACGTGCGCGGCGGTGCCGGAATGGCTGGCCGTGGCGATCGCCGCGTCCTCGCCGCGGAGCGTGACGCCCGAGGTCATGACGGCGACGGCCTGGAACGGCTTCAGGCAGGACCGGGGGAAGGTCGGGGTGCGCGTGTCACCGAGATCGCGCAGCACCTCGCCCTCGGGGGAGAGCACGACGGCGGAGCCGGCGTGACGGGACTCGATGAAACCACTTCGCTCGACCACGGCGAGTTCGACGGCGTCGCTGACGGAGAAGGTGCCGGTCACCGGGTCACCCGAGCGACGCGAAGCCGTCGTCGAGCACGCGGAGTCCGTCGTCGAGCAGGGCATCGCTCATCGCGAGGCTCGGCAGGAACCGGAGGACGTTGCCCCAGGTGCCCGCGCTGAGGAACAGCACGCCGTGCTGCGCCGCGAACGCGACGAGCCGCGAGACGGCCTCGGCGTTCGGTGCCTTCGTGGTGTCGCGGGTGCCGGGCTGGACGAGCTCGATCGCGACCATGGCGCCGCGGCCGCGGATGTCGCCGATGATGTCGTACCGCTCCTTGAGCCGCTCGAGGCCCGCCACCAGCGTGCGCTCGATGCGCTGCGCCTCCTCGAGCAGGTGGTTCTGCTCGATGGACTCGAACACGGCGATCGCGGCGGCGCACGCCACCGGGTTGCCGCCGAAGGTGCCGCCGAGGCCGCCGGGCTGCGCGGCATCCATGATCTCAGCGCGGCCGGTGACGGCGGCGAGCGGGAGGCCGCCCGCGATGCCCTTCGCCGAGAGCACGACGTCGGGCGTCCACCCGAAGTGCTCGCTCGCGAAGTACCGGCCCGTGCGCGCCATGCCGCTCTGGATCTCGTCGGCGATCATCACGACGCCGTGCTCGGTGCACCACTCCTGCAGGATCGGCAGGTAGTTCTCGGCGGGGACCATGAAGCCGCCCTCGCCCTGGATGGGCTCGACCACGAGGCAGGCCAGGTCGGTGGCGCCGACGGCCTTCTCGAGGTACCCGATCGTGCGCGCCGCGGCATCCTGACCCGACAGCCCGTCGCGGTAGGGATAGGAGTTGGGCGCGTGGTAGACGTCGCCGGCGAACGGCCCGAACCCGGTGGCGTAGGGGCTGGCCTTGTAGTTCATGGCCATCGTGAGGTTGGTGCGGCCGTGGTAGGCGTGGTCGAGCACGGCGACGGCGCGTCGGCCGGTGTACTTGCGTGCGATCTTCACGCCGTTCTCGACGGCCTCGGCGCCCGAGTTGACGAGCACGCTGCGCTTCTGGAAGCTGCCGGGTGTGTGCTGGGCGAGCAGCTCCGCCACGCGCACGTACTCCTCGTAGGGCGTGACGGTGAAGAGGGTGTGGATGACGTCCTGCAGCTGGCTCGCGGCCGCGGCGACCACGCGCTCCTCGGTGTGGCCGACGGTCGTCACGCCGATGCCCGCGCCGAAGTCGAGGAACCGGTTGCCGTCGACGTCGACGAGGATCGCGCCGTTGGCGCGCTCGATGTAGACGGGCAGTGCCGACGACACGCCCGCCGAGACGACCTTCTCGCGGCGCGCCTGCAGCTCGAGGGACTTCGGACCGGGGATGGCGGTCACGACCTGACGCTCCTGCGGCACGGAGTACACCGGGGCGGTCGCGGACGCTTCGGGGATCTGGGTGTCAGTCATGGTGATCCAACCCTATCCCCGTCCCGCATGGCTCCCCGAGGGCCCGAGGGTGCAGAATCGGAGTCGCGACCCGCGCCCGACGGGCTCGCAGCGACGGGAGGCCCGGATGTTCGGCGAGCACCACTACGCGGTCGAGGTGGAGTGGCAGGGCGATCGCGGCGAGGGCACGTCGAACTACCGTGCATACGGGCGCCAGCACGTGGTGCGCGCCGAGGGCAAGCTCCACGAGCTCGCCGGGTCGAGCGACCGCGTCTTCCACGGCGATCGGGAACGGTGGAACCCCGAGGAGCTGCTCATCGCCGCCCTCAGCCAGTGCCACATGCTCTCGTACCTGCATGTGGCCACGCGGCACGGCGTGGTGGTGCGGGGCTACACGGATGCCGCGACGGGCACGATGCTCGAGGACGGACGTGGTGGCGGCGCCTTCAGCCAGGTCACGCTGCGACCGCGCGTCGTCGTGGCGGACGCCTCGATGGCCGCGACGGCGAAGGAGATCCACGCGGAGGCGTCGGAGAAGTGCTTCATCGCGGCATCCGTCGCGTTCCCCGTGCACCACGAGCCGACGATCGTCGTCGCCGGCTGACGGCGGGAGGGTCCGGCGCCGCGCACGGCCGGCCCGCGCTCAGCCCGTCGGCGGCGTCGGGAGCTGGGGCTGCACCGGTGGACACGGGTGCCCGCCCACGAGCCGCGCGCACGGCGGGAAGAACGCCGGGAGCCGTTCGGCCTCGGGGTCGCCGAACCACCGGTGCCAGATGCGCCAGAAGTTGAGGTTGCCGAACGCCGAGCACGCGTCGCCGTGGTCGGGATCGGCCAGCGTGGCCTCGCTCGGCTGGTAGGGCGTGTAGTTGTAGAGGTTCGCCGTGGCCTGGTTGCGGATCTCGACGGGGGAGGCGCCGCACGCCGCGTCGGGGTGGTAGCCGATGTCCACCGTGCCGATCTTGTACTTCCGATCCGGTTCCTCGGTGTACTGCCGGAACTGCCACGCGGCGTTGTACACCTGGTTGAAGAAGCCGAAGTACTGCTGCTCGCAGTCGGCGGTGTCGGGGCATCCGTACCCGGTCGCGCGCTCGTAGCCGTAGGCGGTGGGCCTCGTGAGCAGCGACTGCTCCTTCTGCAGCAGCACGAGCAGCGTGCGGGGGCTCACCCCGCAGGCCTCGGCCACCTTCGCGATGATGCGGCTCGCGCGCTCGCGGATGCCGCCACGGTACTCCGCGCAGTGGCGGCCGCCGACCGCCGGCTGCGTCGTCGTCGACTGGGTGTAGTCGGCGAGGCATTCCACGTCGGCGTCCGCGCGGCAGGGGACCTTCTCGAGGAACGCCTGGATCTCGTCCTCGGTCATGGCCTCGCTGTCGTAGAACGCGTCGTCGCTGACGATGTGGCCCGGGTCGAACTCCGAGGTGGGCGGTTCGGGCAGCGTCGCCCTGGTGGACAGCCGGGCCGCGGGGGCGCCGCCCTCGGCCGGGCCGGTGCACGCCGCGAAGGCGACGACGACGAGGGCGGCCGCAGCGAGGCGGGCGGCGACGTCGGCGAAGCTCATCGAGCCGACGATACCGGGCCGCGCCTCGCCTCCGCTGGGAATCGGTTCAGACCCGCTCGCGGGGCACGACGCGATCGGCGAGCTTGGCCAGCGTGCCCGACGGGGGGACCTCGTTGTAGCGCCCCGCCAGCTCCTGCCCGGTCAGCGCGTGGATCGCCGACATGATCTCATCGGTCGCCGCTCGGCGCGCTCGACCCGAGTTCGCCTTGCCGTGGGCGGTGAGGTCGAGCGGGGCACCGAAGCGCACGGTGACGGGTCTGATCCGCGGGAACTTCGCGCCGACCGGCTGGATCTCCTGGGTGCCGACGAGGCCGACCGGGACGACGACGGCGCCGGTCTCGAGCGCCAGCCACGCGACGCCGGTGCGACCGCGGTAGAGGCGTCCGTCCACGGAGCGGGTGCCCTCGGGATACAGCGCGAACGCGGCACCGCCCTCCAGGATCCGCCGGCCCTGGTCGAGCGCCTCCTGCGCCTGCGCGCCGGCACCCCGGTCGACGGGGACCGCGCCGATGGCGGAGAAGAACGTGCGCGACACCCAGCCGGAGAATCCCGCTCCCGTGAAGTACTGGGACTTCGCGAGGAACTGCACCGGGCGCGGCGACGCGAGCGGGATGACGATGCTGTCGACGAAGGAGAGGTGATTGCTCGCGAGGATGACGGGCCCGTGCTTCGGGACGTGTTCGGCGCCCGTGATGGTCGGCCGGTACACGAGGCGCACGAGCGGCCGGAGGATGCCGCGCACGATCCGGTACAGCGGACCCTGACGCGCGGGGGACTGCGGGACGGCGGCGGCCACGGACTCGGTCACGCTCCGACGATAGGGCGCACGGCATGCCGTGGCCGGCATATGGCGGACACGTCGGGCGCGATGCGAGAGGATGTCTGCCATGGACATCGCCGCCGACGGCGAGCTCATCGAGCTCGAGGATGCCGGCGCGCGTGTGCTGGTGCTCGGCGGCCCACGACGGCAGCCATCGGCGGACGCGGTGCTCCGCGGCCTCATCGCCGAGGTCTCGGGCGTGCCCGCCGATGATGTGGAGCTCGTGCACGCCTGCAGCGTGTGCGGAGCGCGGCACGGCCGGGTCGGCATCCCGTACCCGCTCACGGTCTCGGGCGCCTCGTGGTACGCCGATGTCGCGGTGTCGGGCGACACGATCGTCGCCGCGGTGACGACGCGGCATCCGCTCGGCGTCGGCATGGAGACGGCGACGCTCGACGCGGGCGAGGTCATCGACGAGGCCGCGTTCCATGCGAGCGAGCGCCTGGCGCTCGCCGAACTGGACCCGGCGAGCCGCGCCCTCGCGCGGGCGACCCTCTGGGCGCGCAAGACGGCGCTGCTGCGGGCGGTCGGGCACACCGACTTCATCGAACCGTCTCGGCTGGCCCTGTCCCTCCCCGGCGATGACGGGGGCACCGGGCGCATCGTGCGCAGCGTGCCCGAGTTCGGGTCGGTCTGGCGCCAGGTGCGCTTCCACGACGTGGCCGTGCCGGGTCGGCGCGCGGCATCCGTCGCCGTCATCGGCTGACCGCGCGCGCCGAGCGCCGCGCCCGTAGGGTGGGAGCGTGCGCAGCGTCATCATCCTCGGTTCCTCCGGTTCGATCGGCACGCAGGCGCTCGACGTCATCCGTGCCAACCCGCGCCGCTTCGAGGTCGTCGGACTCGCGGTCGGCTCGAACCGGGCGCTGCTCGAGCAGCAGGCCGCCGAGTTCGACGTCGAGCACACGGCCGTCGGCATCGACGAGGCCGTGCAACTCGTGCGCGACGTCGACGCCGACGTCGTGCTCAACGGCATCACCGGCTCGGTCGGACTCGCGCCGACGCTCGCGACGCTCGAGCGCGGCGCGACCCTCGCGCTCGCGAACAAGGAGTCGCTCATCGTCGGCGGCGACCTCGTGACGCGCCTCGCCGCCCCCGGGCAGATCGTCCCCGTCGACTCCGAGCACTCGGCCATCGCGCAGGCGCTGCGGTCGGGCACCGACGAGGAGGTGCGTCGCCTCGTGCTCACCGCGTCGGGTGGACCGTTCCGCGGCCGGGACCGGGAGCAGCTCGTCGACGTCACGCCGGCCGACGCGCTCGCCCACCCGACCTGGGACATGGGGCTCGTCGTGACCACGAACTCGGCCACGCTCGTGAACAAGGGCCTCGAGGTCATCGAGGCGCACCTGCTGTTCGGCGTCGAGTACGACCGCATCGAGGTGGTCGTGCATCCCCAGTCGATCGTGCACTCGATGGTGGAGTTCGTCGACGGATCGACGATCGCGCAGGCCTCGCCGCCCGACATGCGACTGCCGATCTCGCTCGGCCTCGACTGGCCGCACCGCGTTGCCGCCGTGGGCCGGCCGCTGGACTGGACGCAGGCGACGAGCTGGACGTTCGAACCGCTCGACGCCGCGGCCTTCCCCGCGGTCGCGCTCGCCAAGCAGGTCGGGCGGGCCGGCGGCGAGTACCCCGCCGTGTTCAACGCGGCGAACGAGGAGGCGGTCGCGGCCTTCCACGCCGGCCGGATCGGGTTCCTCGACATCGTCGACACGGTGCGCGCGGTGGTGGAGTCGCACGAGGCGACCGGTGGCGCGCTCACCGTCGCATCCCTCGCCGAGGCCGAGCAGGCGGCCAGGCGGGCGGCCAACGAGCGCATCGCGCGCACGCCGCGCTGATCGAGGGGCGCTCACAGCCGACCGCCAGCGGATGCAAAGCCACCCGCAGTACGCTCCTCTGGTGGATTCCGTGCTCGCCTTCGTGATCGGCGTCGTCATCATCGTGATCGGCCTCGCCGTGTCGATCGGCCTGCACGAGATCGGGCACCTCGTGCCCGCCAAGCTCTTCGGCGTCAAGGTGACGCAGTACATGATCGGCTTCGGACCCACGATCTGGTCCA
>Ga0180215_1003458_pt1 | contig 14807 bp, 10 predicted proteins | sample eDN3rd37CBELigBY_FD_128871 | JGI IMG/M metagenome (GOLD analysis project Ga0180215, IMG submission 128871) | Enriched backyard soil microbial communities from Emeryville, California, USA - eDNA 3rd pass 37_C BE-Lig BY (version 2) (version 2) | ecosystem: Environmental > Terrestrial > Soil >...
AACGGACCAAAAATTATGGTTGCAGGTCATCTCGATGAAGTTGGATTCATGATTACAAGAATAGATGATAAAGGATTTTTATATTTCCAAACGGTAGGTGGCTGGTGGTCACAAGTTATGCTTGCACAACGAGTAACAATTGTTACAAGCAAAGGTGAAATCACGGGTATTACTGGTTCTAAACCACCACATGTTCTTTCAGCAGAAGCTAGAAAGAAACCAATTGATATTAAAGATATTTTCATTGATATAGGTGCTTCATCAAGAGAAGAAGCATTAGAATGGGGCGTAAAACCAGGAGATATGGTAGTGCCATACTTTGAATTCACTGTGATGAATAATGGAAAAATGCTATTAGCAAAAGCTTGGGATAACCGTATTGGTTGTGCGATTGCTATTGATGTATTGAAAAATCTAAAAAATACAGATCATCCAAATGTAGTATATGGTGTTGGAACAGTTCAAGAAGAGGTTGGACTTCGTGGTGCGAAGACAGCTGCAAACTTGATTGAGCCAGATATTGCATTTGGTGTAGATGTTGGTATTGCTGGAGATACACCGGGAGTAACAGATAAAGAAGCATTAAGTAAAATGGGAAAAGGTCCTCAAATTATTCTATATGATGCTTCTATGGTTTCCCACAAAGGTCTACGAGATTTAGTTACAGATACTGCTGATGAATTAAATATTCCATATCAGTTTGATAGCGTACCAGGTGGTGGTACTGATTCAGGTTCTATTCATTTAACACATAATGGAGTGCCTGCTTTATCTATTACCATTGCAACAAGATATATTCATTCACATGCAGCAATGCTTCATCGTGATGACTTTGAAAATGCAGTGAAACTGATTGTAGAGGTTATTAAAAGATTAGATGCTGATACGGTGAAAGAATTAACATTTGCATAATAAATAAAAAAGGAGAATAACGAATGATTCGTTATTCTCCTTTTTATTTGGTATTAAAGGTAAACTTGAATGGTGATGATAAGGAAATAGGGAGATTCCCATTTATTTAACTGAACAATCTCCTATTATAAATTTTTAAAAGTTGATTCTTGATTATTTAAAATGGCTGCTTTTCTTGCCTTTAACAGGCGATTAATGTTAATAACAATGGTTTTAGCAGCTGCATAAGTTGGAACCGCTAGGATCATTCCGAAGATTCCTGCTAAATTACCAGCCACTAATAATAAGATAATAATAGTTGCTGGGTGTGTATCTAAACGTTTTCCTAAAATAAGAGGAGATAATACATTTCCTTCTATTTGTTGTGCAATAGTAATTACAATGATTACTAATAATGCCTGTGTAGGAGAAGTAAATAAGGCAATAATCACTGCTGGTGCTCCACCGATTAATGGACCCACATAGGGAATAATATTGGTAACAGCAACAAGTAATGCCATCACTAGTGCGTAGTCAAGTCCAATAATTAAATAACCGATTAAAGCAAGTGTCCCAACAAATAAGGCGACAATTACTTGCCCCTGAATGTAGGAAGCTAATGTTGCACTTGTATCTTTAATAATTTTTACCCCTTCTTTGCGATAGGAAGATGGGAAAAACTTAGATAAAGCATCAGGAAACTTTGCACCATCTTTAAAACAATAAAATAATAAAAAGGGTACTGTTACAATCGTAACGGTAATGTTTGTCATGGTGCTGATAATCGCACCAATTCCATTTGATAAGTTGCTTGGAATTGTTTGCGCATATGCCTTTAAGTTATCTGTGATATCTTCAATAGACACATAATCTTGATTCATCACCCATTTATATTGTTTCGTATCATTTAAGTAATTAAAAAATTTAATGGCTTGATCAGCGTATGTAGGGATATTACTAAATAATTCTGTTATTTGTTTACTGATCATCGGCACAATGCTTCCAACTGCTAAAATGATAAGGCCAATCACAACAATATATACAATAATGATTGCGAGAGTTTTTGGAACTTTTCCTTTTTGTAGAAAGCGAACAATAGGATTAAGTAAGAAATACAAAAATCCGGTAATAATAATTGGTACAAATAATGTTGAAAATAGTACTCCGACTGGCTGGAATAAAAATGATATCTTTGTGCAAATATAAATAATTGCAACAATTAAGAGGATTTGCAAAAGCCAGTAATGAAATTTCTTTTTCGTCAAATTCCTTCACCTTTTTTCGTGTTATTGTAAGTGTAGTATAGCATATAACGGCTAAATTGATTAATAAATATGTAAGACAATTCCATTGCGGATAAATGGACAATAATTATACGGAGGAAATAGAAAAAAGATTCACTTAAGAAAAAAAAGGAAGGATTCCCCTTCCTTTTTTTCTTATTTAAGACCTGCTTCCAATGTCTGAAGCATTTCTGTTTTATCACTCTCAGTAGAATTTTTCCAGATGACTTCGAATAATACGCCAAGACCAGGAAGCATTTTTTCTTCACCATTTTGGATAGCGTCAACGATTGTCTCTTTTAATTGGTCCTGATTGTTGCCAGATACATTATGGATAATCGCATTACGTAAATTTAAATTCATCCTATCTGCTCCTTTTGTAAATTTCTTGTTCCATTTAATAGCAATGGGAAAATTGGACTACCACGATTCCATTTTGTCCCTTAGTAAGGGAAGAAGAAGGAATCGCATAAAAACGCGTAGATGCATTACTATACATACATCTATTTCTTATCATCTCTCTATCATCCATTTATTATGATATTTTTTTACGGTATAATAGAAGAAATGTAATCAAGGAATGATTCATTTTTGGATAAAATAAAGGAGAACAAAAAAGTGAAACATATACTTTCAGCCAAAAATCCACAAATTAAAGAGTGGAAAAAGCTTTTAACAAAGAAGGAACGAGATAAGACGCAAACTTTTTTGGTGGAAGGATTCCATTTAGTGGAAGAGGCGTTTAAAGCGGATGCTATCATCCATTTAATTATTTCTGAAGAAACAGAACTCCCATCTTGGGATTATGGAGAAGTTCCTGTCACCATTGTGACAACTGAAATAATCGAAATGCTATCTGATACAGAATCACCACAAGGAATTATTGCCCATTGTAAACAACTTAAGGATAATGAAATTTTAAAGACTGGGAAAACTTTTATTGCAATAGATAAAGTACAAGATCCTGGGAATATTGGAACGATTATAAGAACAGCAGATGCTGCAGGATTAGATGGTGTCATTATTGGGGAAGGCACAGTGGATATTTTTAATCCTAAAGTTGTCCGTTCCGCACAAGGAAGTCACTTTCATTTACCAATTATAAAAACAGATTTATTCCAAGCTATAGATGAGTTAAAAGGAAGAGAGATTCCTGTTTATGGAACAGCCTTAGAAAATGGCAAAGACTATCGAGAAGGTACGGATAGAAAAGATTCTTTTTGTCTTATTGTAGGGAATGAGGGGAATGGAGTAAGCAAAGAAGTACTAAGCATAACGGATGCAAATCTATATATTCCAATCTATGGTCAAAGTGAATCCTTAAATGTTGCCGTAGCAGCGGGAATTTTAATGTATCATTTTAAATAGAATACCTTATGACTTTGAAATAGAGAAAATGGATTTGAAAACAGATAGAATATATATTATAATTAGTCTCAAAATACATGAATAAAGACAATGATGGAGAAAAGTAGTGGATGATTTCTAATAAAGGGAGAAAATGCCATAGACTGGAAGCATTTTTATTAAAAACATTCAATGAAGTTCACCTCCTGAGTCGGCATCGGGACCATTTCGACTTTTTAGAAATGTAAAGATGTACCGGTAGAATACCGTTATCCAAATGAAGTGAACTTGTGTTCTATTTGTTTTGACAAGTTAATTAGGGTGGTACCGCGTATATAACCTCGTCCCTTTTTTGGGGGCGAGGTTTTTTATTGCCGAAATTTCATGCAACCTGTAGAAGGAGGAAATATAAATGGAAGAGAAATTAAAAGAGCTGCAAGCTGAAGCATTGAAAAGTATTGAAAAAAGTGAAAATATGAAAGAATTAAATGACATAAGAGTAGCTTACTTAGGAAAAAAAGGCCCAATCACAGAAGTGTTAAAAGGAATGGGGAAATTATCTGCTGAAGAAAGACCAAAAATGGGGGCATTAGTCAATGTGATTAGAGATGAAATCACTTCTCATATTGAAAAGAAGCAAAAGCAATTGGAAGAAGCCTTAGTTCAAGAGAAAATTGCTTCTGAAACGATTGATGTTACATTACCTGGTCGTCCTGTTGTAAGTGGAAATCACCATCCTTTAACTCGAGTTGTTGAGGAAATAGAAGATCTGTTTATTGGCATGGGATACACAGTGGAAGAAGGACCAGAGGTAGAAAATGACTACTATAATTTTGAAGCATTAAATTTACCAAAAGATCATCCAGCTAGAGATATGCAGGATTCCTTCTATATTACAGAAGAGTTATTACTTAGAACACAAACTTCCCCAATGCAGGCAAGAACATTAGAAAAACATAAAGGGCAAGGTCCTGTTAAGATTATCTGTCCTGGTAAGGTATATCGCCGTGATAATGACGATGCAACTCACTCTCATCAATTTATGCAAATTGAAGGACTTGTTGTAGATGAAAATATTCGAATGAGTGATTTAATTGGAACTTTGGAAGTTTTTGCAAAGAAAATGTTTGGTGAAGATAGAGAAATTCGCCTACGTCCAAGTTTCTTCCCTTTCACGGAGCCATCTGTTGAAGTCGACATTTCTTGCTTTATTTGTAAAGGTTGCGGATGTAGCGTATGTAAGAAAACAGGTTGGATCGAGATTCTAGGAGCAGGAATGGTACATCCGAATGTTTTAGAGATGTCTGGATTTGATTCTAAGAAATATTCAGGTTTTGCTTTCGGAATGGGACCAGAGCGTATTGCTATGCTGAAATATGGAATTGATGATATTCGTCATTTCTATACAAATGATGTTCGTTTCTTAAAACAATTTTCAGTGCCGGAATATTAAGGGTGGAGGAGAAAAAATGTTAGTTTCCTATAATTGGTTAAAAGAATATGTTGATATTAAAGATATTAGTCCAAGTGATTTAGCGGAGAAAATTACGAAAAGTGGAATTGAAGTTGAAGGTGTCGAAGTTTTAAACGAAGGCATTAAAAATGTGGTTATTGGTTATGTAGTAGAAAGAGAACAACATCCAAATGCAGATAAATTAAATAAGTGTTTAGTTGATGTTGGTGAAGGGGATCCAATCCAAATCATTTGTGGAGCTCCTAATGTTGACAAGGGGCAAAAAGTTGCAGTTGCTAAAGTTGGAGCAGTCCTTCCTGGAAACTTCAAAATTAAAAAAGCAAAACTTCGCGGAGAAGAATCGAATGGAATGATTTGTTCCTTACAAGAACTTGGGTTAGAAGGGAAAATTGTTGCAAAAGAATACTCACAAGGAATCTTTGTATTCCCAAGCGATGTAGAAGTAGGGAAAGATGCTTTAGAATACTTACAACGTGATGATGCTGTTCTAGAACTTGGTCTTACTCCTAATAGAGCAGATTGCTTAAGTATGCTTGGTGTAGCTTATGAAGTAGCAGCAATTTTAGGAAAAGAAGTCAATCTACCAGCTATAACATATCCAACTGTTTCAGAAAAGGCAACTGATTATGTAAAGGTTTCAGTAGAAGTACCAGAAGATGCGCCACTTTACACAGCAAGAGTAATAAAAAATGTTAAAATTGCGCCATCTCCATTATGGATGCAAGGAAAATTAATGGCAGCAGGAATTAGACCACATAACAATGTAGTGGATATTACAAACTATATCTTATTAGAATATGGCCAACCGTTACATGCATTTGATTATGATAAGTTAGAATCAAAGGAAATTCTAGTAAGAAGAGCTAAGAGTGGAGAGAAAATTACTACTCTTGATGAAGCGGAAAGAACATTAACTGAAGATAATTTACTTATTACAAACGGCAAAGATGGAGTGGCGGTTGCTGGTGTAATGGGTGGAGCTAATTCAGAAGTTCAAGCTGATACAACAACTGTATTGCTAGAATCTGCTTATTTTGATAGTAAGGTAATCCGTAAATCTTCTAAAACAATTGGATTAAGAAGTGAAGCAAGTTCAAGATATGAAAAAGGAATTGATCCAAACCGAGTAAGAGCAGCAGCAGATCGTGCTTGTCAATTATTGCATCAATATGCAGGAGGAGAAGTATTAGAAGGTGAAGTAGCAGCTGATACTTTAACTGCAGAGCCAAAAGTTGTAACTATTACACTTGAAAAAATTAATCGTTCGTTAGGAACATCCTTACAAATTGATGAAGTAGTTAGTTTCTTCCGTAATTTACAGTTTGATGTAACAGTAGAAGAAACAACATTTACAGTTGTTGTTCCAACAAGAAGAAACGATATTACAATTGAAGCTGATTTAGTAGAAGAAGTAGCTAGACTGTATGGTTATGATAATCTTCCAAAGACATTACCAGTAGGTTCATCTACACCAGGAGCATTAACTACTTATCAGAAGAAACGTCGTATGACACGTAAATATTTAGAAGGAGCAGGATTGTATCAGGCAATTACTTATTCTCTAACAAATGAGTCAAAAGTTCATGCTTTTGCCTTAGAAAAGAGACAGCCAATAAAACTTGCTATGCCTATGAGTGAAGAGCGTGCTTTACTACGTCAAAGTATCATCCCTCAGTTATTAGAAGTAGTAAAATATAACGCAGCACGTCAGAATGAAAGTCTGGCAGTATATGAAACAGGTGTTGTTTTCTTAGCTAATGAAGGAAATGAGCTACCAGAAGAAAAAGAACATTTAGCTGGTGCATTAACAGGTACTTGGAGTAGCCATCCATGGCAAGGCGAAAAGAAAACTGTTGATTTCTTTGTAGTAAAAGGTGTACTAGAAGGCTTATTCCAAAAGCTAGGTGTATCTAAACAAATCGACTTTGTAAAAAGTGAAATGGAAGGCATGCATCCTGGGAGAACAGCGGAAATATTATTAAATGGAAAAGTAATTGGATTTTTAGGCCAAGTACATCCACAAGTGCAAAATGAATTAGATATAAAAGAAACATATTGTTTTGAATTAGATCTAACTCCATTATTTGCGGAAGAAGTAGAAGATTTACATTATACAACTATTCCAAGATTTCCATTTATGACAAGAGATATTGCTCTTGTTGTAGATAAAGAGATATTGGCAGGAGATATACAAAAAATAATTACAGAAGCTGGCGGATCATTACTAAAAGAAGTGCAAGTGTTTGATTTATATGAAGGAGACAAAATGGAAGAAGGCAAGAAGTCTATTGCATTCTCTCTAAGATATTTTGACCCTGAACAAACATTAACAGATGAAATGATTACAAAAGCGCATGATAAAGTACTAGCTGCTGTGAAAGAGAAAGCTGGAGCAGTACTAAGAGGGTAATAAATAAAGTAAGACGTCTTTAGAAGGACTGATTCACAACCAATTTACTTTCCCATATATAGTAGTTTTTCCATATCCTTTTCGGACTACTATATAAAGGTGAAATAATGGTTATGTGGATCAGTCCTTTTGTTTTAGAGATACCTTTTAAATAGTCAAAAAGGCTTGGGAATTCAATCACTATCTTTTTACGTTCTAAGATAATATAGTCGAATGACTTCCCTATCAAGATTGGTTCATGATATGATAGAAAGTAGGATTCTTTAGAAATGGAGGCATGATGGTGTGTCAGATACCCCCAAAAATCGTACAAACGTTGATATATACGGAACACAATATATAGTAGTAGGGGAAGAACCTTCTAATCATGTTAGATTGGTTGCCTCCATAGTGGATAGAAAGATGCGAGAGATTCACGGAAAGAATCCATTACTTGATACAAATAAATTAGCTGTATTAACTGCAGTTAACATAGTAGATGAATATATTAAATTAATAAATCGTGTAGAAGTTCTAGAGGAAGAATTAAAAAAAGAAAAGGACTGAAACTGTTCATGTTAGATATTATTTTGGTTATCTTGCTGATTTTTGGTCTCCTTAGAGGATTAAAAAGAGGCTTTATTATGCAATTTATATACTTAACAGGTTTTATAATTGCATTTGTTGTAGCGAAAAAATATTACATACCACTTTCAACTAAGATAAAACTATGGATACCATACTCAAACACAGGAGAAAATAGTTTTCTAGAAACATTATTTAATGTAACTAACTTGGAAGATGTTTTTTATCGAGCTATTGCATTTATTATTATTTTTGTTGCAGTTAAAATCATATGGCAAATACTTGGTAGTATGATAGACTTTGTTGCTAGTCTTCCAATATTAAAGCAACTAAATACATGGGCAGGAGCTGTTCTGGGATTTATCGAAACATACTTGCTATTATTGCTTCTTATATTTATTTCTATTTTAATTCCAGTTGATTTTATTCAAAATTTAGTTAGTGACTCCTCATTTGCTGCATGGATGTTAGAAAATACCCCATATTTTTCAGGTAAAATAAATGATTTGTGGTTTGAATATCAGGCTTCATCGTAATGCAGAGACTCTTTTAGCAATATATGTAGCTAGAAGAGTTTTTAGTATGTTCTGATGTATCTTTAACATATTAGCTAGTTATTATTGGATTTTAACTGTTCATGGTATGATAGACAAATAAAGATATAAACTTTTCGTAGGTGATAGAGATGACCAAAATAAAAAAAGATATTATTCGATTATTAGAACAAATCGCTATATATATGGAACTTAAAGGTGAAAATACTTTTAAAATAGCTGCATTTAGAAAGGCCGCTAATAGTCTTGAAACAAGTGAAAGTACCTTAGAGGAAATTACAGACTTTACAGAACTTCCTGGTATTGGAAAAGGGACAGCAGCTGTAATTGATGAGTACATTGCAGAAGGCAAGTCTAGCGTACTAGAGGAACTAAAAGAAGAAGTACCTAAGGGATTAATCCCTTTACTCCAACTGCAAGGACTTGGTGGAAAAAAGATTTCACGGCTATATAAAGAACTATCAGTAGAAAATGCAACAGATCTAAAGAAAGCTTGTTTGGAAGGAAAAGTGCAAGCTCTTAAAGGATTTGGGAAAAAAACAGAAGAAAAAATATTAGAGGCATTAGAAAATGCAGGTTCTAGACCAGAACGACTTCCTATTGCGTATATGCTTCCTATTGCAGCATCAATTGAAGAGAAATTATCAGAAATGGATGGAGTGCTACGTTTTTCTAGAGCAGGTAGTTTACGACGAGTAAGGGAAACAATCAAAGACTTGGATTTTATCATTGTAACCGAAGAACCTGGCAAAGTAAAAGAAAAGCTATTAGAGTTACCTTCGATTAAAGAGATAATAGGTGCAGGTAGTACGAAAGTAAGTGTTGTATTAGACCTTGATTATGATGTTTCCATTGACTTTCGTTTAGTGAAACCAGCTGAATTTGCTACAACTCTGCATCATTTTACAGGATCAAAAGATCATAATGTTAGGATGAGACAGCTTGCCAAAGAACGTGGTGAGAAGATAAGTGAATATGGAGTAGAAAATAATGAAACAGGTGAAATAAAGACTTTTGACACAGAAGAGGAATTTTATCAGTATTTTGGCCTACCTTTTATTCCCCCGGAAATAAGAGAAGATGGGAAAGAAGTAGACCATTTCACAAAAGAAGAGGATTTAATTTCTATTGATGCTATTAAAGGTGACTTACATATGCATACTACTGCAAGTGATGGTGCTCACTCTTTAGAAGAAATGGTAGAAGCAAATAGAAAATTAGGTTATCAATATATGGCGATTACTGATCACTCTCAATATTTAAAGGTTGCAAATGGGTTAACCCCTGAAAGATTACGTCAACAAATAAAAGAAATACGTAAATTAAATGAGAAATATGATGATATTACCATTTTAGCTGGAGTGGAGATGGATATTCTTCCAGATGGAACACTTGACTATGATGATGATTTACTACAAGAATTAGATATTGTAATTGCCTCCATTCATTCGGCATTTTCTCAATCAAGAGATAAAATTATGGAGCGCCTTAAAACAGCCTTGAATAATAAATATGTTACTATAATTGCGCATCCTACAGGTAGAAAAATTGGTAAAAGAGACGGATATGATGTGGATATAGAAAGTCTTATTCAACTAGCGAAGGAAACAGATACTGTTCTTGAACTAAATAGTAATCCCAATCGCCTTGATTTAAATGCTAAATATGTTCAAATGGCACAAGAAGCTGGTGTGAAGATAGTAATTAATACAGATGCTCATCATATAGATGAACTTCATAATATGAAAATAGGAGTATCTACAGCACAAAAAGGTTGGATAAAAAAATCCACTGTATTAAATGCTATGTCAAAAGATGAATTACTCAACTATTTATATGTATCTCGTACGAACGAGAAGTAAGGATTGAACCTATAGAAAGCTTAGAGCAATTCCTTTAAAAACTAGATTATTACAACTTTACAATCAGTGGGGGATGAACTACTGATTGAAGATAGATAAAAACATAATTAACCTGCACAGGGAAAAACAAAGGAGACAACTCCCATGCAAGAAAGAGTATTAAAAACTTTAGAATTTGATAAGATAAAAGCGCAATTAAGCGAACATGTTTCTTCTTCATTAGGAAGAGATAAAGCAGAAAATTTAGTGCCTTCTACTGATTATAACGAAGTGGTCCAATGGCAAGAAGAGACAGATGAAGCCGCTAAAGTGTATCGAATGCGAGGAAGTATTCCATTAGATGGAATTTATGATATTCGTGCACATGTAAAAAGATCATCTATTGGTGGAATGCTTAGCCCAATTGAATTAACACATATAGCAAGTACTGTCCATGTAAGTAGACAAATGAAGCGCTTTATTGAAGAGTTTCATGAAGATGAATCTATACCTAACTTATACACATTAACAGAAGGAATTGAGGTTCTTAGTGAGGTAGAAGAACAAATTAAAATGGCTATTGATGATCAAGGTGCCGTTTTGGATAGTGCGAGTGATACACTTAGAACGCTTAGAAATCAATTGCGTAGAAATGAATCAAGAGTAAGAGAAAAATTAGAGAGCATGATACGTTCTTCTAATGCACAGAAAATGCTTTCTGATAGCATCATCACCATTCGTAACGATCGATTCGTCATACCTGTTAAACAGGAGTATAGAGGGAATTACGGTGGTATTGTTCATGACCAAAGTGCATCTGGACAAACACTATTTATAGAACCACAAGTAATTGTTACTTTAAATAATGAATTGCAAGCAATAAGAGTACAAGAGCAACAGGAAATTGACCGTATCCTTACAAGGTTAACAGGTATAGTTGCACAATATGAGGAAGAGCTATTAGATATTGTAGCAATTTTAACGGAAATTGATTTTATGTTTGCAAAGGCTAAATATGCCCATCGTTTAAAAGCAACAAAACCATTAATAAATAATGAAGGAAAGATTTTGTTGCTTAAGGCAAAGCACCCATTAATTCCACCAGATGTTGTTGTTCCAAATGATATAGCTCTTGGGGATACTTATACAGCTATCGTTATTACTGGTCCGAATACTGGAGGTAAAACAGTAACACTTAAAACAGTTGGTTTATGTACATTAATGGCACAGGCAGGACTTCAGATTCCAGTATTGGATGGATCAGAAGTTGGTGTTTTTAAATCCGTTTTTGCCGATATAGGCGACGAACAATCTATTGAACAATCATTAAGTACTTTCTCCTCCCATATGGTTAACATTGTGGATATTTTAAAAGAAGTGGATCATGAGAGTTTAGTATTGTTTGATGAATTAGGAGCTGGGACAGATCCTCAAGAAGGGGCAGCCCTTGCCATATCTATATTAGATGAGGTGAATAGTCGAGGAGCCAGAGTAATTGCTACAACTCACTACCCAGAATTAAAAGCATATGGATATAATAGAGAAAAAGTTGTTAATGCTAGTGTCGAATTCGATGTAGAAACATTAAGTCCTACCTACCGATTATTAATTGGGGTTCCAGGTAGAAGTAATGCATTTGAAATTAGTAAAAGACTAGGATTAAATAAATCCGTTATAGATGTAGCTAGATCCCATGTAAGCGCAGAATCTAATAAAATTGAGAATATGATTGCATCACTTGAGCAAAGTCGTAGACAGGCAGAAAAAGAGCAAGAGGATGCGAAAGATTTTCTAAAGCAAGCAGAAATGCTTCACCATGATCTACAAAAGCAAGTGATGGAATACTATGATAAGAAAGAATCGCTACAAGAAAAGGCGAAAATAGAAGCAAAAGAAATTATTGAAAATGCGAAAAAAGAAGCGGAAGAAATTATCAGTTCTTTACGAAAAATGCAGCTTGAAAAACACGCTGAAATTAAAGAACATGAATTAATAGATGCAAGAAAACGATTAGAAGATGCAACGCCTAAGACAGCTCTAAAAAAAGAAAAAGCAAAAGCTAACACCAATCATGTATTCCAACCAGGCGATGAAGTAAAAGTCTTAACATTTGGTCAAAAAGGACAATTACTTGAAAAGACCACTGATAAAGAGTGGCAAGTTCAAATTGGCATTATGAAAATGAAAGTCAAAGAAAAAGACTTAGAATATATTAAATCGCCAAAAGTGGTGGAAACAAAGCCTCTTGCTACAATAAAAGGAAGAGATTATCATGTTAGCTTAGAACTTGATTTACGCGGAGAACGATATGAAAATGCCTTGGCTCGTGTAGAGAAATATATTGATGATAGTCTTCTTGCAGGATATCCACGAGTTTCCATTATTCATGGAAAAGGGACAGGTGCATTGCGAACTGGTGTACAAGAATATCTTAAAAATCACCGCGCTGTGAAAAAAATTAGGTTCGGAGAAGCTGGTGAAGGAGGAAGCGGCGTAACTGTCGTTGAATTTAAATAGAGACTTTCTAACAGGAAAAGTGGAGGAGAACCTATGGATAAATTTTGGGAAAATGAATACGTAAAGACTGCAGGGGATTATAGTGTTGTTATTTTAAGTATGGTCGTATTTTTAGCTATTTTCGAGCTCGTTACGAAATATAATAACTGGGATGAGATTAAAAGAGGGAATATTGCAGTAGCTATGGCAACAGGAGGAAAGATATTTGGGATTGCTAATATATTTAGACATTCTATTATGCATAATGACTCCTTATTAACGATGATTACTTGGGGAGTTTATGGATTTACTCTATTGTTAATTGGATATTTTATCTTTGAATTCCTTACTCCTAAATTTAAGATTGATGAAGAGATTCAAAATGACAATCGTGCTGTAGGTTTTATTTCCATGATTATTTCCGTAGGATTATCTTATGTGATAGGTTCAGGAATTTCCTAATTGTATACGTACACTATATAGTAGGTTTAAATCGTCGTAGAAGAAAAGACGGTTTAAACCTATTTTTTTGCCCATTTTAGGGAATAAGACAAACTTAGGCTCGTAAAAATAAGCCAACCTTTTCTTTCTTCCATATAATATGCTAGCTAGTACTAAAGTCAAGCAATGGGGGAATTGTATTGGAAACAGATAAAAGATGGCTAAATCTTTATCCAGATCAAATAGCAAAGAATGTATACTACAGAGCAGATACTTTACCACAATTATTAAAAAATGCTGCGAGTGAATATCCTACCCATAAAGCAATCCATTTTATGGGAAAAGAGATAACCTTTCGATCATTATATAAAAAATCATTAAACTTAGCGGCATATTTACAAAGTTTAGGGGTTGAAAAAGGAGATAGAGTGGCATTGATGCTACCTAATATCCCACAAACTGTCATTGGTTTTTATGCAATTTTGCATACAGGAGCTATTGTCGTACCAATAAACCCTTTGTATCAAGAAAAGGAAATAGAGTTTATCTTAAAAGATACAGAGGCGAAAGCAATCATTACATTAGATATTCTTTACAACCGAGTTAAAAAGGTGCAACCACAAACAAAAATGGAACATATTATTGCAACTTCCATAAAAGATTACCTACCTTTTCCTAAAAACCTTATCTATCCTTTTATTCAAGCAAAAGAACAAGGAAAACCACCAGTTATTAAACCTTCATCTAATACCCATCTATTTACTTCCGCAATGAAAAAGAAACATCTGAAACTAAAAGAAGTATCATTAAACTTCGAAGAAGATATCGCCATTATTCAATACACTGGCGGTACTACTGGTTTTCCAAAAGGAGCTATATTAACACACCAAAACTTAGTTTCTAATACATCCATGTGTCGACAGTGGCTGTATAAAATGGAAAAAGGGAAAGAAAGATTGCTGGCAATAATGCCACTATTTCATGTTTATGGTTTAATGACCGTATTGGTACTTTCTGTCATGGAGATATATAAAATGATTCTCCTGCCAAAGTTTGATGCAACTACTGCACTAAAAACCATTCATAAGCAAAAACCAACTGTATTTCCTGGAGCACCAACTATTTATATAGGCTTATTGAATCATCCTGATATCGAAAAATATGATCTATCTTCCATAAGTGGAGCGATAAGTGGATCTGCACCATTACCGGTAGAGTTGATTGAAAAGTTTCAACAAAAAACAGGTGGGAAAATTGTAGAAGGTTATGGGTTAACGGAAACATCCCCTGTCACCCATGTTAATTTCCTTTGGGATCATGAAGTGAAAAAAGGATCAATTGGAGTACCATGGCCAGGAACAGACACAGCCATTTTTTCATTAGAAACAGGAGAACCCCTTCCCGTAGGAGAAATAGGGGAGCTCGGAATAAAAGGACCACAAGTAATGAAAGGTTATTGGAAAAACGAGGAAGAAACAAAAAAAGTCCTTAAAGATGGTTGGCTAT
>Ga0180215_1003467_pt1 | contig 14771 bp, 16 predicted proteins | sample eDN3rd37CBELigBY_FD_128871 | JGI IMG/M metagenome (GOLD analysis project Ga0180215, IMG submission 128871) | Enriched backyard soil microbial communities from Emeryville, California, USA - eDNA 3rd pass 37_C BE-Lig BY (version 2) (version 2) | ecosystem: Environmental > Terrestrial > Soil >...
CATGGTGATCCGCGCACCAAGGCGATCGCCATCGACGGCTGGACCGCGCTGAATGCGTTTATTCCGCCGAAGGAGAAGCGCGGCCTCGTTCTGATTGACCCGCCCTACGAGCGGGAGAACGAATTGCAGCGCGCGGCCGACGCGCTCGGCGCCGCGCACCGCAAATGGCCTGTCGGCACGATCCTGCTCTGGTACCCGATCAAGGACGCGCGCGAGATCGCCCGCTTCATCAAGACGCTCGCGGCCCTCAAGCTCGCAAAATCGTTGCGAATAGAACTGTCCCGCATCTCCGAAGGCGGAGGGAAGCTGCGTGGAAGCGGCCTGATCGCGGTCAACCCGCCCTGGACGCTTCGCGCGCAGGCGCAAATTTTGCTGCCCGCGCTATCGCAAGCCTTCTGGCGCAAGGAAAGAAGCGAAATTCGTGTCGACCCCCTGGGACCGGGATGATTTCCGCCGCAATCCTCTTTCCACGCGAACGGCATTGGTCTTAACTAAAGCGGCTGGCTTTGACGTTCCGCCCTCTTCAGGGGGGCCGGCGGAGTGACCGAGGCCCGACGAAAGGCTGACGCTTTCCCCGATTGTGAATGTCCGGCCGAGCCGCTGCGCCGTGGGGGACGGCGGCTTAGCAATTGCGGGAAAGGAGTTCCCCGATGGCTCAAACGGGAACTGTCAAATTCTTCAACGGCGAACGAGGCTACGGCTTCATCAAACCGGATGATGGCGGACGCGATGTGTTCGTCCATATCACGGCGGTGGAGCAGGCCGGCCTTAAGTCTTTGGCGGAAGGGCAACGGATCAACTTCGACGTTGAGCCTGACAAGAAGGGCAAGGGGCCAAAAGCCGTCAACCTCGTGATCACCGGATAGCACGAGGCGTCCGACCCGTCCTGTCTTGCGTGCCCGCGCGCGGCGCCATTGCGACCGCCGTCAGCGAAAGTGTTTTCGCCAGAAATGTCCTTATGAGTACGACCATGATGCTTCGATCCGCACCGCCTTCGCCGTTCGGGCGCAAAGTCAACATCGCGGCAAGCATCCTCGGTCTCGACCATCGCATCGAAGTCGTGCCGGCCGACACCGCCAGCGACACAGACGATCTGCGCCAACAAAACCCGCTCGGAAAAGTCCCCACACTCGTCCTCGACGACGGCCGCACGCTGTTCGACTCGCGCGTGATCCTCGAGTATCTCGACCACCTCGCCGGCGGCGGCCGCATCGTTCCGCGCGATCCCGACGCACGCCTTGCGGCGCTGCGGCTGCAGGCGCTGTGCGACGGCATCCTGGATGCATCGATCTTGCAGGTCTATGAGGGACGCTATCGTCCCGAGACTCTGCGTCATCAGCCCTGGCTCGATTATCAGGCGGGCAAGGTGGCGCGCGCGCTGACAGCCCTCGAAGCGCAACCGCCGGCGCTCGATCCTGAGCCGCATGTCGGCCAGATCACCCTCGCCTGTGCGCTCGGATATCAGGATCTGCGATTCCAGGGTGTTTGGCGCGCGAGCCACCCGAAGCTGGTCGCCTGGCTCGAGCGGTTCGCCACGCAGGTGCCCGCCTTCGCGCGAACGCGCGTTGAGCCGTAGCGGCGGTCGCATACCCGCTACCGCCCGGAAGACCGGCGCGGAAGACCCGGTCAGAAGCGGTAGTTGACGCCAAAACGGACGAGATTGTTGTCGAAGCCGTGATCCGCCCCCGTGACTGTATAGGCGCGGTCGGCAAAGCTCAGATAGAGATATTCCGCCTTGAGCGACCAGTTCTGATTGAGCGCGAATTCGGCGCCGGCGCCGATGGTCCAGCCGATATGGCTGCGATCTTCGGTCAGCCCTCGGCGCTCGGCTTCGAGCCCGCCGAAAGCAAGACCGCCGGTCGCATAGAGCAGCGTATTGTTCCAGGCGGCCACGCCCGCGCGTGCGCGCAGCGTGCCGAACCAGGGATTGGAGAATTTCCACGGCGCGAAGGTGTCATCAGCGTTGCTGATGTTGATGTCGGCTTCTGCGCCGAGCACAAAGTTGCCGTTCTGCCAGTTATACCCGGCCTGTATGCCGCCCGCGACGCCCGACGGCTTGGCCGGATTGTTGTCGATGCTGCCCCATTGATAGCCGACATTGGCGCCGAAATACGGGCCCATCCAGCGATAGGCGAGAGGCGGCGGAGGCGGCGCGGCATATTGCGGATAGCCCATGTCGGCGGCCTCGGCATGGCCGGACATCATTATCGTCGCAACGGCGGCCCCAAACAGCAGCTTTCTCATCTCACTCACTCCTGCACCGTTCCGCAATGTGCTGCGGGCGCACGGGAGACCCGCGCCGGCGGCCGATAGTTGGCCTTTTAAGCTTCGGGTTATCGCCGTGTTTAAGTTAAACAGCGGTGAATCGGGGAGACGAGCTAAACGCATCGCTAACGGATCGTAAAAAACCGGAAAGCTCGCCTAACGCTTCGTTGACCATGCAGCGCCGGCGGCCTACGGCAGCAACTGCGCGCGGGGCACTTGCGCAGCCACGGAACCGGGAACATCTGAACTGTCTCCCATGAACGGCCGGAAGACCAATATCGAGCCCGAACTCGACCTGCGTGATGAGGACGAGGAGCAGAGCCTGCCGCAGTCCGAGCCCGAAAACGGGTCGGAAACACAACCTCGCCTTGCGGCCGGGCGCGCCGCGATCGCCCGATATCTGAAGCATGCGCCGGCGGGTCCGGGCGTCTACCGCATGCTCGATGCGGCCGGCGACGTGCTCTATGTCGGCAAGGCGAAGAGCATCAGGAAGCGCATTTCCTCCTATGCCCGCCCGACCGGGCATGACAGCAGGATCGCCCGCATGATCGCGGCGACGGCTTCGCTTGAATTCGTCACCACGCGGACCGAGACCGAGGCGCTGCTGCTCGAAGCCAACCTGATCAAGCGCTTGCGGCCGCGCTTCAACGTGCTGATGCGCGACGATAAGTCGTTCCCGTACATCGTCATCACGCGCGATCATCCGTCACCGCAGATCCTGAAGCATCGCGGCGCCCGCACCCGTGCCGGCGACTATTACGGGCCGTTCGCGTCGGTGTGGGCGGTCAACCGCACGATCACCGCCCTGCAACGAGCCTTCCTGATCCGCTCCTGTTCTGATGCTGTTTTCGAAAGCCGCACGCGCCCGTGCCTCCTGCACCAGATCAAGCGCTGCTCTGCACCCTGCACCGGTGAGATCGATCCGGACGCCTATGCCGAGCTTGTTCGCGAGGCACGCGAATTCCTTTCCGGCAAGAGCCGTGCGGTGAAGGATTTGCTGGCCCAGGAGATGGAGAAGGCTTCGCAGGCGCTCGACTTCGAGCGCGCGGCGATCTATCGCGACCGTCTCGCGGCGCTTTCGGCGATCCAGTCGCAGCAGGGGGTGAATCTGCGCGGTGTCGACGATGCCGATGTGTTCGCGATCCACCAGGCCGGCGGCTTCAATTGCGTGCAGGTGTTCTTCTTCCGCACCGGTCAGAACTGGGGCAATCGTGCGTATTTTCCGAAGGCCGACCGTGGCCTGCCCGCGGCCGAAGTGCTCAGCGCCTTCATCGCCCAGTTCTACGATGACAAGCCATGCCCGAGAACGATCCTCGTTTCGGAAGACCTGCCCGAGCGCGCCTTGCTGGCGCAGGCGCTGTCGACGAGGAGCGGCCACAATGTCGAGATCGCAACACCCAGGCGCGGCGAAAAGCGCGACGTCATCGACCACGCGCTGGCCAATGCCCGGGAGGCGCTCGGCCGCAAGCTTGCCGAGACCTCATCGCAGCAGGCGCTGCTCCGGTCGCTGGCGGAGACCTTCGGGCTATCGGCGCCGCCACGGCGCATCGAGGTCTATGACAACAGCCACATCCAGGGCTCCAACCCGGTCGGCGGGATGATCGTTGCCGGTCCGGAAGGCTTCGTGAAGAACCAGTACCGCAAGTTCAATATCCGCTCCGAGGACCTGACACCCGGCGATGATTTCGGCATGATGCGCGAGGTGCTTGAGCGCCGGTTCAAGCGGCTGATGAGCGAACATCCGCGCTCCCCGCAGGAAGCGATAGAGCAAGATTCCGCGACATCCGGGCAGCCAGGCGACTCAGAGGGGCGCGAGGCCGACACCCCATGGCCCGACCTCGTGCTGATCGATGGTGGACAAGGTCAACTCACCGCCGCCTGCCAGACGCTCGAACGGCTTGGGGTCACCAATGTTCCGGTTGTGGCGATCGCCAAGGGCATCGACAGAGACGCCGGGCGAGAGACCTTTTTCATGCCGGGCCGCGAGCCGTTCCGGCTGCCGCCGCGCGACCCCCTGCTCTATTTCATCGAGCGGCTGCGCGATGAGGCGCACCGCTTTGCGATCGGCTCGCATCGCACACGGCGCAAGCGTGATATTCGCGAGGGCGGATTGCAGGAAATTCCCGGCATCGGCCCGACCAGAAAGCGCGCGCTGCTCAATCATTTCGGCACGCTGAAAGCAATCGAGCGCGCTTCGGTCGCCGACCTTGCAAAAGTTCCCGGCATCAACGCCGATACAGCCCGCCGCATCTATGATTTTTTTCACGACCGGCCGGGCTGATTTGAGCGTGTTTTCACGGCTTTTGCCTAGGCTCGGGACAAGTTGCGGCTATGTCCTAACGGCGGGTTGACGGGGAGCGGCCGGGTGTGTTCGCTGGCACCCATGAATTCCGTGTCGACGCAACGCATGTCGGGGGGCGCGTTTTCCCTGCCGAATGTGCTGACCTACAGCCGGATCGTTGCGGTGCCGCTGGTGGTGGCCTGCATGTACTGGCAGGCGATCCTGCAGGGCGGGCTGTGGCTCAGGCTGGTTGCGCTCGGAATTTTCATCGCGGCCGGCATCACCGATTTCTTCGACGGCTATTTCGCCCGCAGCTGGGGTCAGCAATCGCGTCTTGGCCGCATGCTCGACCCGATCGCCGACAAGCTCCTGGTCGCATCCTGCCTTTTGATGCTGGCCGCGGACGAGACCATCAAGGGATGGTCGCTTTTTGCCGCCATCATTATTTTGTGCCGCGAAATCCTGGTCTCGGGCCTTCGCGAATTTCTTGCAGAATTACGCGTCAGCGTACCGGTAACGCAGCTCGCAAAATGGAAGACGACGCTGCAGCTCGTGGCGATCGGGTTCCTGCTCGGCGGAGAGGCGGTCGACTATTATCTGCCGCAGAGTTTCCTCGACCTGCGCTGGCGCTACGGCGAGGAGCCATTGCCGCTGACCACGTCGGTCGGGCTGGTGCTGCTCTGGATTTCCGCGATTCTCACCCTTTATACGGGCTGGGACTATTTTCGCGCCGGCCTGCGTCATATCATCGACGACTGACGCGGGACGGGATTGTCCTCGTCTTTCCGGTTGCGCAAAGCGCCGATCGGGGATGCGGGCACAGCCATGAGACCGGGGTTGGCATGAAGCTTCTGTATTTCGCTTGGGTGCGTGAGCGTATCGGCAAGGTCGAGGAAGAACTCCACCCGCCGGCCGAGGTGACGACCGTATCTGACCTCGTGGCCTGGCTCGCCGGACGCGGCGAGGAATATGCTTATGCATTCGAAAACCCGAATGTGATCCGCGCCGCGATCGATCGCAGGCACGTCCAGCCCGATACCCTGATCGCCGGCGGCCGCGAGATCGCGTTCTTTCCCCCTATGACCGGCGGCTGATGACCACGACCATCCGCCTGCAGCGCGAAGATTTCGACGCTGCCGCCGAGGCCGGGCGGCTCGCGCGCGGACGCACCGATATCGGCGCGGTCGTGACCTTCGCGGGCATCTGCCGCGATCACGAGGACGGCCGCGGCGTCAGCGCTTTGACGCTCGAACATTATCCCGGCATGGCGGAGGAGGAGATCGCCCGGCATGTCGCGGAAGCCGAGCGGCGCTGGCCGCTCATGGGCGTTACCGTGATCCATCGCTTCGGCCGCATGCAGCCGGGCGACAATATCGTATTGGTGGTGACGGCTTCGGCGCACCGGCAGGCGGCCTTCGAAGCGGCGTCATTCCTGATGGACTACCTGAAGACCCGCGCCCCGTTCTGGAAACTGGAAGAGCGGTTGGATGGCACGGATTGGGTGGCAGCGAAAGAGTCGGATGACGACGCCGTGGCGCGGTGGGACAATCAACAACCGTAGCCGGTATTGAGCGCAGCGAAATACGGGAAAGCACACCACCCGGATTTCGCTCCGCTCACTCCGGGCTCATGGCCCTCCGCTGTTTACGCCGCGCGCGACTTCGGCTGCACTTCGGCGGTGTAGTCGTCCATCAGCTGCTTGGTGATGGCGCCGGGAGTGAAATTCCACTTGTCGATCTGGGCAACCGCCGTGACTTCCGCCGCCGTGCCCGTGATGAAGCATTCGGAGAAGGCCGTCAGTTCGTCCGGCATGATCCGCCGCTCGATCACCTCAAAACCGCGACGCCTGGCGAGATCGATCACGGTGCGGCGAGTGATACCGTCGAGGAAGCAGTCGGCGGTCGGCGTGTGGATCTTGCCGTCCTTGATGAAGAAGATGTTGGCGCCGGTGCACTCCGCGACCCGGCCCTCCCAGTCAAGCATCATCGCATCGGCAAAGCCGCGGCGTTCGGCACGGTGCTTCGATACGGTGCAGATCATGTACAGGCCCGCGGCCTTGGCGAGACACGGCGCGGTGCGCGGATCAGGCCTGCGATATTCTGCAAGGTCGAGCTTGATGCCCTTGAGCCGCTGTTCCGGATCGAAATAGCTCGGCCATTGCCACGCCGCGATCGCCAGATGGATCGCGTTGTTCTGGGCAGACACGCCAAGCTGCTCCGAGCCGCGCCAGGCGATCGGGCGCACATAGGAGTCCGGCATGTTGTTCTTTTCGATCACCAGACGCTTGGCCGCGTCAATTTCCGCGACCGAGTACGGAATCTCAAAATCGAGAATGTTCGCCGAGCGCTTCAGCCGCTCGGAATGTTCCGTGCTCTTGAAAATCTCGCCGCCATAGGCGCGCTCACCCTCGAACACGCCGCTTGCGTAGTGCAGGCCATGCGTCAGCACGTGAATCTTCGCCTCTGGTCCCGGCACCAGCTTGCCGTCGAACCAGATCATGCCTGGCAGTTGATCGAAGGGCACGGACATCGGCTTCCTCCTTGGCGAAGCGCGGCGGACATTATCAGGCTTTGTTGCACCAGGCTGTTTTGCCTGATCCGTCCATTCCCATTATTGTCCGACCGATCCGGCGCGCCAGCGTGCCGGAGCTGGCCGGAACCGAAAGAGCAAGATATTTCGTTACAGCACCTCTTTCGGTAACAATCTTCCGGAAATATGTCAATAGTGCTGACCTAATAACCAACGATCCAGCATGTCCGTGACACAGCTTCGCGACCGCCTTGGCACACCCGAACCCGATCCGGCCCGGCCCGCCGGCGAACCGGTCTGGGACCTGATCGAGCTTTTGTTCTTCGCATATCGGGACTTCGTGGGCGATGCCGATGAGGCGCTCGCCAAATTCGGCTTCGGCCGCGCGCATCATCGGGTGCTGCATTTCGTGACCCGCCATCCCGGCATCAAGGTCGCGGATCTGCTTGACATCCTGAACATCACCAAGCAGTCGCTCGGCCGTGTCCTGAAGCAGCTCGTGGATCAGGGTTACATCCTTCAAAAGGAAGGGGAAAGCGACCGACGCCAGCGCCTTCTTTATGCCACGCCCAAGGGCGAAGCGCTGGCCATGAAACTCGCCGGCCTCCAGACCGAACGGATCGCGCGCGCGCTCGCCGAAATCGGACCGAACGCGCATCGCGACGCCCGCAGTTTTCTGATCGCAATGATCGATGGCCGCGAACGCGATCACGTTCTGCAACTGATCGCGCGCGCCGATCGGCAGAGACACGGCAAGCTATGAGGGCCGCAACGATGCAGATCACCAGCGCCGCACCGGTCGGCCCGGCCGACGATGCCCCCCACCTCCTGGTCGTCGACGACGACCGGCGGATTCGTGACCTGTTGTCGCGCTTTCTCGCCGCCGAGGGCTATCGCGTGACCACCGCCGACAACGCGGCGGAAGCGCGCGCCAAGCTCAATGGCCTGCATTTCGACCTTCTGATCCTCGATGTGATGATGCCGGGCGAAACCGGCTTCGATCTCGCCAAGTCGCTGCGCTCGACCTCCAGCGTGCCGATCCTGATGCTGACGGCGCGGGACGAGACCGCAATGCGGATCGAGGGTCTGCAGATCGGCGCCGATGATTACGTGGCAAAGCCGTTCGAGCCGCGCGAGCTTTCGCTGCGCATCAACAATATTCTCAAGCGCGCCCAGCCTGCGGCGCCGACGCCGATCGAATCCGTCCGGTTCGGCGATTTTGTCTTCCATATTTCCCGCGGCGAACTGAAGCGCGGCGAGGAGGTTGTCCGCCTCACTGACCGCGAGCGCGACATGCTGCGGGTGCTTGCGGCGACGCCCGGAGAGACGGTGCCGCGGCTCTCGCTTGCGGGCAACGATCCTGCCGTCAACGAACGCGCGGTCGATGTTCAGGTGAACCGGCTGCGCCGAAAGATCGAGCGCGACCCCGCCAATCCGCTTTTCGTGCAGACCGTACGCGGCATCGGCTATCGGCTGGTGGTGTCTCCGTGAGGCGTTGACCGATCATGGCGAGGCAAGGCAGCGCCGCATCTTTACCTCTCCCCGCTTGCGGGGACAGGTCGGCTTGCGAGCACGAGCGAGCAAGCCGGGTGAGAGGGCGTTTCGGCTTCGTACAATGTTGCTACGCCCTCTCACCCGCCTCGCGCCTGCGGCGCTTGGCACCCACTCCCCGTAAACGGGGAGAGGGAAGATGACCAGTCTCGATGTCGGCCTACAGACCATCCGCTCGGCCGCATATAGGGTGAATCTCGCCTGGGACCGGCTCGGCAAGACCATCAAGCGCTTCATGCCGACCGGGCTGTATGCCCGGGCGCTGCTGATCATCATTGCGCCGATGGTGATCTTGCAGTCGGTGGTCGCCTTCGTGTTCATGGAGCGGCACTGGAATTCGGTGACGCAGAAGTTGTCTTCGGCGGTCGTGTCCGACATCGCGGCTCTGATCGATGTGTATCGCGGCTATCCGCAGGATGCGCAGAACGCGCAGATCCGGCGGATCGCGCAGGAGCGGCTCGGGCTTGTCGTGGATTTCCTCCCCGCGACCGAGATGCCACCGCCGGGACCGAAGCCGTTCTTTTCCCTGCTCGATCAGGCGCTGTCGGTCGAATTGCGCAAGATCAAGCGGCCGTTCTGGATCGACACGGTCGGCAAATCCGCACTGGTCGAAATCCGCATCCAGCTCGACAATGCGGTGATGCGCGTCCTGGCGCCCCGCAGCGCGGCCTATGCCTCGAATTCAGAAATCTTCCTGTTCTGGATGGTCGGAACCTCGCTAGTCCTGCTGACCGTCGCCATCATCTTCCTGCGCAATCAGATCCGGCCGATCCTGCGCCTCGCGGACGCCGCCGAAGCGTTCGGCAAGGGCCGCGACATGCCAAATTTCCGCCCGCGCGGGGCCCGGGAAGTGCGGCGCGCGGCGGTCGCATTCATCGAAATGAAGCTGCGCGTGGAGCGCGCGATCGAGCAGCGCACCACCATGCTCGCCGGCGTCTCGCACGACCTGCGCACCATCCTGACTCGCTTCAAGCTCGAGCTCGCCATGCTCGGCAAGGGCCCCGAGATCGACGCACTGAAGAAGGACGTCGACGAGATGCAGCGCATGCTCGAGGCTTACCTGGCCTTCGCGCGCGGCGATATGGGCGAGCAGGCCTCACCGACCGACATGGCTGCGTTCCTTGAGCAAATGAAGGACGATGCCGAGCGCACCGGCCACAAGACGACGGTGGACTTCACCGGTCAGCCGATCGTCACGGTGAAATCGGCCGCATTCAAACGCTGTCTCGCCAATCTCGTGACCAATGCGGCGCGCTACGCACACTCGATCGCCATCACCGGTCACCGTGACCATCGCTGGCTGACCATCACCATCGACGACGACGGTCCAGGCATTCCGGCGGCGCAACGCGAGGAAGTGTTCAAGCCGTTCCTGCGGCTCGACGATGCCCGCAACCAGGACAAGGGCGGCACCGGCCTTGGCCTTGCGATCGCACGCGATATCGCCCGTTCGCACGGCGGCGACATCATGCTCGGCGATTCCCCGCTTGGAGGCTTGCGCGCCACCGTGCGCGTACCGGTCTGAGCGCTGGAGGTTCGAAACCATCGGCGGGCGAAGGCCCGTCGATGCGCCGTGCCCGCCGAAATAGACATTGCAAAGGTGGGCTCGCTTCGCCAGCCCACCCTGCCCTCTTAGCCTTACGGGCAGAACCAGAAGCCGTTGACCACGACGCAGCCGAGCGCCTGCCAGTTCCACGGACGCGCGTTATACTGACGCCAGCCGGGAGGGGCGACATAGTAGGTCCGGCCCGGAATCCAGCGGCTGTGCCAATGCCCGTGACCATGCCGGTGCGCGTGATGGTGCTTGTGGCCGTGACGGTGCTTGTGGCCGTGATGGTGCTTTCCGCCATGATGGTGCTTGCCACCATGATGACCCTTGCCATGACCGCGACCACCATGACCCTTGCCGCCGTCGCGGACCTGGATCAGGAGAGAATCGGAGGGCAGCGCCATCGTGTTCGGCCCGACGGGTGCGGCCGCGGCGGGCGACATCAGCAGCGCAGACAGCACAAGCGCGGGAGCGACTTTGAGTCCAAGTGACATAGCGTCTCCTCGAATTACGGGGGATCATCGCTCTCCGCATCCGAGAACGACCGCTTCAGCTACAGGACGGTTGCTTAAGAAACCGTAGCGGGCCGGGCCCCCGGCAGTATCAGGCCGCCACAATATCGTCGTCGGGATCGGGATCGCGGCGCCGCCTCGCCCGCCGGCGTCCGGCTTGCAGCCGCTCGGGTATGGCCAGCATCGCGTCAAGCATGCCGGACCAGCGCTCGGCGCGCGCCAGTTCACGATCGAGCGCCGCCATGGTCCGGGCAAGTCCCGGATCTTCGTCATTTGCCCATACCGACAACACCCGCGCATAGAGCAGCGTCAGCGCCTGCGCCCGCAGCGCCCCTTTCGGACCGGCGGACGAGATGCCGGCAGCAGTCATCATCCAGCTCATCGAGCGCGCGGCGAGCCCATTCATGACGAGCGCGAGCGGTGGGTCGTATCGCGCCGAGCGCAAAAGCGAGCGAATCGCCGCCCTGTGCGGCGCATGTGCGTCGAGCCGACGCATCAGCACGTCAAACATGCGCTCGCGGGCGGGCTCCTCACCCATATCCGACGTATCGGCCGCCAGCACCTTGCGGTCGACATCCTTCATATGCGCGGCAAGAATCGCGACCACAGATGGAAATGCGCCGCGCAGGTCGGCAAGCGACACGCCAGCGGTCTTGGCGACGTCGTCAAGGCGGATACGCTCGAACGGCGTGCTCGCCAACAGGGTCAACAGCGCATCGATGATCCTTGCGCGGTCGCCCGCCTCGGTCGTGCTGGCATCAGTCATGGCGGCCTCCTTTGCTCTGCCGCCTCAATGTAGGCTTCAGGCGCCACAGTTCCATGGCCGCATCGCTTCAGCGGCGCTCTCGCGTTCGATCTGAGGCCGTTTACCCGGCAAGCTCTTTTGAGCGCTCGGCCGCCGCGGCCACAGCCCGGCGCATCAGCGGGTCGAGCCCATCTGCCGCCATCAGCACATCGAGCGCGGCCGCCGTGGTCCCGTTTGGAGACGTCACGTTTCGGCGCAAGGTCGCAGGCCCCTCCGCCGAACGATGCAACAGTTCGCCCGATCCTGACACTGTCTCCCGCGCTAGCTTCGCGGCGAGATCCTCGGGCAAGCCGGCAGCGACGCCGGCGCGCGCAAGCGCTTCGGCGAGCAGAAACACATAAGCCGGCCCAGAACCGGATACGGCCGTCACCGCGTCCATCAGGCCCTCGTCTGCGATCCACTCCACCGCACCCGAGGCCGCAAGCAGAGCATGGGCGCGCTGCTTCTGCTCCGCGGTCACCGCCGCGTTCGGTACCGCCACCGTAATCCCGCGTCCGATAGCGGCGGGCGTATTCGGCATGGCGCGCACGATCGCAGCCTTCGGCATCGCGTCCTGCAGGAACCCGAGCGTCTTGCCGGCCATGATGGAAAGGACCAGCGTATCCGAACCAGTCAGGGCGGCGACCGACGGCATCGCCTCGGCTGCGACCTGCGGCTTCACCGCGAGCACGACCGTGCCGATATTCTCGACCGCGCCCGCAGGCGGATTGAGCGCGACGCCCTGCATCGACAACGCGACGATTTCCTCGGACGGCTGCGGCTCGATCACCACGACATTGTGCGCATCGAGACCGAGCGCGAGCCAGCCCTCCAGCATCGCGCCGCCCATCTTGCCGGCGCCCACCAGCGCAAGCAGGCCGATATTATCGAGCCGTTGTTTGTCGGTTTGTGTCATGAACCCATACCACCCGTTCGTCCCCGCGAAAGCGGGGCCCAGCATACCCTTACGCCGGCCTGGCGCCTTATAGGCGGATTCCAGCTTGCGTGGGAATGAACGGAAGACGCAGGTCTCAAGCCTCGCCGGATGTTTCGAACATCGCTGCGTCGAGCGCCTCGCGCGCGGACTTCCCGGCCCAAAGCACAAACTGGAATGCCGGGAAATAGCGCTCGCAGGTGTCGATCGCAGTGCCCAGCACAGCCTTGCATTGATCGTCGGTAGCCTCGGCTCCGCCGGTAAGAACCAGCGCATGGCGGAACATCACCAGACCGTCTTCCGACCACAGGTCGAAATGGCCGATCCACATCTGCTCGTTCATATGCGCAATCAGCTGCTGGATTTCGGCACGACGGCGATCGGCGACCTTGACGTCGAAGGCGCAGGCCAGATGCAGCGCCTCGAGTTCGCTCATCCAGGTGAATGACACCTGATAGTCGTTCCAGCGACCCTTTATGAGGATGTTTATCTCGTCGTCCCCGGCCCGCTCGAAGGCCCAGTCATTGCCCGAGGCGATGCGTTCGACGACATCCAGCGGATTGCCGTGCGTCGTCCCGTTGATATCGGTCAGTGCCATTTTCATCCGCCGCCTGCGAGGCTTTGCGCTTAACCAACGCACGCGTACCAACGATGCCGAGACGGGACGTTCCGCCGCAGCGCAATACGACGACGCCGAATTGACACGCGATCGTCGAATCACTTGGTGCTCTGACTATAGCCGCACCGATTCCATGCAACCAAGCCAGAAGTGCTAACCCGGATTTGATCGCCAGAGTCTGGTCGTTGATTTTCTGAATCGGAGCAACGCGCTCAGCGCCAATGTCCACAGTCCCCGCTGCGTCAGTTTGACTCAATGCGCAACGCGTCATTCCGGGATGCTTGCCAAAACGCAAGCGAGCCGGGAATCCCGGGCGGCAAGCGCGCGTGTTTCATTGTTCTGGAGTCCGGGCCCGCGCTTCGCGGAGTGACAGTGACAACGACAACGACAACGGGGATGGATCGGAAAGCCGGATCAGTCGAACAGGCTCGACACCGACTCTTCGTGAGCGGTGCGCCCGATCGCCTCGCCGATCAGACTTGAGATCGGCAGCACGCGGATATTCGCGGCGTCCTTCACCGCCTTGGTCGGCTGGATCGAGTCGGTGATGACAAGTTCCTTCAGCCGCGAGGAGGTCACGCGCGCGACCGCACCCCCGGAGAGCACGCCGTGCGTAATATAGGCATAGACCGCGGTCGCTCCCTGGCCGAGCAGCGCGTCGGCGGCATTCACCAACGTCCCGCCGGAATCAACGATATCGTCGACCAGGATGCAGGTGTGTCCCGCGACGTCGCCGATCACGTTCATCACCTCGGATTCGCCCGCGCGTTCGCGTCGCTTGTCGATGATGGCGAGCGGCGCGTTGATGCGCTTGGCAAGGCCGCGGGCGCGCACGACGCCGCCGACGTCCGGCGACACGACCATCAGGTTGGCGAGTTCGAATCGCTCCTTGATGTCACGCACCATCACCGGGGAAGCGAACAGGTTGTCGGTCGGGATGTCGAAGAAGCCCTGGATCTGCCCGGCATGCAGGTCGAGCGTCATGACCCGGTCGGCGCCGGCGCGGGTGATCAGATTGGCAACCAGCTTTGCGGAGATCGGCGTGCGGGGACCCGGTTTGCGGTCCTGCCGGGCATAGCCGAAATACGGTAGCACCGCGGTGATCCGCCGCGCCGAGGAACGACGGAGCGCGTCGATGATGATCAGCAGCTCCATCAGGTGGTCATTGGCCGGGAAAGACGTGCTCTGCACGACGAACACGTCCGCGCCGCGCACGTTCTCCTGGATTTCCACGAAGATTTCCATGTCGGCGAAGCGGCGCACCACCGCCTTGGTCATGGACAATTTCAGGTAGTTACAGATCTCGGCCGCAAGCGCAGGGTTGGAATTACCGGCGACGAGCTTGATCGCTCCGTTTTTCGCCATCCCCTCTCCTCGCTGATCCTTCTCACGCACGTCTTTGGCGCGCCGGACTGATACCGCCCGTGCCCGGCTTCCGCAATACGGCCGTATTTTTTCTCCCAGCGATTGTTGGTGGTCAGCGCAAGGCTGCGGTCGAGGCCACGCGACCGGCTGCCGCTACGATCGGGGCAGGCTCCGCCGGCTGCTCCGGCGCAGGAGGCGTCGCAGCGCCGGGCATCACTGTGGCCGCCGGGGACTGCGAGCCGGGTCCTCGGAAATAGACTGAAAGCTGCTCCATCCCGCTTCGAGCGGCCCGCGCGAGCACCTCGTCGCTCACCGCCTGCCATGCATCGCGGCCGGCCCGCCCCGCCTTTTCATCGCCGCCGATGCGCATCACCCGCTGTCC
>Ga0180215_1003469_pt1 | contig 14767 bp, 18 predicted proteins | sample eDN3rd37CBELigBY_FD_128871 | JGI IMG/M metagenome (GOLD analysis project Ga0180215, IMG submission 128871) | Enriched backyard soil microbial communities from Emeryville, California, USA - eDNA 3rd pass 37_C BE-Lig BY (version 2) (version 2) | ecosystem: Environmental > Terrestrial > Soil >...
GTTCCCCAAGTTCGACCCCGACCTCGTGCTGAAGGCCGTGCGCAAGCATCCACCCACCTTCCTGCCCGCCGTGCCACCCATCTACGAGAAACTGATGGCGGCCGCGACGGCGCAGCGGGTCTCGCTCGATGGCATCCAGATCGCCATTTCTGGAGCGATGCCGCTCACCGCCGCGCTGGTCGAGCTGTGGGAGGCCGAGACCGACGGTTACCTGGTTGAGGGCTACGGGCTGTCAGAGACCGCCCCCGTGCTCATGGCGAACCCGGTCTCCCCCACGCGGCGGGCCGGCACGGTGGGACTGCCGCTGCCGAACACCGAGATTCGCGTGGTCGACCCCGACAACCCCACGCAGGATCGCGCAGAAGGCGAGGAGGGTGAGCTCATCGTCCGCGGGCCGCAGGTGATGAACGGGTACTGGAACAAGCCGGACGAAACGGCTGCCGTCTTCGTTCCTGATGGCCACGGCGGTGACCCATGGTTCCGAACGGGTGACGTCGTCACAGTCGATGCCGATGGCTTCGTGCGGATCGTCGACCGCATCAAGGAACTCATCATCACTGGCGGCTTCAACGTCTCCCCCAGCGAGGTCGAGGAGGCGCTGCGCACGCATCCGGATGTCGCGGATGCCGCGGTGGTGGGACTCCCCAGCGACCACTCGGGTGAGGATGTGGTCGCGGCCGTTGTGCTGCGCGAGGGAGTTGCACCGGACGAGGAGGGTATCCGCACCTTCCTTCGCGGAGAGTTGACGCCGTACAAGGTTCCCCGCCGGGTCATCGCCGTCGACGAACTTCCCAAGTCGCTCATCGGAAAGACCTTGCGCCGGGTGGTGCGGGAATCCCTGCTGCAGCAAGGTTGACGCCACTGCCTTGCTGACACAATGGGCGCCATGCGTTATGTGATCGCCATCGACCAGGGCACAACCAGTTCGCGCGCCATCGTTTTCGACCATGACGGGAGCATCGTCAGCACGGGGCAGAAGGAGCACGCCCAGCTGCTGCCGCGTGCAGGCTGGGTGGAGCACGACCCGATGGAGATCTGGGAGAACGTGCGGGAGGTGATCGGACTCGCCCTGTCGCGGGCCAACCTCACCCGCCACGACATTCAGGCAATCGGAATAACAAACCAGCGGGAGACCACCGTGGTGTGGGAGAAGGCGACCGGTCGCCCCGTGTACAACGCCATCGTCTGGCAGGACACCAGGACGCAGAGCCTCGTCGATCGACTCAGCGCTGACGGCGGTGTCGGCCGGTTCGCGGAAACGACGGGTCTGCCTCTCAGCACCTACTTCTCAGCCACCAAGATCGCCTGGATTCTCGACCATGTGGAAGGCGCACGCGAGAAGGCTGAAGCCGGGGAACTGCTGTTCGGCACGACAGACACCTGGGTTCTGTGGAACCTCACGGGTGGACCGGATGGCGGCACCCACGCGACGGATGTCACGAACGCCAGTCGCACCCTGCTCCTCGACCTTCGCACGCTGGACTGGGACGACAGCATCCTGACCGCCTTCGGCGTGCCTCGATCGATGCTCCCCGAGGTGCGGTCGTCAGCCGAGGTGTTCGGGGTCGCGCACTCATCGAGCCTGCTGCGCGAAACTCCCATCGCCGGCATCCTGGGTGACCAGCAGGCAGCGACTTTCGGCCAGTGCGCGTTCTCTGCCGGAGGCGCGAAGAACACCTACGGCACGGGCAACTTCCTGATCGTGAACACGGGCACTGAGATCGTCAGGAGCTCGAACGGACTGCTCAGCACGATCGCTTACAAGCTCGGCGATGGGCAGACACACTATGCACTGGAGGGTTCGATCGCCGTTACAGGTTCCCTGGTGCAGTGGCTTCGCGACAATCTGGGGCTGATCGAGTCCGCAGACCAGATCGAAGCTCTCGCAAACACCGTCGAAGACAACGGCGGCGCCTATCTGGTGCCGGCTTTCTCCGGCCTGTACGCCCCGCACTGGAGACCGGATGCACGCGGCGCCCTGGTGGGACTCACCCGATTCGTGAACAAGGGGCACATCGCGCGTGCAGCGCTCGAAGCGATCGCCTTCCAGACCAGGGAGGTGCTCGACGCCGCCAACGCGGATGCTGACGTTCCCCTGACCGAATTGCGCGTGGACGGGGGTGCGACCGCCAACAACACCATGCTGCAGTTTCAGGCAGACATCCTGGGCCTGCCTGTCGTGCGCCCTGTCATCGGCGAGACCACCGCGCTCGGAGCCGCATACGCGGCAGGCCTGGCCGTCGGCTTCTGGACTGGGCTCGACGAGCTACGCGCCAATTGGCGTGAAGACAGGCGCTGGGAGCCGACAATGGGCGCCGATGAGCGTGCGCGGCTCAACCGAAGTTGGGACAAAGCGGTGTCGAAGACCCTCGACTGGGTCGACGACGATGTGCGCTAGCTAGCGCTCTACCCACTTGAGAACGTGGGCTGGAATGGCGACCGCGATGGAGATCACGAGGATGCCACCGAGGAACATGACCAGTTCGTAGCCGGGGGTCTCGAAGGAATAGCCCATCATGAGCAGGCCACCGACGAAGATGACGAACGAGAAGAACCACACCACGATCTGCATGCTTCGACTTTAGCCGGTTTCAGACGCCACGGTGCCCATCTGCGGTTGCGTCACGAAATCGATGAGTTCTTCGACGCGGCCGAGAAGGGCAGGTTCCAGGTCGGCGTAGCTGCGCACGGTCCCCAGAATCCGCTTCCACGCGTCGGCTATGTCTGCCTGATCGTCATGTGCCCAGCCGAGCGCATCGCAGATGCCGTGCTTCCACTCGACCGTTCGAGGAATCGTGGGCCACGCACTGAGATCCAGCCGCGCGGGCTTGACCGCTTGCCAGATGTCGACGAAGGGATGCCCGACGACAAGCACACTGGAGCGGTGACGTCCGCGCGCGATTGACTCGGCGATGCGGCTCTCCTTCGACCCCGGCACGAGATGGTCGACGAGCACTCCGACTCGCCGGTCGGCAGACGGCTGGAACTCGTCGAGCACTTCAGCCAGGTTGTCCACGCCCTCGAGGTACTCGACCGCCACCCCCTCGACCCTGAGGTCGTGCCCCCACACCTTCTCCACCAGCTCGGCGTCGTGGCGGCCCTCCACGAAGATTCGACTGGGCGCGGCAATGCGAGCACGATGCTCCTGAACCACCACAGATCCGGATGCCGAACGCAGCACTCCCTGCGCCTTCGGCTTCGGCGCCACCAGCTCGATGGCGACACCCTCGAGAAGAAAGCCGCGCCCGAGCGGGAAGGTGCGCACGGCGCCGAAGTAGTCCTCGAGTTCAACCAGCTTGCCGTGAACGCCGACTATGGCGCCGCAGAAGCCCGTCGCGGTCTCTTCGATCACGAGGCCGGCCTCTGCCTCCCGTGTCGGCAGTGCGCTGGCACCTCGCCTGCGCGAGAAGCCGGCGAGAACATCCGTTCCATAGCGGTCATCCATCACGAGTCGAGGCTAATCGGCCAACCTCTGCGCCTCAGAGGGCACGCCGTGCACCGTCATCGTAGGTCGCCTGAATGCCCAGCGAACTGTGATGGTTCCCGCGCTCGACGCGGTTACCGTGTCAGGCGCACGAGCACCCACGCAACCCGTGGTGTGCCAGACAGAAGGAGAAACCATGGCCCAGGTCATCGAAACCATCGACGTGGATGTTCCCGTCACCACCGCATACAACCAGTGGACTCAGTTCGAGTCGTTCCCCCACTTTCTCGACTACGTGCAGTCCATCGAGCAGGTCGGCGACCTGCTGACCCACTGGAAGGTGAAGGTCGCAGGCGTTGAGCGGGAGTTTGATGCCGAGATCACCGAGCAGATCCCCGACGAGCGCGTCGCCTGGAACAGCGTTGGCGGCGAAGAGAACCACGCCGGTGTCGTGACGTTCCATAAGCTCAGCGATGAGACCACCCGCGTCACCGTGCAACTCGACTGGGACCCGAGCGGGCTGCCGGAGAAGGCTGGAGCCGCGATCGGGCTCGACAATATGGCCGTCAAGGGTGACCTGAAGAATTTCAAGGAGTTCATCGAAAACGCCGGCGGAGAGACGGGCTCCTGGCGCGGTGAGGTTCCGCGCTAGGGCATTGCGTCAGCGTCGAGAAGCCTGCTAGAAGAGCGTCGGCTGGCTGAACGCCCTCGCCGCGAGCGCCGGCGGAAGCTCCTCAGAGATGAGCGAGCGTTCGCCCGCCGCATCGCGCATGCGGCCGAGGGCAGAAGAGCGCACCCCACCCGTCGCGGGGTCGGTGCGCGTGCGCGAGAGGCCGTGCCTGCCGATGATCGGCCTGACCCTGGATGCCAGCCAGGCACGATACCCCTTCGGCGCGTAGGCGCCGGTCGAGTACAGCTGCTCGTACCTGCCGACGAGTTCCGGATGCTCACGCTGCAACCAGCCCATGAACCACTCGCGTGTTCCCGGCTTCAGGTGCAACGCCGAGTAGACGACCGAGGTGCCGCCGGCATCCTTCACCTGGCTCATGGCCCGCTCCAGGTGATCTTCGCTGTCTGTGAGGTACGGCAGGATCGGCATGAGGAAGACCGTGCAGTCGAGCCCGGCGTTCCTCACTGCGGTGACCGTCGCCAGCCGCGCCTTCGCCGTAGGAGTGCCCGGCTCGACGGACTGTTGCAGGTCGTCATCGTAGATGGCGATCGACATCGCGACGTCAACGGGAACGTGCTCGCGAGCCTCCGCGAGCAGGGGAACGTCGCGGCGCAGAAGCGTGCCCTTCGTCAGCACAGACAGCGGCGTGCCCGATGCGGCTAGCGCTGCAATAATGCCCGGCATCAGCCGGTAGCGCCCTTCCGCGCGCTGGTATGGGTCTGTGTTCGTACCGAGGGCGACCGGATGCCTCTCCCAGCTCGGTCTGCCCAGTTCACGCGCCAGCACCTCGGCAACGTTCACCTTGACCACGATCTGCGTGTCGAAGTCCCTGCCCGCGTTGAGGTCGAGGTACTCGTGGGTGGGACGGGCGAAGCAATAGGTGCACTGGTGCAGGCAGCCGCGCATGGGGTTGACCGTCCACCCGAACGGCAGGTGGCTCGCGGATGGCACCCGGTTGAGGGCGCTCTTCGCCAGCACCTCATAGAACGTGACGCCGTCAAACTCCGGGGTCTGTACCGTGCGCACGAGGTTGTTCAGTCTCGCAAGCCCCGGGAGGGCATCCGTCTGCTCCCCGTCGATTTGCTGCGCGCTCCACCTCATGTTTCTATTCGAACATACATTCGAGTGTGGGACAAGGGGTGTGATCTCAGGCGACAATGGATACATGAGCGAACCTGTCGTAGAAGATGTGCCGGAGATCCACCACTACGAGTTGAGGAAAGACGGCGAACTCATCGGCCACATCAACTATCGCGACGACGGCAGCCGCCGCGTCGTGCTCCACACCGTGGTGGATGATGCCCACACCGGACAAGGACTCGGCACCAAGCTCATTGTCGCGGCCCTCGACGACGTGAGGGCTAAGGGCAAGCGCGTGGTCGCGCTGTGCCCCATGGCGGCAGCCTTCGTGACCAAGAACCGGGACTACGACGACATTGTCGATGCGCCGCACGTGCTCGACAGCAGGGACTAGCCCGACTCGACCCGGTCAGGCCGCGGAAGGCTCCACCGCAGTCGCAGTGCCCCCTGTGATGCGCAGAAGCTCATCGAACGTGGTGGGGAACACTGTGTGCGCATGACCCGCCGCAGCCCACACCTGCGGGTACTGCGCGAGCGCAGTGTCGACAAACGTTCTCACGGGAGCGGGGTGCCCAATAGGCGCGACTCCCCCGATCACCTGGCCAGTCGCTTCCTTCACCAGCTCCTTCGGAGCCCGTGACAGAGTTCCCCCCAGCTCGCGCCCCAACCAGTCGGTATCAACCCGGTGGGCTCCTGACGTGAGCACCAGCACGGGCTCACCGTCGAGGGCGAACACCAGCGAGTTGGCGATCGCCCCCACCTCTATGCCGAGAGCCTCCGCGGCTGCCTGCGCTGTCGTCGTTGCTTCGTCGAACCAGCGAACCTCGGGCTCGATGCCGTGCGCAGCAAGCGCCTCCTGGACCCGCTGAACCGCGGGGTGTTGCATGTTGACCATGCCCGAATCCTAGGGGAACGTGAGTGGTATCCCCAGGCCCTCGCCCTCGCCCTCGACGGTCACAGCCTCAGCCGCTAAGCCTCCTTCGGAATGACGATCCACATCACCAGATAGATCACGAGTTGCGGGCCCGGCAGCAGCAGGCTGAGCACCGCGAGAACGCGAACCACCGTTGGGTTCCAGTCGAACCGGTTGGCGAGCGCAGCACACACCCCCGCAATCACCCTGCCCTGCTTCGGTCGAATCAGTGTTGATGTCATGTCGTCAACTCTTCAACCACGACGCACGAGGCGCTATGGGGGTATCCCCCCAATTCGCCCTGGTCGACCCTGAGGTCAGCGCTTGAGCAACGCGATCACGTTTCCCGCCGGGTCGCGGAACCAGGCCATCTCCGGGGTGCTGTCGCTTCCCCTCACGATGCCCTTTTCGTCGTTCGGCATGCCCTCGATCTCATCGTCGCCGTAGATCTTCGTGGTGACGCCGCGGGCATTGAGCTCGTCAACGGCCGCATCGACGTCATCGACCAGAAGGTTGAGCACCGTGAAGCTCGCAGGCGTGTGATCTTCCTTCGGGTAGATGAAGATGCGCTGCTCGCCCGCCCAGTCGATTCCGAGAGTTCCCATCTCGTCTTGCGTCACCGTGAGCCCCAGCGTTTCGCCGTAGAACTCCCCGGCAGCGTCGAGGTCATCGACGGAGTACGAGCTGATGATGGCTTGTGCGTGCACCATGGGGTCTCCTTTGTCGTGCGACGGCCGGGCCGCCGCGTCCCCCTCGGTAATGTGGCCAGCGTCCACAATGCCACCATGGATGGACGCTGTCCAGAGGAGGTGATCGGCAGTGAAACCCGAAGAACCGAGAACCGCCTATCACCATGGCAGCCTGCGAAAATCACTGGTGAAGGCCGGGGTGGAACTGGCCCGGGAGGGCGGCCCGCGCGCTGTGGTGCTGCGCGAGACGACGCGACGGACATCCGTTTCCCCCAATGCCGCCTACCGGCACTTCGCCGACCGGCAGGCGCTGCTCGAAGCCGTCTCCGCTGTAGCCCAGGGCATGGTGGCCGATTCGATGGAGGATGCGCTGGCATCCGTGCGCCTGAGCGGTGACGCCGGCACGGATGCGCAGGCGGCTTCGCGCGGTCGGCTACGGTTACCTCGCATTCGCGAGAAACGAGCCTGGACTTTTTCGCACCGCGTTCATGGTTCCCCACGACCTCTCAGAAGCAGCGACACCAGACAAGGCCGGAGCGGGCGGGCGCACACCATTCCAGATTCTGGCGAGTGCGCTCGACGACCTCGTTACGGCTGGTGTGCTGCCGCCAGAGCGCCGGGACAACGCCGAACTGCATGCGTGGTCGTCTGTTCACGGCCTCGGGATGCTGGTCATCGACGGCCCCCTCCGGGGGTTCACAGACGACATGGTCGACAGCGCGACGGAGCGACTGCTCGACATGGTCGATCGAGGCCTCTGATGAGGCGTGAACACACAAGAATGGCTAGATGGTCGCTCACAATGACAAGCCGATCGTCTATCCCCTCGATGCAGCTCAATGGAGACAGTGGCTGACCGTCAACTCCCAGACATCCGACGGCGTTCGCGTACAGCTCGTCAAGAAGTCATCGCGGCTGCCCGGCATCTCTTACGCCGACGCCTTGGACGAAGCCCTGTGCTTCGGGTGGATCGACGGACAATCGAACTCGGTCGACGACGACTTCTTCTACCAATCGTTCGGGCCGCGCAGGCCCAGGAGCACCTGGTCGAAACGCAATCGGGAGCACATCGCTCGGTTGACGCGGGAGGGGCGGATGCAACCTGCAGGCATTGCGCAGGTGGAGGCGGCGAAGGCCGACGGCCGCTGGGATGCCGCATACGCGCAGAACGACGCGGTTCCCGCCGATCTGCAGGCGGCCATCGATGCGAGCCCCACCGCCACGGCGTTCTTCGCAACGCTTTCCAGCCAGAACAGATTCGCGATCGTCTTCAGAACCACGAGCGTCAAGCGCGCAGAGACGCGAGCACGAAAGATCGGCGAATTCGTGGCGATGCTCGAGCGGGGAGAGACGATCTACCCGCAGAAGAAGTGACTACTTCGAGAGCTTCTCGCGCACGAGCGGGATGACCTCACGACCGTACAGCGCGATGGACGACATCAGCTGCTCGTGCGGCATGGTGCCGTTCGAGTACTTGAGGTCGAAGCGGTTGAGGCCCAGGCCTTCCGCCGCGCGCACGATCTTGGTGGCTACCGTCTCAGGTGATCCAACGAACACTGCTCCGTCGTTCGCCTCCCTGTCGAACTCTTCGCGGGTCATCGGCCCCCAGCCCCGCTCCGCACCGATGCGGTCGCGATTGGCCTTGAAGTGCGGCCACAGCTCTTCGCGCGCCTGCTCGTCCGTTGCCGCAACGTGACCGGGCGAGTGCGCGCCGACAGGCAGCAGGTCGCGGCCGAACTGGCCGAGTGCCCGCTTGTAGAGGTCGACGTATGGCGCGAAGCGAAGCGGATCCCCTCCGATGATCGCCAGCATCAGGGGCAGGCCATAGTGGGCTGCGCGCACGACGGATTCCGGGCTGCCCCCGACACCGACCCAGGTCTTCAGGGTGCCGTGCTCAATGGGCGGGTACACGTTCTGGTTGCTGAGTCCCGGGCGCAGTTTCCCCGTCCAGGTCACTGGCTCGTTCTTGAGCAGTTCGGTGAACAGGTCGATCTTCTCTTCGAAGAGCTGCTGGTAGTCCTGCAGGTCGAAGCCGAAGAGCGGAAACGACTCCGTGAACGATCCGCGCCCGATGATGACTTCTGCCCGACCGTTCGACACGGCATCCACGGTGGAGAACCGTTCGAATACCCGCACGGGGTCGTCTGAGCTGAGCACGGTCACCGCAGACCCGAGCCGGATGCGGCTGGTGCGGCTGGCAATAGCAGCGAGCACCACCTCCGGTGCCGACACGGCAAAGTCGTCGCGGTGGTGCTCACCGACACCAATGAAGTCCACCCCGAGCTCATCAGCCAGTACGGCCTGCTCAATGATGTTGCGGATCGACTGCGCGTGACTGATCAGCGCACCGTCGGCATCGACTGTGACGTCGCCAAAAGTGTCGAGACCCAGTTCGAGGTCGGCCATGCTGTGCCCTTTCATTCAGGAATCTTTATGCGCGTGCATCGAGATCCCCAACTGCCCGTGCTCATCGATTATTCCTACAGGCAAAGCACTGTAGCGGCGCAGAGCGCCGCGTGCTGTCAGCGCTTGAGAGCCCGCACCAGTTTGGCCAGCGCCGGAGCGCCAATCCCGAGCACCGGAACGAGCAGCATCATGAGCGTCACAGGATTCGGACGGAACCGAGGGCCATCGATGCCTCCCGTATACACGCCAACCGGGATGCTCACGCCACCGCCGCCACCGCCACCTGCTCCGCCTTCGTCGCTGCCTCCGCCGAAACCGAACCAGACGAGAGATACAGGAACGGCATCGACCCCACCGAGCGTCACAGGTTCGCCGTAGTTCAACTTCGCCCCGAGAGCGCTCGGGATCTTGTCAGCCAGGTTCTCCACGAGATTCGACATGGCAACGACGCTACGCGCTCCTTCCGCAGTTAGAAAGAACCCGGTGCCGCCGAGTTCTACGCTGGGGTCATGCGAGCAACAGTGATCCACGGTGAACGAGACATCCGGCTGGAAGACGTGGCGGACCCACAACTGGCTTCAGGCGACGACGCGATCGTTCGGGTGGTGGCGGCCTGCGTGTGCGGCTCGGACCTGTGGCCGTATCGCGGCATCACGCCCACACCGGTACCGCGCCGCATCGGGCACGAGTTCGTCGGGGTCGTCGAGCAGGTCGGCGTCGAGGTGTCGAAGGTGAGCGTGGGCGATTTCGTGATCGCGCCGTTCTACCACTGCGACAACAGTTGCATCAACTGCCGCAACGGCGTCAGCACGTCGTGCATCAACGGTGGTTGGTGGGGGTCTCCCGACCAGTCGGGTTCACTGGCGGACGGGGCCCAGGGCGAGCGCGTCCGGGTTCCGAACGCCGACGGAACGCTGGTGGCGACCCCGGACATGCCTCGCGACGATCAGATCCCCGGGCTGCTGACGCTGTCGGATGTCATGGGTACAGGGCACCACGCAGCAGTGTCCGCCGGGGTGACAGCGGGCAGCAGTGTTGTCGTCGTAGGAGACGGCGCAGTCGGACTGTGTGCTGTGATCGCCGCCAAGCGACTGGGGGCAGCAAGAGTCGTCTCTATGTCGAGGCATGCCCTCCGGCAGGCGCTCGCTCGCGAATTCGGCGCATCCGACATCGTGACTGAGCGCGGAGAGCAGGGCGTGCAACAGGTCAAGGACCTCTTCGACGGGGTCGGCCCCGATTTCGTTCTCGAGTGCGTCGGAACGAAGGAGTCGATGGATCAGGCGATCCGATCGGCACGCCCAGGGGGTCGGGTGGGCTTCGTCGGCGTTCCGAACGGCGGGCCGGAGTTGCCGATCAGGCGCCTGTTCAACAACAACGTTGGTGTGATCGGTGGCGTCGCCCCGGTGCGTGGCTACATCGAAGAGCTCCTCCCCGACGTGCTTAACGGAACCATCACCCCTGGGCGCGTGTTCGACCTGACTCTTCCGCTCGGTGAGGTTGCTCAGGCGTACGCGGCGATGGACGAGCGCCGCGCGACGAAGGTGCTGCTTCGCCCGTAGTCGCCCTCAACCCCCAAGCAACGCCCGCGACGATGAGCGCGACGCTCACGGCCTCAGCCGGGGTCGGCCAACGGGACTCCAGCAGGCACACGAAGATGATGGCGAACACGGTCTGCGAGACGACGAGCAGCCCGAGAACCGTGGTGGACAGTCCAGAACTCGCCTGGTTCCACAACCACGTGGCCGCCCAGGTGGATCCGAGGCCGAGCACCGCGCCCCAGAACAGCAGCACGCCGAAATCGCTGAACTCCACCGGGTCGTTGCGGCCGACCAGAACGGCCGCCAGCGCGAGCGGGGGCAGGGTGATGAGGGTGCCGAGCCCAGTGAGACTCGTCCAGAGGAGCACCCCCGTCTCGGGATGCTCGACCAGGTATTCGGCGTTGACGATCCCGTAGGCGAGCCAAGAGAACACCGCGACCAGGCCGAGCAGGATGCCCAGCGTGATCAGTGCGCCAGCCCCAGCCTCTTCTCCGTCGAGGGCCGCGACACCTGTGATCAGGATGCCGGATGCGAGAACCACGATCGGACCCACCAGGCGTCGCCACGCGATGGTCCTGCTGCGCAGGTTGCCGGCCACGATCATGGCGATCGGCAGCGTTCCGATGATGAGGGCGACCGGTGCCGACCCCGCGAAGGCCACGCCGCTGGACAATGCGAGGTAGAACAGGGTGTTCCCACTCAACCCGAGGCCGATGATTCGCAGCCAGCCCCGCGCATCCAGCTGCCTGAACGGGTTGAAGCGCAAAGCGCAGAGAACGACGATCGCCAGCACGCCGAAGATCAGATAGCGAACGGCGGTGAGGTCGAGCGTGGTGAATGGCCCCAGAAGCCCGGGGGCAATGAACGTCACTCCCCACAACGCACCGGCTCCGAGGCCGAACAAGACATGACGAGGCACGATCCTCATCATGCCCCATTGCCCTGTTGTGGAGCAGGAGTATCGACGATGCGCGGTCAGCGGTGACGACCCCGAGTGCATCGCCCGGCGTCACCCGCGGGGTGCCAGCACACGGCGCAGGACGGTGCGCTCGACCAGAGTCCACGTGGTGGTCACCGCGAGGTAGAGGGCGGCGGCCAGGGGCACGATCGCAGCGAACACCACCGTGACGAACGGAAGCCAGCTGAGCGAACCCGTCAGGTTACGCAGCGCGGGAGGAGCCGCGTCGGCCTGACCCGCAGCACTCGTCACGGCCGCTCGACGCGAGAACCAGGCAGTGACACCGATGATCGCCAGCGCAGCGACGAACACCAGCACGCCCGGCCATTCCGGGCCCGACACCAGCGACCTGCCGAGCGCAACGCCGAAGACACTCTCGCTGAGCAAGGTGTTCTCGTGGCCGTTGATGGTGCCGAGGATGAACAGCCCGTAGACCGTGGACAGCACCGGCAGTTGCAGGAGGGTCGGCAGGCATCCGGCCACCGGCGACGCCTTCTCGGCCGCATACAGTTCCATGGTCTTTCTGTGCAACACCTCCGGATTCGTCTCGTACCGTCGCCGCAATGCCTGCAGCTTCGGGGCGAGCCGCTTGCGGGTGAACTCGGCCTTCACCTGAGTCACCCCCACGGGGATGAGTGCCGCCCGAACCAGCACAGTGATGAGGATCACCGCGGCCGCCGCGCTAGCGGGCCCTACGAGCGGGGTCAGCAGCGAAGCCAGCGCGGTGACAGCGTTGTATGCCGCATCGAGAGCGGCAGCTATCGGGGCGAACGAATAGAAATCCATGGGAGTGGTCCCTTGCAGTCGAAACGGATGTCGGTGGCCTGGTGGCCGCGCAGCATCCGCCCCCGCCCATGGAGGCTTGGTGGCGCTGGAGTTACGCGGCCGGTGGCGACTGCGCCGGGGCTCGCGTGCGGGGGCGACCCGCGGTTTCTGGGTGCTGAGGCTCAGGGGTGACGCTGAGAACCTCGCGGTGCTCCCTTGAGCGGGAGCCGACGGTGAGCTCGCGGGTGCGCACCACGACTGCTGCGTAGCGGGCGCTCAGGGCCGCGGCAACCACCACGGCGGCGAGGCCGACCACGAGAAGGCCGGACGGGTCGGACTGTCCGACGACCAGCACGAGGAACGAGAGGGTCATCGCCATGACCAGTCGTTGCCTCAGCCAGTTCATCCGTCCACGATAGCGCGGGCGTAGCTCGCCACGGAACGCTGATAGCGCGGCAGGTGTGGCGCGAGGGCGCTCAGCGCGAGCGCCGCCGCTTCGCGCTCCCGCCCCACAGTGGTGAGGGCCAGGGCGAGAAACGCGACAACCGCGTCATCCAGTTCGTCGCTGCGGGCATCCCGCTCTCGCTCGAGAAGCTCGATGCCTTCGGACACCTGGCCCAGGTTGCGCAGCGAACTCGCCAACTGGATGACCGCCTGCCGGTGACGGCCCGGGTCCAGCCCGAGCTGGAGTGCGCGCCGATAGTGTTCCACCGCGACGTCGCTGTGGCCGGTCGAATCGTATGCGCCGCCGAGCTCAAAGGCGGCCACCGGGTCATCCGGGCCCCGCTCAGAAGTCAGCCGCGCCATCGCCTGCACGAACGCTTCGGGCTCGTAGTCGTCGAAACGCTGCCAAAGCTGATCCACCTTGGTCTGCCAGCCGCTCTCGTTCACGAGGGAACACTACCGCCGGATGCCACAGGCCGGCTGGCAGGGAGCAGGTCTACGATGTGACGCATGTCAGCCGACGATTACTCTCGGGTGCTGCAGAAGGCTCATGATCACGCCAGCGAATGGCTGTCTTCGATCCCTGAACGCCCGGTGCATCCGCTGGAGAACGCAGAAGAGTCCACCGCGCGCTTTCCGACGTCGCTCCCCGACGATGGAATGGACCCGGCGGAGGTGGTCGACGAGCTGGCCAGGCTGGTCGAGCCCGGCCTCATGGCCATGCCCTCTGGCCGGTTTTTCGGCTGGGTCATCGGTGGAACCCTGCCCGCCGCGCTCGGCGCAGACTGGCTGGTGAGCGCCTGGGACCAGAACACTGCCCTCAGGTACGCGACTCCCGGAGTTGCAGCCGCCGAACAGGTCGCAGGTGAGTGGCTTCTCGACCTCCTCGGGCTCCCCGCACAGGCCGACGTGGGGTTCACCACCGGTGCGACGATGGCCAACTTCGTGGGCCTCGCTGCTGGCAGGCAGGATGTTCTCACCCGGGCAGGGTGGAACCTCGACGCGGATGGACTCAGCGGTGCACCCAAGGTGACGGTGTTCGTGGGGGCCGACCGTCACGCATCCGTCGACCTCGCACTGAAGTATTTGGGGCTGGGCAAGCCCGTGGGTGTGGCGGCTGACTCGCAGGGGCGAATCATCCCCAGTGCCCTGTCTGACGCACTGGAACGCGTCACTGGCCCGGCCATCGTGTGCCTGCAGGCCGGCAACCTGCACTCCGGGGCGTTCGACCCGATCGGGGAGGCCGCCGCGATCGCGCACCAGCACGGTGCTTGGGTTCATGTTGACGGTGCCTTCGGGCTGTGGGCTGCGGCCAGCCCGACGCACAGGGGCAAGGTGCCCGGCCTGGCCGACTGCGATTCGTGGGCGACGGATGCACACAAGACGCTCAATGTTCCGTACGACTGCGGGGTCGCGATCGTCTCCCGCCCTGAAGTTTCCCGCCCCGTCTTCGGGTCTCACACCAGCTACCTGACAACGGATGACGGTGGCCCTGGCGACCCCTTCGAGAAGGTTCCCGAGTTCTCACGGCGGGCACGCGGTGTTCCCGTCTGGGCGGCGCTGCGCTCCCTCGGCCGAACCGCAGTGGCTGAGTTGGTTGACCGACTCGTCTCTACGGCTCAGGAGTTCGGCCGCACTCTTGGTGACCTGCCAGGGGTCGAGGTGCTGAACGACGTGGTGTTCACGCAGGTCTGCCTGAGTTTCGGCTCGGACGACCGCACGCGCAGCATCACAGCACGCCTGCTCGCAGACGGCACGACCTGGATGTCGGGGTCGCGCTGGGCGGGCAGGGACGTGCTGCGAATCTCCGTGAGCAATTGGTCGACGAAAGCCGACGATCTCGCCGCTTCTGTGGAGGCAGTCAAACGAGCCATCGCCGA
>Ga0180215_1003471_pt1 | contig 14764 bp, 15 predicted proteins | sample eDN3rd37CBELigBY_FD_128871 | JGI IMG/M metagenome (GOLD analysis project Ga0180215, IMG submission 128871) | Enriched backyard soil microbial communities from Emeryville, California, USA - eDNA 3rd pass 37_C BE-Lig BY (version 2) (version 2) | ecosystem: Environmental > Terrestrial > Soil >...
CGATCTTCTCGTTCGCGCATTTCCACTACGAAATCCGCTCCATCATCGCCGGCGAAATCTTTCCGATGGCCGACGTGCCGTGGTGGTACGTCCCGTTCTATCTGCTGATCAAGGTTCCGCTCGTGGTCTATGCCGGCGCGCTGTGCGCGCTCGCGGCGTCGATCCTGGCGCTTTTTATCAACGGGTCATCGAAGCTCGAAAGACGTCATCTCGAAACCGGGTTCGTCGCTTTCGCCGCGATTTTCCCGGTCTTGTGCGAAGCGATGGCGGAAGGGCCGGCCTTTACCGGCATGCGGCATTTCCTGTTCGTGGTGCCTTTGCTGGCAGTGCTCGCCGGCATCGGGTTCGACGCCGTCCTCACCGCAGCTTCGCCGCGCCGATGGCTTGCCGCCGGCACCGCCATCGCGCTGTCACTCGCCTTCGCGTGGAATGCCAGTGTGCTGGTCCGCCTGCATCCCTACGAATACATGTTCTACAACACGCTGGTCGGTGGCCTCGAAGGCGCCGCGCGACGCTACGAGATGGACTATTGGGTCAACATGATGCCGGAGGCGGTGCGCGCGCTGCACGACTATCTCGGATTGGCAAAAGAGCCGTCGCAGCGGACCTATTCGGTCGGCGTGTGCGGTGAGAAATTCTCCTTCGACAATTACGCCGATGGCCGTCTCAAGGCGCAGCCGGGCTGGCTGGAGGCAGACTTCTTCATCGCGCCGACCCAGATGAACTGCGACCGCCTGGTCGACGGTCGCGTGATCGCCACCATCACGCGGCTCGGCGTGCCGATCGGCGTCGTGAAGGATCGTCGCGGTCTGACCCAGAAAGCGCTGAACCAGCCATTCGGTCCCGCACGACGATAAAGCGCCCGCCGGAGGGACCGGACGGGCGCTTGATCCGCGCCGTGCGAGGGGACACACGCCCTGCGGATCGATCGGCCGGCTGGGCAGGGCCGGACGAACGCGATCAGATGATATGGCGGGCCTTCCGGTCGGTCGGTGGAGCGCGAAAGCCGTCGTCAGGAACCAGCCCCGGCGCTGCAATCGGCATCTCGCCAACACTCTTGCGGCGGCGCGATCGCTTTGCCAGCGCGCGATCGGCCAGCATATCGGTGGGATCGCGCCACAACGGCTGCGCATAGGCATCGCGCAGGTCACTCCGATTCAGGCCGATATCGGCGAGCATGCGGTCATCCATGCCGGCCAGGATCCTCGCCCGCCGCCGGTTTTTCAGGACACGCGCGAATTTCCGCATTCCGTTCAACGCGAGGGCAAAGGCGGAACGCACCAGGGCCGGCTCCCGGCGCGGCCTCCGGATCGGCTGAGAACTGCAAATTGCGGTCATGACCAGCTCCTCTCAGGAACCATCCCGGTGCGGAGACCTCGCGCAGGATCCCTTCCTGCGCGACCCGATTTCCGAACCGGCTGCATTGAACAGATGCTGATATGTCATCGCCCCATTGATAAGTGAAACGAATGTTTATAATCTCAAACATCACGATCAATGATGAAAGGGCGCGGGTCCGGCGGCCCGCTTAAGGATTCCCAATGACTGCACTGATCGATATCGACCAGCTCCGCACGTTCATTGCGATTGCGGAGACAGGCAGCTTCACCAAGGCCGCCGACGTCGTTCACAAGACCCAGTCCGCGGTCTCGATGCAGATGAAGCGGCTGGAGGAACGCCTCAACAAGCCGATCTTCGCGCGCGATGGCCGTGCCTCGAAGCTGACCGAGGATGGCGAACGCCTGCTCGATTACGCGCGGCGTATCGTCAAGCTCAATCTCGAGGCGCTGGCTGCGTTTTCAGGACCGGAGTTGTCCGGCCGTGTACGGCTCGGGGTGCCGGACGATTACGCCGATCGCTATCTGCCCGAAATCATGGCGCGCTTCTCGCGCTCCTATCCCGGCGTCGAACTGACCGTGCTGTGCGAGCCGTCGATCGATCTGCTGCGCCGCATCGACGCCAACGATCTCGACCTTGCGATCATCACGGCGACCGAGAACCAGCGCAGCGCCGAGCCGTTTCGGCAAGAGCGGCTGCTGTGGGTGACATCAGTGCGGCACGCGACGCATACCGAAAATCCGCTGCCGCTGGCCCTCGGCAAGCAGAGCTGCGCCTGGCGTCGGATTGCGCTCGAATGCCTGGAGAAGATGGGGCGTCCACATCGAGTGATCTATACCAGCTCGAATGCAGGGGCCTATATCGCAGCGGTGCTGTCAGGGCTTGCTATCTCGGTCATACCCGAGTCGACCTTGCGGCCGGGCATGCGCGTCCTCACCCCCGCAGAAGGCTTTCCGGATTTGCCCTATTGCCGCATCGGCCTGGTGCGAAATCCGCATGAAAGCTCGGCGCTGGCGGAAGCGCTTGCCGAGCACATCGTGTCTTCGCTCGATAACCTGTCGGACTCCGCGCAGGCGGCGGAGTAACCGCCGAGCGGCTATCGGTCCCTCGGCCGCAGCACCAGAACATTGCCCACAAGCACGGCCGCGAGCCCGCATGCGGCCACGATCGTCCACTGGAAATTCTCCACCACGGTCGACACAGCGAGCGCAACCAAGGGCCCAAGCACCGTGACATAGGCGGCGCGATCTGCGCCGATGCGCCCGAGCAGCGTGAGATAGCAGGCAAATCCCAGGACCGAACCGATCAGCGCGAGATAGGCCAGCCCGACCAGATAAGGCAGGGTCCATTCCACCGTGAAGGCATGCCCGTTGACGAAGGCGTACAGCGCCAGCCCGGCGGTTCCGTACAACATGCCGTAACCCGTTGCCGGGAAGACCGGGATTTTGCGCTCCGACAGCAGCGCCGAAACGATGTTGCCGAAGCAGAATGCCAGCGTGCCCGCGAGGCTCAGTCCGAGCGCGATCAGCGCCCCGCGCGGAAAGGCGTGCCCGGCAAACTGCGGATAGAACAGCGCGGCCATTCCGGCCGCCCCGAGTATGCCGCCTGCGACCACACGCCGGTCGATCGGCGTGCCGAGAAACAGCGCGCCAAGCCACACGTTGAAGAACGACGCGAGCGAGAACGCGATCGACAGCAGGCCCGACGGCAGCACTTCGGCGGCGTGGTAGTAGAGCAGGAAGTTCAGCGAGAACAACAGCAAGCCGAGCAGCGCGAACATGGCATGATCGCGCAGGGCAAAGCGCAGGCGGTCGCCGCGCAGCGCCGCGATCGCCAGCAGCACGGGGCCGGCGACCAGGAAGCGCCACAGGACCGAGACATCCGGCGCGACCACGCCGACCTGAAAATGTATTCCGATCCAGGCGAAGCCCCAGGCCAACACGACCATCGCATACAGGGCATAATCGTATGCGGTCAGCCGCGCGCGCCTCAGCACAGGTCCGCCGCCTTGGCATCGATGGCGCGTACCAGATCGGCAGGAGCGATTTCGATTTGCAATCCGCGGCGCCCGCCATTCACGAACACGGTCCGATGCAACAGCGCTGCCCGTTCGATAAAGGCCGGAGCGCGCTTGCGTTGTCCGAACGGCGAAATTCCGCCGACATGGTAGCCGGTGGTCCGTTCAGCTTCGGCCGGCGGCAGCATCGCGGCGTCCTTTGATCCGGCCGCGGCTGCGAGCCGCTTCAGGCTGACTTCCTTATCGGAGGGTACGAGCGCGCACACGGCCGCATTGCCGGCTTTCGCCATCAGGGTCTTCAGAAGACGCTCCGGCGCGACGCCGAGTGCTTCGGCGGCCTGCATTCCGATGCGCTCGGCATTCGGATCGTAATCGTATTCGTGCAGCTTGAAGGCGATGCCGGCTTTTTCAAGCGCGACGGTCGCAGGCGTCGATTTCGCCATCGCCTTACCTCTCCCCGCTTGCGGGGAGAGTTCGATTTGCAAGCGCAGCGAAGCAAATCGGGTGAGGAGGGGCAGATGCAAGAAAGGTTCGGCGAATCCCCCTCACCCGGCTCGCAGCTTGCGCTGCTCGCCACCCTCTCTCCGCAAGCGGGGAGAGGCAAGAAGAGGCGCCTCGTGGGTTGCTAATACGCATACTCGCTGAAAACCGGCTCGACCGAGCCGGCCCATGGCCCGTAATACTTTGCCAGCAATTCCTCTGCCGGGGTCGTGCCGCGCGACACGAGATCGTCCAATGGTTCGAGATATTTGGTTTCGTCCTCGCCGCCTGCATTGATGCGGCGGCGGCGCTGCAAACCATCGCGGGCGATCTTCAGCGTCTCCTCCGCCAGCGACAGCATGGTGCGATTGCGGATGGTCGCGGCGAAACCCTGCGCCGGCACGTCGTCGCGCAGCTTCTGCCGCTCGTCGGCGCTCCAGCCCTTCACCAGATCCCAGGCGGCATCGAGCGAGGAATCGTCATAAAGAATGCCAACCCACAAGGCCGGCAGCGCAGCCAGCCGCCGTCCAGGGCCGCCGTCGGCGCCACGCATCTCGAGATAGCGCTTCAGGCGCACCTCCGGGAAGATCGTCGAGATGTGGTTCGCCCAGTCGGAAATTGTCGCGCGCTCGCCCGGCAATTGCTTCAGCTTGCCGGCAAAGAGGTCCCGGAAGGACAGGCCCGACACGTCGATATAGTCGTCGCCGCGCTTGATGAAATACATCGGCACGTCGAGCGCATAATCGACCCAGCGTTCGAAACCCATGCCCTCTTCAAATGCCCAGGGCAGCATCCCGCTGCGATCGGGATCGGTGTCGCGCCAGATTTCCGAGCGGTAGGACAAAAAGCCGTTCGGCTTGCCTTCGGTGAAGGGTGAGTTGGCGAACAGGGCGGTCGCGACCGGCTGCAGCGCGAGCGAGACCCGCAGCTTCTTGACCATGTCCGCTTCCGACGCGAAGTCGAGATTGGTCTGAACCGTGCATGTCCGGTACATCATGTCGAGGCCGAGATTGCCGACCTTCGGCATGTACTCAGTCATGATCCGGTAGCGGCCCTTGGGCATCACCGGAATCTGGCTCCGGGTCCATTTCGGATTCATCCCGAGTCCGAGAAAGCCGATGCCGAGGGGGCGCGCGACCTCGCGCACCTGCGCAAGATGCGCCATCAGTTCGGCGCAAGTCTGATGCACATTCTCCAGCGGCGCGCCCGACAATTCGAACTGCCCGCCGGGCTCGAGCGAAATCGCGCCGCCGCCGGTCACGTCGTGAAGCCCGATGATGTTGTCGCGCTCCATGATCGGCTCCCAGCCGAGCAGGTGCTGCATGCCTTCGAGCAGCGCGCCGATGCCGCGCGGGCCGTCATAGGGGACGGGGTCATGGCGCTGGATCGTGAACGGGAATTTCTCGTGTTCGGTGCCGATCCGCCATTCGGCTTTCGGCTTGCAGCCCGATTCGAGCCACGCGACGAGTTCGTCGCGGCGCTCGACTGGCGTCATGTCAATCTGGTCTCGGGCCATTCAGGAATCCGGCAAAAGGGCCGCGACCATACACGCGGCCCCGAGGAAAGGGCAATCAGCGCGCCACTTTCGTCAGGGCTGCGTACCAGGCATTGACCTGCGGGCATATATGGGTTGCAGCGCCCGGCTTGATAGGTTCATCGGATTGGACATAACGGGTTCATGGCGCTTCCGTCCCGGCCGACCATGCGAAATCTTTGCGAAACGCTGGTGGTCGGAACCATCGGTGGCGCGATCCTGACCGTTGCCCAAATTCCTGCCGGCTGGCTCTCCGGCGCCATGATCGCAGTGGCCATCGCGGCCCTGGCCGGACGGCCGATGGGCATGCCGGCGCCGCTCGGCCGCGTGGTGTTCGTGCTGATCGGCATCTCGCTCGGCGGTGCTGTCACGCCGGAGACGCTGCAGGGTATCGCCACCTGGCCCCTCAGCGTGGTGCTGCTCTGCGTCGGCATGACCTGCGCGATGTTCGGCAGCGCTCTTTATCTGCGGGCCGTGCATGGCTGGGACATGCTCTCAGGACTGTTCGGATCTGCGCCCGGCGCGCTGTCGCAGGTCATGGCCTATGCCACACAATATCATTCCGATCTGCGCGGGATCGCGATCGTGCAGACGATTCGCGTGGTGATTCTCACAGCGCTTCTGCCCGTCGGACTCGCGCTGTTCGGCCTGATCCCGGCCGCGCCCCAATCGCGCGGTTTTGCGGTGAGCGATTCGCCTCTGGAAATCGCGCTGCTGGTGGTGATCTCCAGCGCGGCGGCGATCGTCGCGCACTATGTGCGTTTTCCGGGCGGCCTGATCTTCGGTGCGATGCTCGCTTCGGCGGTTCTGCATGGTTCGGGGCTGATTCACGCATCGATGCCGTGGTGGATGGTCAATGCGGTGATGGTCGGTCTCGGCGCAATCACCGGCTCCCGCTTCGCCAATACCGACTTGCGTCTGCTGATCAAGCATTTCGGGGCGGCGCTGGGCTCGTTCTCGGTCGCGGTCCTGATCGTGTCGGCATTCGCGGCCGCGGCGGCTTTCACGATGGATCTGAACCTGCCCGATATCGTGGTGTCGTATTCGCCGGGCGCGCTCGACGCGATGATGATTCTGGCGCTGGCGCTGCATCTCGACCCGATCTTCGTCGGGGCGCACCACGTCGCGCGTTTCATGCTGATCTCCGCGGCGCTGCCGCTGTTCGTGCGGATCTACGGTCAAACTCCGCCGCCGCCGGCCGCGAAACCGCCAGGCAAAAGGCCGGTGCAGGAGGATTGAGGCCGGTTACTCCGCCGCGAGCGAGCGGCTAAGCTTCATGCCGAGCCGCTCCCACACATCGACCAGCGCGTCCGCCAGCGCGTCGATCATCTTGTCGTCGTGATAGGGCGAGGGCGTCACGCGCAGGCGCTCGGTGCCCTTCGGAACGGTCGGATAGTTGATCGGCTGGATATAGATGCCGTGGTCCCCGAGCAGCATGTCGCTCGCCGCCTTGCACTTCTCCGGGTCGCCGACCGCAATCGGCACGATGTGCGTTTCGCTCGGCATCACCGGCAGGCCGGACGCGGTGAGCACCGCCTTCACGCGCGCGACCCGTTCCTGATGCTTGTCCCGCTCCCATTGCGAGGTCTTCAGATGGCGGATCGAGGCGGTCGCGGCCGCGCAGACGGCTGGCGGCAGCGCCGTGGTGAAGATGAAGCCCGGCGCATAGGACCGCACCGCGTCGCACACCGCGTGGCTCGCCGCGATATAGCCGCCGAAGCAGCCGAAGGCCTTGCCGAGCGTGCCCTCGATCACGTCGAGGCGATGCATCACGCCGTCGCGTTCGCAGACGCCCGCGCCCCGCTTGCCATACATGCCGACCGCATGCACCTCATCGATATAGGTCATCGCGCCGTATTTCTCGGCGAGGTCGCAGATCGCGCCGATCGGGGCGATGTCGGCATCCATCGAATAGATGCTCTCGAACAGGATCAGCTTGGGACGGTCGCCCGCCTCCTGCAGCAGCTGTTCGAGATGGGCGAGATCGTTGTGGCGGAAGATTTTCTTCTCGCAGCCGGACTGGCGCACACCCTCGATCATCGAATTGTGGTTATAGGCGTCCGACAGGATCAGCACATTCGGGATCAGCTTGGCGAGCGTGGAGATGCCGGTCTGGTTCGAGACATAGCCCGAGGTGAAGATCAGCGCGGCTTCCTTGCCGTGCAGGTCGGCGAGTTCGGCCTCGAGCGCGACCAGCGGATGGTTGGTGCCGGAAATGTTGCGGGTGCCGCCGGCGCCGGTGCCCATTTTGGTGGCGGTCTCGACCATCGCGCCGATCACCTTCGGGTGCTGGCCCATGCCGAGATAGTCGTTGGAGCACCAGACGATGATTTCCCGCGGGCCCTCCGGCGTGTGCCAGATGGTCTGCGGGAACCGGCCAGCGATCCGCTCCAGCTCCGCAAACACGCGGTACCGCCGCTCGTCATGCAGACGATTCAGCGCATTCTCGAAAAAAACCTTGTAATTCATGGCGATAGCGAATCCCGCGGCGGCCACCCAGAGTTTCGTCGCACCGGCGAGGGCAGCCGTTCAACCCAGTATTGGTTTTAGAAGCGTTCAACGGTGTTTGTCGAGCCATGGCTGTCCCCAATTCATTGCAGGTCAGCCTTGATTTGCATCAAAACGGCCGGGCACTGCCTTCGATCGAGGCCCCCGGTGGGTGAGCCGACCCCGCGGAACCCGCCGCCGCATCGGGCGTTCAACAGCCGACGAACCAATCTGTGGAGGCTGAAAATGGGTCGCGGGCTTCTATTGTGGCTGATCGGCATTCCGCTGCCGATCATTCTGGTGGTGTGGCTGCTCGGCGGACTGAGCTAAAGCCGCACACGGCCGCAAGCTTGATTGGGCCGCCTCTTACAACGGGGCGGCCCTCATCTTGCGCCGTCGCAGCGATCAGGGGCAGCGATCAGGGATTGCGTCTGGCGTCGGCTTCGATCGCCTGTTCGAGTTTGCGGCTGAGCAGCCAGGACACCGCCAGGAACACCACAAGCATCGCCAGGCTAAGCCCCGATACGGTGTCGCCCAGCACCTTGTCGGAGACCTTGCCGAAAGCGTAGCCGGCCAGCACCATCGATATCGCCCACAGCGCGGCGCCGATCAGATTGAGAATCAGGAACAGGCCGAGGGGCATTTTCGACACGCCGTAGGCGAAGGCGCCGAGCCCTCGAATGCCGTACGGGAACCGGTGGATGAGCGGTAGCCAGAGCGCGTGTCGCTCGACCAGCCGTTTCACAAGCGCGGCATGCACTGAAACCCGCGGCCAGCGGCCGAGCAGCCGTTCGCCGTAACGCCGCGCGAGCCAAAACCGGAACGCGTCGCCGGCGAAGCTGCCAGCGAAGCAATAGAGCATCGTCATCTTGAGATCGAGGACGCCGAGCTGGGCGGCATAGCCCGCAAACAGCGCCATCAGCAGCGCATGCGAGGCCGCATAGGCGAAAATAAAGGCATAGGCCACTTCGCCATGCTGGCGGACGACCTCAATGAGTTGCGGCAGATCGGTCATGTGTTTCCGGAAGCGGTCAGCTTGCGCAACACCTCGGCCGCGGTCGAGACATCGCCGAATTGCTGGAAAATATTCTCCAGTGCCGCGCGGTGCTCGTCGTCGGACAGGGCCGCACAGCAATCGGACAGCATCACGGTCTTGAAGTCGAGCATCATGGCGTCGCGGGCGGTCGACTCGCAGCAGACATTGGTCTTGGTACCGGCGATCAGCAAGGTGTCGATGCCGAGGCTGCGCAGCAGCCGCTCGAGCTGGGACGAGCCGGCGATCAGCGCGCTGTAGCGGTTCTTGATCACGGTATGGTCCTGGGGTGAAACGTCCAGCTCCGCCCACACCGTCTGCTGGCCCGGCGCGAGCGCGGCAATCGTGCGCTCGCGCACTTCGTCGCCGACCACGTGATTGAAGAACAGGTCCCAGTCGCTGCGGCCACCCCGGCTCGTATTGGCATGCAGCACCCAGATGACCGGGCAGCGGAGGTCGCGGAGCGAGCGCGTCAGCGCGTTGATCGCCGGGACAATCGCGCGCGCGAGCGGCACCTCCGCCGGCGCGCCCGGCGCACAGAATGCGGTCTGCATGTCGATGACTGCGAGCGCAGTCCGCGCCGGGTCGAGCCGGTCGAACCAGTCGATGCGGCCGCGGCGCGCTAGCGCACGTGCCACAATTTCGGGCCGGATGGAGACGGGATGCATTGAATCGGTCCTCGATCGGTCACGCCTGCGTCATAGGCCGAAAACAGATGGCATTCTCGGCATTTTTCGACGCTCCGAGGTTGATGCAGGCGGCACGAATAGCATATATGCCCCGCGCTGGATCAAACTGGAGTTGGAATGGCTAGCTTTCGTGACACGGACCTTCAGGACCGTCAAAAAAATGCCTCCGAAGCACGGAAGGCGATGTTGCAGAAATTCCTTGCAAAAGCCGATGACCCGATCCTCGAGCAGCGCCGTCAGGAGCGTCTAGCGATCGAGGAGGCCCGGCGCGTGCGCCAGGCGGAACGTGAGGCGGCCCGCAAGCGGGAAGAAGAGCGTCTTGCCGCCGAGGCGGCTGTTCGTGCGGCTGCGGAAGCCGAGGCGCGGCGTCTGGCAGAAGAAGAGGCGGCTCGCAAGGCGCAGGAAGAGGCCGAGAAGATGGCCGCCCTGCTGGCCGAGCAGAAGGCCAACCGTGACGCGCGCTACGCAGCGCGAAAGGCTGCAGCGAAGAAGAAGAAAAGGCGCGTGGTGTAATTCCGCGGGGCGCCGCCAGGGCGGCGCCGGCGCGCCTTATCTGGTGCGAGCCGGTTCTGGAAGGGCCGGTTCGCCGCTTTCGGCCCCTTGGGGATATCCGAAGTTGCCAATACCGGTGCGGAATGCCGCCGCGAGATGTCCTCATCGTCTGGCGAGCGAGCGCCGCAAACGACCATGCACCGGTGGCGCCGAGCAGCGCGATGAAGTCGCGCCATCTCACTCTATCACCTCGTCGGCGCGGGCGAGCAGCGTAGGCGGCACTTCGAGACTGAGAGTTTTTGCAGTCTTCAGATTAATGACTAACTCGAATTTTGTAGGCTGCTCAACCGGCAATTCGCCGGGTGTGGCTCCCTTCAAGATTTTGTCGACAAAAGTCGCAGCGCGCCGGAAATGTGCCGCGTGATCGGCTGAGTAGGAGAGCAAACCTCCTGCTTGCGTCGTGTCACGGTAGCTGGACAGAACAGGAAGGCGGTACGCCGCAGCGAGCGAAACTATAGCGCTCGTTTGAGGCAGGAAATTCGGCTGCACTATCACCGCCTGGCTTCTCGCCGCAATCACAGCCGCGAACGCTTGTTCGAGCTCATCCGGTCCACCAATCATCGCCGGATAAAGCTGAAGTCCCAGCGCTTGGGCACCATTCTGGAGGTCCTGCACGAAAGGAGTAGTAAAGGGGTCATTCTTGGCTGCGAGAACAGCGACGTTGGTCAATCCCGGAACAAACTCGCGCAACAAATCGAGGCGCTTACCGCCAAGCTCCGCCTCCATGTTCGACAGGCCCGTCACGTTGACACCCGGCCGAGCTAGACTCTCGACAAGCCCGGATTCGAGCGGCGCTCCCGCAGGTGCCATCACGATCGGTATCGTCTTCGTTGCGGCCATAGCCGCCTTGACTGCCGGTGTGTGATAGGCTGCGATCACGTCGACCTGAAGCTGCACGAGTTCGGCAGCAAGCTCGACTGCCCGGCTGAAACGGGCATTGGCATAGCGCCACTCGATCACCAGGTTGCGGCCTTCAACGTAGCCCAGGTCGCGCATCCCCGAGCGGAAGGCGTCAGCAAAGGGATGCGGTGCAGACAGCGACACAAGAGCACCTATGAGCGGCACTTTTCCAAAGTGCTGTGCGTGCGCCGTGAGCGGCCATGCCGCAGCGCTGCCGAGGATGGAAAGGAATTGCCGGCGCCTCATCGGATCCTCCGTGCAGTCAGGCCTTCCCAAGCATTAAGGCTAGCACATCCGAGGCCGCGATCTGTGAACAGAATTACACTTGCTCATCAATGGGATACGCTTCGCATACGTCATGGCACTCAATTGATGTCGCCATGAACGCGTCATGCCGCTCGTTCCACCCGGGGACCTAACCTCGCCTCGCGGTGAATTGAAATCGATCGGCGTTGTCATTAGCGCGTCGACGCCATTGCGACATGCTGATGTGGGTCTTGAACCAACCGTGGGGCCGCCTTTCGCGTGGGAGCTTCGCAAGGATGCGCTGAACATCGGCGGGGATCGTTCGGCGGTAGTACCAGTTGTCCGAACCTTTGCGTTTGGGGCCGGGCAGGGCATTCTAGAACCATCGTGGAGCAGCCTCGTGTATCAAAGGCGACCCCGAAGGCGTCGATTTATCAGCATCTCTTTGAAATTTTTGACGTTTCGATGGTGCTGCCGGACAGGATTGAACTGTCGACCTCTCCCTTACCAAGGGAGTGCTCTACCACTGAGCTACGGCAGCGTTGCTGACGGTCCCCGGCGCGCCGAGGAGATTGCGACTATTCTCGCAGCCTGCCGCGACACATATCGTTCCGGGCCGACTCCGGCGGCTTAATAGCCGCCACCGGGTGAGGCGGCAAGCATCACCGGCGGTTTTTGCGCGGAAATGCGGACAGGCGGCTCCGCTGGCGGTCGGTCGCCCGATGGCGCGCGCTGCGCGCTGGCCAGCCCCGTCCTTACCAGGTCCCCCGACGGTCGCAGTCGCGGGCAAATGGACGCTGGCTGCAATCCGGGAGCCCGTAAGTATTTCCGCCTGAGACAGCCGGGGCCTGGGTCCGAGACCGTCCCTGACCTCGTGTCTGCGCCAGGGCGTCGGCCACGGCCAACGCGACCAGCAGTCCGGCAAGAATCAGTCTCAGGGCAGTCCGCATCGATATCTCCTGACCAAAGGCGTCCCGGACGGATATCCGGGGAACCGCGGGCCGGAACCCCGCGCCCCTTGCCACCAATCGGGTTTTCGGCTTTCTCGACCTCATGGAGGAGAACACCGGACCCGCTGAAAAAGACCCGCGCAAGGAACGCCTTGCAAAGGCGCTGCGGGACAACCTGAGGCGCCGCAAGGCGCAGGCGCGGGCCCGCGAGGCGGGCAGCGCGGCGGAAGACCGGAGCGACCAGGTTTCCGGGCGCAAGCGCTAAGGTGCGGGCCAGATTCCGCCCAACCGCAAGTTTATTGCGCTAGACTAAGGGGTCGCGTTCTGTTTGCGGGGGTTCAATGGATCGCATTCGCATCACCGGCGGGAAGCCGCTTCAAGGCACTATCCAGATTTCCGGGGCCAAAAACGCCGCCCTGCCGCTGATGATTGCGAGCCTCCTCACCGAGGACATGCTGATCCTGGAAAACGTCCCGCATCTGGCGGACGTCGTGCAGCTGCAGCGCATCCTCAACAATCACGGCGTCGACGTGATGTTGTCTGGCAAGCGCGCCGGCGACAGCGACCATGCCGGCCAGACCGTCAAGATTTCCGCCGCCAATATCGTCGATACCACTGCGCCTTATGAACTCGTGTCGAAAATGCGGGCGAGCTTCTGGGTGATCGCGCCGCTGCTGGCGCGCATGGGCCAGGCGACCGTATCGCTGCCTGGCGGATGTGCGATCGGCACGCGACCGGTCGATCTGCTGCTGATGGCGCTCGAACGGCTCGGAGCGACGGTCGAGATCGAGGCCGGCTACGCGGTCGCGCGTGCGCCGGCGGGCGGCCTGCGCGGCGGCGAGATCGTGTTCCCGAAAGTCACCGTCGGCGGCACCCATGTCGCGCTGATGGCGGCGTCGCTCGCGAACGGCGCGACGGTGATCGAAAACGCGGCGCAGGAGCCGGAGGTCAAGGACGTCGCGGATTGTCTGGTGAAGATGGGCGCGAAGATTTCCGGCGCGGGCACGTCTCGGATCGAGATCGAGGGGGTTTCGCGGCTCGGCCCGGCGCGCCACAGCGTGCTTCCCGATCGCATCGAGACCGGCACCTATGCAATGGCGGTCGCCATGACCGGCGGCGAGGTTACGCTTGAAGGCGCGCGACCGGAATTGCTGCAATCCGCGCTCGACATCCTCGGCCAGGTCGGGGCGAATGTGACTGCGACCAATACCGGCGTGCGGGTGGCCCGTAACGGGGCGGGCCTTGAACCGGTCGATGTCACGACCGAGCCATTTCCCGGTTTTCCGACCGACCTGCAGGCGCAATTGATGGCGCTGATGACCAAGGCAAGAGGCACCTCGCGCATCACCGAGACTATTTTCGAGAACCGCTTCATGCATGTGCAGGAACTGGCGCGGCTCGGCGCGCGCATCTCGCTCGACGGACAGGAGGCTACGATCGAGGGCGTCGAACGCCTGCGGGGCGCGCCCGTCATGGCGACCGACCTGCGCGCCTCGGTTTCGCTTGTGATCGCGGCGCTCGCGGCCGAGGGCGAAACCATCGTCAACCGGGTCTATCACCTGGACCGCGGCTTCGAGCGGCTGGAGGAAAAGCTGAACGCCTGCGGGGCTGAGGTCGAGCGGATCAGCGCCTGAAGCCTGAAGCCTGAGGCGGGCCATCGGCCAGCCACAATCCTGTCCTGCAGCCCCTTGCGACATAATGTCTGTTTGCCTAACTAGCCTGCAGGGCGAAGTTCGAAATCGTTAACGACCGACCGAAAAGGCCGCGTCATGGACATGCTGAAGCTCATCGCGCTCGATCGCGAGGATCTGGAAATCGTATCCGCGCATCTTCAGGATGCGATTGTGAAGATCGGCGAGGTGCTCTGGCGGCCGGCGGAGAATCGGGTGGTGATCGCGCTCAATCGCTTCGATTGGGAGGCCGCGGTCGGCGAGGTCCCGTCATGGCGTCGGCGGCGGGCAGCCCTGCGGTTCGAGCGCGTTCTGTCCTGCAAGTGCAGAAGCCTCGATTGCTCCGCCAAAGAGCAGGTGCTCAATCTCCTCGCCGTCGAGTTCAACGAGACCGATGCGCCGGGCGGCGTCATAACGCTGTCCTTCTCCGGTGGTGGTGCATTGCGGCTCGAAGTGGAATGCCTGGAAGCCGAAGTGGTTGATCTCGGTCCGGTCTGGCAGGCCGCGCACTGCCCCAATCACAAGACCATCGACGGCGACGTCGCGCAGGCCTGATCCGCACACCGATCCTCATCTCTAACGCACCACGCGCGACAGATCGCGCCTGCGCTTGCCTTTGAGATATCCTTCCCGGACACTGGACGTTGCGCTGCCAGGCGCATGCGCGAACAGTTAGTTTCCGGAGGACGAAGCTCATGCTGAATGCGCGCAGTCTCGGCCGCATCTCTACCGCTTTCGCGATCGCGATTCTGATGTCCGGCCCGGCCCCCGCGCAGGAGCCGCCGCCGGTCATCAAGATCATGGTGGGCTCGGCGTCGGGCGGCGCTCTCGATCCCTATGCGCGCATTGTCGGCGAACATATGAGCAA